>OGCN01004582.1_pt1 | contig 11782 bp, 9 predicted proteins | sample 1570181 | NCBI WGS metagenome assembly OGCN01 (sample SAMEA4370584, study PRJEB24528) | human gut metagenome | reverse complement strand
ACATGATGAAAGAGTTCGGAATCGTCACCACCTCATTCTTCGGTGTACGGATGCGCGTCACCAACGGAGTCTTCTCTATTACATTTCCCGTAGTATCATTCAGCTTGATGCGGTCGCCCAACTTAAAGGGACGCATATAGGTGATTACCAATCCCGCAATAATATTCCCGATCACCGTACTCGAACCCAACGAAACAATCAAGCCGACAAAGACCGATATCCCCTGGAAAACGCCCGACTTGGAACCCGGCAGATAGGGATAAATCATAGCAATCATAAATGCATAAAGCAGGAAACGCACAATGTGAAACGTTGGCATAGCCCAATCGGCATAGAAGCCACTTATCTTCAGCCGCTCCGATTGAATTTCACTGGCAAGATAATGCACCAACCTCACCAGATACTTCACGGCAAGCCATATCACAAAGATGGTAAACAGGTTAGGAACATATTCTACTATACCCAGGAAGATGCTCTTTATAGGGTCCCATATATACGAGAATAACTTATAAGCAAGGTCTTTCGTTTGGGGAAATATGGAGAAAAGCAACGGCACCGTCAATATCAACTGGAGCAGCATTACGGCATATCGCAACAGATTTGCCAGAAAGACAAGCAGATTCACCTGCTTCTGCGTATCCAGCAATTCATATTCCTGAATGGAAATAGGTTTCAGTTTGGTATCCTTCAATCGTTGAATACGTACTTTCAGCTTATTGAACAACCAGGTGGTGAGTTTAAACAGCAGATACTGACCTATGATTACAAGAATGAAATAGAGAATACGTTTGCCAAGCTGCCACAGACTATGTTCGTCCTTCATTACCTTCAGCTTGTCTACGATCACTTTACGTTTGGCAGCCGCCAACTGGTCGCGCGAGCAACCTTCCCACAGACCATCCTGATCCGTAAAAGAAGAAAGAACCTTATTACCGTACATCAGATCGGTAACAATATCACTGCTCTCTAAGTAAACCGAATCCGGTTGCAGATTAAATCGCTTGCCCAGTTCCGTTATTGCCGCTGCATTCATTTCGGCACGTTGCTGCGGAGTATGACCACCACGCTTGGCAAACAGGTAATATAGCGTATCGCCTTCCACCACCACCGGCACGCCTGTTGTCATCCGCCTGAGCGAATCAATACGCAATCGCTGCTTTGCCAGCTTCAGGGAGTCCGCCGCATCATACTTCAGCCTCATTTGCTCTATCTCCATCCTGAGATTAGCCTCATTCAGCCTTGCAACCTCCAAATCCTCTTTCATCTTCAGCAGATGAACCGAGTCCGTATCCGCCCTTTGGGCAACAACGGTTCCTAAACTATCTTCATTAAAGATATCTAAAACCTTCTCTACCAACTGGGCAGATGCAACGCCCGCAGGCAACAGCAAGAACCAAAGACACAACGCACGTATTCCCTTCATATAAAAGCCCTTAATCAGGTTATTTAGAAACAACAAATTAATTAACGTGCCAAACATACGGAATGTTTTTCGCTTTTCATGAAAGGAATTAATTATATTTGCACAAAAAACAGAATTCTCATGGATATTCTTTCTCTTCTCGGAGGTCTTCTCCTCATCCTTTTAGGTGCCAACGGACTCACAGACGGAGCCGCATCCATCGCCAAGCGCTTCCGCATTCCTTCCATTGTTATCGGCCTTACCATCGTAGCTTTCGGAACTTCCGCTCCCGAACTGACGGTCAGCGTCTCTTCGGCTCTGAAAGGCAGTGCGGACATCGCCATCGGAAACGTTGTAGGCAGCAATATCTTCAATACACTGATGATTGTAGGCTGTACGGCACTCTTCGCTCCAATTGTTATTTCCAGAAATACACTGCGCAAGGAAATCCCGCTCTGTATCCTATCCTCCATAGTATTGCTGATTTGCGCGAATGATGTCTTTCTGGATCATAGTTCTGAAAATATAATCAGTATTACAGACGGACTGTTGCTGCTCTGTTTTTTCATCATTTTCCTCGGATATACCTTTGCCATCGCTTTTCAAGGGAAGAAAGAGGGAGAGACAGAAGAGGAAATCAAACAACTTCCCATGTGGCGATCCATACTATATATAATAGGTGGGCTGGTGGCACTGATTGCCGGCGGTAATTTCTTCGTAGATGGCGCCAGCGGCATTGCACGCAATCTGGGAGTAAGTGAATCCGTCATCGGACTGACTCTGGTAGCAGGCGGCACATCTCTGCCCGAACTTGCAACCTCCATTGTCGCCGCCTTAAAGAAGAATCCGGAAATTGCTATCGGAAACGTGATTGGCAGTAACCTGTTCAACATCTTCTTCGTACTGGGATGCAGCGCTTCCATCACACCGTTGCACCTGACGGGTATCACGAATATGGATCTATTGGTACTGGTAGGCTCCAGCATACTGCTATGGATATTCGGATTGTTCTTCGCCAAACGCACCATTACCCGCATAGAGGGCAGCATACTGATACTTTGTTATATAGCATACACCACCGTACTCATTTACAACGTTTAATGGAAGGCATCAATATATCATACTTCATGAACGGAGCTGCATTCATGTTTTTCGGATATGTCAGTTTCCGTTTGCTCACACATAGGCCACGCTCACGCATTCAGAGAATACTGGGGCTGACCCTTGCTTTCTGGGCATTACTGGAGTTCAAAGATATATTACTCTATTTCCCTTCACTGAAAACCGAGCGATTGGTCAACTCCCTGCTATTCATTGACGGATGGGCAGTTGCCGCCTGCTCCTTCTATCTTCTGGAATTAACAGCGCCCGGATGGCTCAACTGGAAGAAAGTATTTTCACTTCTCAGTCCCTATCTTGCATTTACAATTGCCTATTTGTGCACCTTTTATGCCCCTATATTTCCTTTTTATTTCGGATTTATACTGATCTATAGTGCAATTATTGTACTTATAGTAACTTTTGCCGCTCGCCGATATCAACGCTATATACGCAATAATTACTCTTATTCGGAACATATCGATGTGGCATGGTTGAAGAAAGCCACATTTATTCTCGCCATCTGCTTGGTGACATGGGTATATACCAGCATAAATATTACAGGTTGGGGAGATACTATTTATTACATATCCTCAGTTCTCTTATGGTCTGTCATTGTCCACTATTCAGCTTATCAGATCAGCATCTCCATGCCAAACAACCTGAAAGGCAACCTGCTGTCTAAAAAAAACATAGAAGAGAAAGAAGAGGTTGAAGAAGAACAAGAAAACGGTTCTTATTACGCCTTTCAGGAAATACTGCACAAAGTAATGGAAGAGCAACAACTCTACCTTAACCCCAAGCTTACTATCAGTGACGTAGCCAATGCCATCGGAACAAACCGCACCTACTTATCCTCCTATTTCAACAATAAGCTGAATATCACTTTCTACGACTATATAAACAATCTCCGTATTGAGAAAACCGGCAAGCAATTACTGGCTACCTATCCTTACACCATGAATATAGACGAAATAGCCGAACGTTCCGGATTTAACTCCACTTCCACGTTCCGACGTGCTTTCTTCAAAAATACGGGTATGACACCTTTACAGTATCGGAAAAGCATACAGAAATAGATTAGTTTTTATCTCTGCCACGTGGTATTTTAAAGATTATCATGTATCTTTGCCACTTCATTAGACATAAAATTATGGCAATAACAATCAAAAAAGTTTCCACAATGAAAGAATTGAAACGGTTCATCCGCTTCAATTACCGGCTATACAAAGGCAACCCCTACTCCGTTCCCGATCTCTACGACGACATGCTCAACACTTTCAATAAAAAGAAGAATGCGGCGTTTGAATTCTGTGAAGCAGAGTATTTCCTGGCTTACCAAGACAATAAAATAGTGGGCCGCGTAGCTGCCATAATCAACCACAAGGCTAATAAAACCTGGGATAAAAAGAATGTCCGTTTCGGCTGGATTGATTTCATTGATAACCCGGAAGTATCCGATGCCTTGATCCACACGGTAGAAGAATGGGGAAAAGAACGTGGAATGACTCACATACAAGGCCCGTTGGGCTTCACAGACTTCGATGCGGAAGGCATGCTGATCGAAGGCTTCGATCAACTCAGCACCATGGCAACCATTTACAACTATCCTTACTATCCGCAACACATGGAGCGTATGGGATTTGAGAAGGAAGCTGACTGGGTGGAATATCAGATCTACATTCCGGATGCCATACCGGACAAGCACAAACGCATCTCCGATCTTATCCAGCGTAAATATAATCTCAAGATTAAAAAATATACATCTGCAAAGAAGATTGCCCGCGACTATGGACAGGCCATCTTTGAGTTGATGAACGAAGCTTATAAGCCCCTGTTCGGTTATTCCGCTCTGTCCCAACGGCAGATTGACCAGTACGTGAAAATGTATCTCCCCATCGTAGACCTCCGCATGGTGACGCTTATCACAGATGCCGACGACCAGCTTATTTGCGTAGGCATATCCATGCCATCCCTGTCCGAAGCTCTACAGAAAGCTCATGGACGGTTATTACCCTTCGGATGGTACTATCTGCTGAAAGCACTGTTCATGAAACGGCGTGCCAAAATGTTGGATTTATTGCTTGTTGCCGTGAAGCCGGAGTACCAGAACAAAGGTGTTAACGCATTGTTATTTTCCGATTTAATTCCGGTTTATCAGAAATTAGGTTTTATATTTGCAGAAAGCAACCCTGAACTTGAAATGAATGGCAAAGTACAAGCCCAATGGGAATACTTTGAAACCAAACAACATAAACGGCGCAGGGCGTTTATTAAAGAAATTAAATAAAAAGGGGACAAGGAGACAAGTTAACAAGGAAACAAGGGGTTGCACTATATTTGCACCATTATAAAGCAGACTCTTTCCCTCGTCAACTTGTCAACTGCAGACCTCGTCAACTAAATAAGAGTTTATGGAAGAAATCAACGGACTGATGCCCGAAGGCAATGTAGAATATACGGAAGACAACATTCGTCATTTGGACGACATGGAGCACATCCGTGTCCGTTCGGGTATGTATATCGGTCGTTTGGGCGACGGTACGCAGAACGACGACGGTATCTATGTATTGCTAAAAGAGGTAATGGACAACAGCATCGATGAGTTCAAAATGGGTGCTGGTAGACGGATCGAGATTAACATTGAGGATAATCTCCGTGTCAGTGTGCGCGACTATGGTCGTGGTATTCCGCAAGGAAAGCTGATTGAAGCGGTGAGTAAACTCAATACCGGCGGTAAGTACGACAGTAAAGCTTTCAAGAAAAGTGTCGGACTGAACGGCGTAGGTATCAAAGCTGTGAATGCACTTAGCAGCCGCTTTGAAGTACGTAGTTATCGCGAAGGTAAAGTCCGTATCGCCATCTTTGAAAAGGGTAATCTCCAGAGTGATGTAACGGAAAGCTGTAACGAGGAAAGCGGAACTTATATCTTCTTTGAACCGGACAGCACGTTATTCCTGAACTATTCCTTCCAGGCTAATTTCGTGGAAACGCTGTTGCGTAACTACACGTACCTGAATACAGGACTTTCCATTATATACAACGGCCAGCGCATTATTTCACGCCATGGACTGGAAGATTTGCTGAACGACAATATGACCGCACAGGGCCTTTACAATATTATCCATCTGAAAGGAGAAGATATTGAAATAGCCTTTACGCATACGAATCAATACGGCGAGGAATACTATTCCTTTGTCAACGGCCAGCATACCACACAGGGTGGAACACACCAAAGTGCGCTTAAAGAACATATTGCCCGCACCATCAAGGAGTTCTACAACAAGAACCAGGAATATGCCGACATCCGCAACGGTATTGTTGCCGCCATTGCCATCAATGTGGAAGAACCCCAGTTTGAAGGACAGACCAAGACCAAACTCGGTTCCCCCTCCATGTCTCCCGGCGGTGTAAGCGTGAATAAGTATGTAGGCGACTTCATCAAAACAGAGGTGGATAACTATCTCCACAAGAATCCGTTGGTTGCGGAAGTCATGCTGCAAAAGATACAAGACTCCGAAAAGGAACGTAAAGCCACTGCCGGTGTTACCAAACTGGCACGTGAGCGCGCAAAGAAAGCCAACCTGCACAACCGCAAGTTGCGCGATTGCCGTTACCACCTCAATGACGGCAAAGGAAAGGAACAAGAATCCGAGTCCTGCATCTTTATCACTGAGGGTGATTCTGCCAGCGGTTCCATCACAAAGAGCCGTGACGTAAATACGCAGGCTGTATTCAGTCTTCGTGGTAAACCGTTGAACTCATTCGGGCTGACAAAGAAAGTGGTATACGAAAACGAAGAATTCAATCTGCTACAAGCTGCCCTGAATATAGAAGACGGCATTGAAGGATTGCGTTACAACAAGGTGATTGCCGCTACCGATGCTGATGTGGACGGTATGCACATCCGGTTGTTACTCATCACATTCTTCCTGCAATTCTTCCCCGATCTGATAAAGAAAGGGCACGTCTATATCCTGCAAACTCCGTTGTTCCGCGTGCGCAACAAGAAAAAGACAATTTACTGCTACACGGAAGAGGAACGGCAAAAAGCCATTGCCGAACTGAGTCCCAATCCTGAGATTACGCGTTTTAAAGGTCTGGGAGAGATCTCCCCTGACGAATTCCGGCATTTCATCGGCAAAGATATGCGTCTGGAACAAGTTACTTTACGCAAAACGGACCTCGTAAAAGAATTATTGGAATTCTACATGGGTAAAAATACCATGGAACGGCAAAACTTTATTATTAACAATCTGGTTATAGAAGAAGATCTGGCATCATGAGAAGAGCAATCTTTCCGGGAACATTCGATCCTTTCACCATCGGACATTCATCGGTAGTGACCCGCGCACTGACTTTTATGGATGAAGTCATTATTGGAATTGGTATCAACGAGAATAAAAACACCTACTTCCCTATTGAGAAGCGCGTGGAGATAATACAGAAATTCTACCGGAACGAGCCACGAATCAAGGTCTACTCCTATGATTGCCTGACGATTGATTTTGCCCGGCAGGTAGACGCGCAGTTTATTGTTCGCGGTATCCGTACCGTGAAAGATTTCGAGTATGAAGAGACCATTGCCGATATCAACCGCAAACTGGCAGGTATAGAAACCATCTTGCTCTTTACCGAACCCGAACTGACATGTATCAGTTCGACTACTGTCCGCGAGCTTCTACAGTTCGGCAAAGATATCAGCCAGTTTATCCCCGAAGGGATGGATATTTAATGATTAGTGAATTAGTGAAAAGTGATAAGCAAAAAAGAATGATGAAGAAACTTCTTATCTTTATAATATGTATATGCGGTGCCATGGCTTCCATGCAGGCGCAGAATATGGGCAACTTGGCTGCCCGCAAGTTACAAATGGCAGAATTTGCCATCGCCAATCTGTATGTAGACTCGGTAGACGAAAATAAACTGGTGGAAGAAGCTATTATCCGTATGCTCGCCCAGCTCGATCCGCACTCCACGTACAATGATGCTGAGGAAGTGAAGAAAATGAACGAGCCGTTGCAAGGTAACTTCGAAGGTATCGGTGTGCAGTTCCAGATGATAGAAGATACATTACTTATTATACAGCCCGTCAGCAACGGACCATCTGAAAAGGTTGGTATTCTGGCAGGTGACCGTATCGTGGCAGTGAACGACAGCGCTATTGCCGGCGTAAAAATGTCCACAGAAGATATAATGACACGCCTGCGCGGCCCGAAAGACTCAGAAGTAAAACTAACCATTGTCCGTCGCGGAGTGAACGATCCCTTATACTTCACTGTAAAACGGGATAAAATACCCATTCTAAGTTTGGACGCTTCGTATATGATACAGCCCAAGACCGGTTATATTCGTATCAACCGCTTTGGTGCCACTACCGCCGAAGAATTTACCACCGCCCTCAAAGAACTACAGAAGCAAGGAATGAAAGACCTGATACTTGACCTGCAAGGCAACGGTGGCGGCTATTTGAATGCAGCAATTGATCTTGCCAACGAGTTCCTGCAACAAAAAGAGCTGATTGTATATACCGAAGGAAGAACCTCTCAGCGTAGTAATTTCTATGCCAAAGGCACAGGCAACTTCAAAAACGGACGCCTCATTGTGTTGGTAGACGAATACTCCGCTTCAGCAAGTGAAATCGTAACCGGTGCCATACAGGACTGGGACAGAGGCGTAGTTGTAGGTCGCCGTACTTTTGGTAAAGGCCTGGTACAACGTCCCATCGAATTGCCCGATGGCTCTATGATCCGCTTGACTATCGCCCGTTATTACACCCCATCCGGACGTTGCATCCAGAAACCGTACGACCATACAGCCAATCTGGACGGCAGAGGCCTTAGTAAAGATGACGGCCAGGAGAAATACAATATGGAACTGGTAGATCGCTTCAACCGTGGAGAAATGATGCATGCCGACAGTATCCATTTTCCTGATTCATTGAAGAACTCCACTAAGAAGTTGAAACGTACCGTATATGGTGGCGGTGGCATCATGCCCGACTATTTCGTGCCTATTGATACAACCCAATATACCGATTATCACCGTAATCTGGTTGCCAAAGGCGTTGTCATCAAAGCAACAACCAAGTATATCGAGAAAAATCGGAAAGAACTCCAAGAGAAATATAAGAAGTTCGATACCTTCAACAATAAATTTGAGATAGACGAACAGATGCTTGCAGACATACGCGCTGCCGCCGATAAAGAAAAGATTGAGTTCAACGAGGAGCAGTACAACAAATCATTGCCTCTGATAAAGACGCAGTTGAAAGCCTTGATAGCCCGTGACCTGTGGGATATGAACGAATACTTTCAGGTGATAAACACCACGAACAACAGCGTGCAACAAGCCCTTGAGTTATTGAACGAAAAGATTTACGAGAAGAAACTACCACTTTAATAAACCATTTGCAGCGTCTATATGTCCAACATCTTGGATATATAGATGCAACGCATTGGATATATAGATGCAACACGTCCGATATATAGATGCAATACGCAGAATATATAGATCCGATACAGTGCAATTCTTAATTGCCGAACAACCACTTATTCAGCCAACGGTTCACATAGATATTTACTACAGCACATCCGGCTCCGATAGCTGCGCCCGCCAGCACATCGGATGGATAGTGCACGCCCTCATTCATACGGGATACCCCGACAGAACATGCCCATAAGGCAGATGGAGCGATTACATACCATTTCGGATACTTCACACAAAGTGAAGTTGCCAATGCAAAAGCAGTTGCCGTATGTCCGGAAGGAAAAGAAGGACTGGTTTCATGACTATAAGCATGAACCCGGTCGGGATAGCGGTCGAACGGGCGTTCACGATCTATAAGATACTTCATGCCATAAGTCACAACAAAAGCACCGGCAACACTGGTACCTACATACACAGCATCCTTCAATAATTCGCGGTCTTTTTTCACCCAGGCAGCCAACGCCATCGCCACGGGAACCCCCACGGCAATATAAGGTTCAGTACGAGAAATTATTTTATTATAATTACGAATGAACTTACCATCCCAACTATTTATTTTATGCAAAGTATTAATGTCCCAGTTCTGGGCAGAAATATTGAATACAAGTAATGATGCAAAAAATACAAAAAAAATAGTCCGTTTCATGTAGTCTTTCTTATAGTTTGCTGCAAAGATAGGCGATTTTGTTAGAGTATTCACAAAAAAATTCTATCTTTGTTGCCATAATTTTAGTAATTCGTCTTATATTTCATGACAAAAGACACTCTTTGCACACGGCAAGTAGATTGTACTCTATGCCCAAAAATCTCAGACGGGACATTGGTATACCGCCAATATCCCCAGGGGCAGCATTTCTCAGCGGAGAAGTGTACCCAGAACTGCATGATCTTTATGTTAAAGGGAGAATTGTTGATAAATAGTAACGAATACCCGGGCACTACGCTCCAGAGCAGACAATGTGTACTGCAAGCCATCGGTTCAAAAATGGAGTTGTTAGCACTGACCGAGGTGGAATATATCGCCTATTGGTTTACGGAACTTCCACTTATATGTGAAGACCGTTACAAGGAAATCCTCGAACGTTCTGAGGCTCCGCTGACCTACACGCCGCTGATAGCCAATACCAAACTGGAGCGATTGCTTCATGATATCGCCGACTATTTTAAAGAACAGCCTTCCGCATGCGGGAAATATCTCGACATCAAGCGTCAGGAACTGGTTTACATACTAACCTGCTATTATCCCCTGCGCCAGATAAGTACGTTCTTCTATCCTATCAGTACTTATACGGAAAGTTTCCATTATTTCATTATGCAGAACTACGACAAGGTGAAGAATGTGGAAGAATTCGCCCATTTAGGTGGATATACAACCACTACATTCCGCCGTTTGTTTAAAAATATGTATAATGTTCCGGTGTACGAATGGATACTGGACAAGAAGCGTGAAGGTATTCTGAACGATCTGCAATTCACCAAGCAACGTATCTCCGTGATCAGTTCACGTTATGGTTTCGACTCCCTGTCGCACTTCGCTCATTTCTGCAAGGACTCCTTTGGAGACACCCCTCGCTCCTTGCGAAAACGTGCTGCCAGCGGAGAGAAAATCACCATTATAAAAGAAAAAAATGACGACCCAGCCAGGGAACAGGGTGACGAGTAAGAGTAATCTTCCCTTGTCAACCTGTTCCCTGACTCACTTGTCAACTTCTATCTATTCCCTGAATTACGGAATTATTTCTTTAATTCCTTGTTTAATCAATGTATTTCTTCTATTTTTGCGGGAAATTAGTGTAAGACCCTAAGTAAAAGCAAATTTTCTAACTATTAAATAATTTAAATTCAATCATTTATGTGGTTAAGTAATTCATCTGTAGGAAGGAAAGTGGTGATGAGCGTTACCGGTATCGCCCTTGTCCTGTTTCTGACGTTTCACATGGCGATGAACCTGGTTGCATTAATCTCGGCAGAGGGATACAACATGGTTTGTGAGTTCCTGGGGGCAAACTGGTATGCCTTGGTGGCTACGGTAGGTTTGGCCGCCCTTTTCATTATTCACATCATCTACGCTTTCTGGCTGACAATGCAGAACCGCAAAGCACGCGGTACTGAACGTTATGCCGTAGTTGATAAACCCAAAACTGTAGAATGGGCTTCTCAGAACATGCTCGTATTGGGTCTTATCGTAATCGTAGGTCTGGGTCTGCACCTGGTAAACTTCTGGGCAAAAATGCAGCTTCCTGAGTTGATGCACAACATGGGTATGCATGCTGACACGCTTACACTGGCTTATGCCGCTAACGGTGTTTATCACATTCAGAACACATTCAGCAATCCGGTATACGTAGTGCTTTATCTCATTTGGCTCGGCGCACTGTGGTTCCACCTGACTCACGGTTTCTGGAGTTCTATGCAATCCCTGGGTTGGAACAACAAGGTATGGATTAACCGTTGGAAATGCATCTCCAACATTTACTCTACTATCGTCGTTGTATGTTTCGCCTTGGTAGTTGTCGTATTCTTCGCAAAATCATTGTGCGGCGCTTGCTAAATTGTAAATTGTAAATAACTAAATTGTAAATTACATTATGACTAAGATAGATTCAAAAATTCCGGAAGGACCGGTGGCTGAGAAATGGACCAACTATAAAGCTCACCAGAAATTAGTTAACCCTGCTAACAAGCGTCGCTTGGATATCATCGTAGTAGGTACGGGCTTGGCAGGTGCTTCTGCTGCCGCTTCACTCGGTGAAATGGGTTTCAGAGTATTCAACTTCTGTATTCAGGACTCTC
>OGCN01004576.1_pt1 | contig 11795 bp, 11 predicted proteins | sample 1570181 | NCBI WGS metagenome assembly OGCN01 (sample SAMEA4370584, study PRJEB24528) | human gut metagenome | reverse complement strand
TATGTGTTTGATGCTGCTTCTGCTGCAGGCTGGGCTGCCTGTGCGGAGTATGACGGAGATTTCAGCAGCAAGAATTTCTCTCTGGCCAGCTATTACCAGATGTGCGATGAGCTTCTGGATGCAATCCGTGAGAATGAGGAGCTGACTGGTCTTTACAGTGAGCTGTTTGAGGAAGAACTGGACGGTTACGATGATCAGCTTCATATTCTGGTTTATGATCTGATGGACTGCGCAAGCCTGTACCGTTACTATGCAGGTATGGATATCCGCAAGATTCCATCCAGAGAGCGCACAAAGACCGCAGAAGCCAAAGCAGCGCAGGAGAAACTGGCACAGGAGATTGCATTAAAGGAGAAACGCCTGAAAGAACTGCAGGATAAACCGGTCAATCTGCCGGATGTTGTGGGAAAACAGGTGCGTCATAAGACTTATGGTGCCGGTGTGGTTCAGTCAAACGATAACGGAACCCTGCTGGTTCATTTTGAGAAAGCGGACAAGAAATTCAAATATCCATCCGTATTTACCCAGGGCTTTTTAAGCTTTGCAGGCGAGGAAACCCAGACTGGAGAGATGGCGGAATTCGAGGCAGACCAGAAGAAAAAAACTGCCCTGGAAAAAGAACTTACACAGTTAAAAAAATCACTGAAAAGCATTACCGTATAGAGCATATTTATAGAAAAAAAGAGCAGGTACCTGAAATCAGGCTCCTGCTTTTTTTTGCTTATAGCAGTCCCAGGGCCAGCCAATCAGGCAGATCAGGGCGAAGGTGGCTGCAGTCAGGGCGAAGGTGGAAAGCCGGGTTGGCATCCACTCCATCGGTTTTAATTCTACGCCGGTGGTGCGAAGAATGAGCTCGACAAAGAAGTAGAGGGCAAAGCTCTGAATGGAAAAAAGAAGCATGGAGCGGCGGCCGCAAAACTGCCAGAACCGGGAAAATACACTGCCGGAGAAAGCCGGAAGCGCAGCCAGTTTTGCGGTGAGAAGCAGTGCGAAAATGCCGGAAAAGGCAGCGCCGAAATAGTAAGGCGGCGCCGTATAGCGGCAGTCACAGAGATTCACATAGTCACTGAGTTTTGGCCCGAAAAAGAAGCTCAAAACCGCAAAAAGCGGAATCAGAAAACCGGCATACGGCATCATCTTTTCCAGAAGTTTTGCGCGGTTCGTATAGTATCCGGCAATCAGAAATACAGCGGCGCAGAGAGCGGAATCCAGTTTCCAGGGAAGACGCTGCATAACCGGAATCAGGGGATCTGCCAGGCGGATCCAGGTTCCGGCCAGAGCCAGAAGAACCAGGGCGTAACAGCGCACAGTTACGGAGCAACGGTCAAATACCCGCAGCCAGACCAAGGCATAGAGTCCGGCAAAAAACAGTGCCGGGAGAAACCACAGCTGGCCCACATAAATCTGCTGGGGCTGGCCGTAATAAAAAATCCATTTCAGAATGTGCTTCCAGCCATATTCATCAATGGCCAGATGATAGTAAGGGCGGATGGTGCAGATGGCCAGCGCTGTCATGGTAATCGCAAAATAGGGAAGAATCAGCGCCCGTCCCCTTTTTTTGATATAGTCCAGACAGGATGGGTATTTTTCCGGACGGAAGGTCATGCCGGAGAGAAAGAAAAAAGCCGGCATGTGGAACGCGTAAATCCACCGGAATATGGTGTGGTGCATGGTCACCACATGACCCAGCACCACCAGAAACAGGGCAAAGCCCTTGGCAATATCAATATCACTTCTTCGTTTTGTACTCATAAAAACCTCCCAGTAAACTGCAATCTATCTTATCATAATGCGGGAGGAAAAGCCAGTGCGCCGGAAAAGTTACGGTTCCAGGGCAACAGGAACCTTGAAAAACGGGGAAAAAGCCTGTATAATTGGGAGTGCAGTTCACGGGCTGAATTCTCCGGATGGGAATTTATAACTGGGAATCGTGACAAAGACAAGAAAACAGGCGGAGCCATATGGCTGGGTACAGTGTATGGAACCGCGGACAGGAGTGTAACATGAGCGAGGGAAGAGACAGACTGCTGCTGCAGATGAAGGATGCAGAAGGTGCAGTTTACGTACTGATATCAGGATTTACAAAAGAGCCGTACGTGGAATGTGATAAAGAAACTTACGATGACAAAGTATTTGTATACATGGACGAAGAGGCTGCCAAGGCCAAGGCAGAGGCATTAAAGGAAGAAGGATGGGATTTTGCCAGCCATACGTGGGGACATTTGAGCGTCACCGGAAAGACCGTTGACCAGCTGCGTACTGACAATGAAAAATGGATGGACAACGTAGCAGACATCGTCGGCGCTACCGACACAATCATCTTTGCCCACGGAAATGATATCGGCTCCTGGGAAGGCTACTCCTCCGACAACGAGGTCTACCAGTATTTCAAGGGTGCAGGCTACAATTTCTACTGCAACGTAGACGGTTCGCAGCCCTACTGGGTACAGATCCGCGACAACTACGTCCGCCAGGGCCGTATCGATCTGGACGGCTATCAGCTCTACAAGTCCAGCCTTGGTCAGACCACCGTTCTCGACAATATGTTCCTGGCCTCCCAGGTCTTCGATCAGCGTCGTCCTACCCCGGTAGTTGCCCACGGCCAGTCCTAAAGCTTCATATCAAAATCTCACACCCATCTAAGATTCAAGTCCCTGCCTTATTCTACCGGGCAGGGACTTCTGGAATACTGATTCCAGCATTCCATCCTCCCAATAACCCATTATTCATACTTGCAAAAGGAGAATCTTATTTTATGAAACAACCTCCAGAGACTCTGAAAGAACCACGAAAACACGGCAATATGGAATTTCCCTGTGCCTTTTATGATTCCATCTACACCATCACCAGCGTCTCGCATCACTGGCATGAGGAGATGGAAATCCTCTACATTGAGGGCAGCGGTTATTCGGTTGAAGTAGATACTCATGATGTCACCACCGAAGAACCCTCCTTTTATTTTCTCAACCAGGAGCAGCTTCATTCCATGAAGCTTTCCGCTGACTGCCTGGAATACGCTATGCTTTTCCGCCCGGATATGCTCTCTTTCTCCTCCTATGACCTGACCCAGCAGCAGCTGCTTCTCCCCCTTCTCGGTCAGAAGCTTCTCTTTCCCTCCAGAATTCCCCTGGCTTCCCCTGCCGGTCAGGAGTTGAAAACCTCTCTGCTGCTACTTTTAAAAAGTGCTCCTGCTCCCTCTGCAGTCTCCCTTCTGCATGCAAAGGCAGTTCTCCTGGAAACCATTGCCATTCTCAGCTCCCATAAGCTTTTCCTTTCTTCCGAATCAGGCAGTGGAAGAGATTCTCAGCGGATTCTCACAATCAAAAGGCTCTTAAGCTACATCCATGAAAATTACACGCACCGGATCTATCTTCATGAGCTTGCCGATCTGGCCGGTATGGATCCCCAGTATCTCTGTCGTTTTTTCAAAAGATCTCTGGGCAAAACCCTGACCGAATACATCAACTCCCTTCGTATCGAAAAGGCCTGTCAGTCTCTTCGTGACACGGATGATAAAATCCTGGATATCTGCTATGACTGCGGTTTTCAGAACATGGGCCACTTTATTTCCTGCTTTAAGCGCCTCACACGAAAGACTCCTTCCAGCTATCGGGAAAGTTTAAAATTTCAAGAGAAGTCAATATTCCGTAACTGACAGGAAAAATTATGGAAGAAAAATGAAGACAGGCGTGATAAGATAAGGAGACTTTCATTCAGAAAAGGAGCATTTTGACTATGAAAAAACAATGATGGCACAATAAAGTAGCTTATCAGATTTACCCCAAGAGCTTCTATGACAGCAATGGGGACGGTATCGGCGATATTCGCGGAATTATCGAAAAACTGGACTATTTAAAGGATCTGGGAATCGATATCATCTGGATTTCCCCGGTCTATCCTTCTCCCCTGAAGGATCAGGGATACGACATCTCCGATTACTATGGCATCGATCCCCGGTTCGGCACTATGGAGGATATGGACGAACTTTTAGCTGAGACAAAAAAACGGAACATGTATATCCTCATGGACCTGGTTATCAACCACTGTTCCGACCAGCATGAGTGGTTCCAGAAAGCTCTCAGGGATCCCTACGGAAAATATGGAAAATATTTCTACTTCGAGAAAGGCCACGACGGAAAGCTTCCGACCAACTGGCGCTCCTATTTCGGCGGCCCCGTATGGGAACCGGTTCCTGGTTACGATTCCATTGCTAACATGCTGAACGAAGCCAAAGGCATCGGCGTCTTCCTGGAAGAGATGAAAAACGCTGTCTTCAAGCCCCATGAAGCACTGACCATCGGAGAAGTCTTCAATATGAAGCCGGAAGAAACCGCCGATTTCATCGGTGATGACGGCCATTTCAGCAGCCAGTTTGAGTTCGACCATGTGACGGTAGAGAAAAAGCTCAGGAACGCTGAAAGCGTTCTCTGAGTTCCTCTTCTCCCTTTCTTAAGAAGTTATCCAGTTCTTCGGATGCCCCGAATATCTCTTGAAAGGTTCTGTATTCATCTTCAATTCCTTTTCCGTGGGGCACCAGATAGGCTCCCGCGTCACTTCCAAGACCTAAGATCGCACCTTTTTCTTTTCCCAACCGTAGATTCCGGCAGTCTTCCTCATAGAGACGTTTCACAATTTCATCCGGGAAACGGCCGCAGCCCAGGAGATTCCGCACCGTCACCACCGTGGGAACCCAGATCGTATGATATTCCGCCATGGCTTCTATGGCTTCCTCATCCACATATCTTCCGTGTTCGATACTGTCCGCTCCACATTCCGCGGCGTTTCGCACAGTCTCTGCCCCGTTGGCATGAACCATAACAGCCATACCTTTCTCGTGGGCGATATGAAAGAACTCCCGCATCTCTTCCCGGGTAAGCGGCGTCGATGTGATAACTCCATATCTTGAAAAATCCACAATGCCGGAAACCATAAGCTTGATAAAATCGGCTCCCCGCTTTTTCGCTTCCAGCACCAGACTCTCGTACTCTTTCACCGTATCAAAGCCTTTTCCCACAATGGAGCCATAACAGCCATTCTTATGGATCGCAAAGGCCGGTGTCCGGTAATCGATCCCGTATTCCGGGGCGATGGTCTTCACAAAGGAAGAAACTCCCAGATCATCGCCGCCGTCCCGGATAAAGGTCACGCCCCGTTTCCGGTACTCCTCCAGATAGCCCCGGAGGACTGTCTCCTCGATATGCCCTTTATGCGTCTCCACGGCCTTCCGGTAATCATAGCCGTTCATAAACAGGTGAGCATGCGCTTCTCCAAACATTGTTTTGCCTTCTTTACATAGATTTCCGCTCGGCGATCTCCGCCATCTTGGCTTCGTTCAGACGGGTGTCTCCATGGACACGGCTGTAGGATAGATAGCCGTTCATCCGGTCGATCTTGGTCAGGTTTCTGGAACCGCAGACCGGACACACATCCATCTCCAGCTCCTGGTGACCGCAGTCGTCACAGTAGGCCAGGGACAGGTTCACACCCTCATAGTATCCCAGATCCATGGCTCTTCGGATCAGGCTCTTGATGGCCTCGATGTTGTAATCGATGGGATAACGGACATACTGGATCTTTCCGCCGTTGCAGAGCTCCCAGAAACGGCCTTCCAGGTCCTGTTTCTCGATGGGAGTCAGATCCTCGGTCACATGGCAGTGGAAGCTGTTGCTCACATAGGGACGGTCGGAAACATTCTCGACGATGCCGTACATTTTCCGGAACTGCTCCACCTGGAGACCGCAGAGACTCTCTGCCGGGGTTCCGTAGATGGCGTAAAGCCAGCCGTCTGCTTCCTTGAACTCATTGACCTTTTTGTTGATATATTCCAGAACTTCGAGGGCGAAAGCGCCGTCCTCGGCGATGGACTTGCCATTGTAAAGCTCCTGAAGCTCATTTAAAGCCGTGATACCGAAGGAAGCAGTCATAGGCTTCAGTAACGGTTTGATGCGCTCGGAGGGCTTCAGATGGCCGCCGTAGAAACCGCCCTCGCAGTAAGCCAGCGGATTGGTGGAGGCCTTCATATTGCCCAGATAATCGTAGGTCCGTTTGTGAAGATTCCGGATCATCTCCAGATAGTAGTCCAGCACCTCATAGAAATCTCTGCTCTCGGAACGGGATTTTGCCAGGATCATCGGAAGATGCAGGCTCACGGCGCCGATATTGAAGCGCCCCACAAATACGGGTTCATCCTTGTCGTCTGCCGGATGCATGCCGCCCCGCTCATACCAGGGGCTTAAGAAGGCCCGGCAGCCCATGGGACTGATGACTTTCTTGTATCTCTTGTACATGCTGGAAATATAGCCTTTTCCGCTCATGGAGAGCCAGTCAGGATACATGGTCTTGGAGGAACAGGCCACGCCCGCCTCGAAAACATCCTCACAGCATTTTCCCGGTCCGTGAATGTTCTCATCGTAGAGGAAGACGATCTTCGGGAAAAGCACGGGTTTTTTATTTCCCGGCTTGCCCTGACCGCCCATATGCACGTTCAGAAGAGTGACAGAAGCCATTTTTTCAAAGCGTTCCGTACCCAGGCCGATGGTCACGGTGACGAAGGGATAATCGCCTCTGGAGGAACCGACCGTGTTGAGTTTATACTCAATGCCCTGCCAGCCCTGGTCAAAGTCACGTTTTACCTTGTTCATGGCGTACTGCTCGGCTTTTTCCTCGGCTCCCTGCCAGGAGGGATCTGCATATTTCAAGAACTCTTCCTTATATTTCCGGTAGCTCTTCTCTGCGTAGGGCGCCAGAACCTTATCCGCCTCCGGTACGGTAAAACCGCCGTACTGCTGGGCCGCGGTGCTCAGAATGATATCACCCATGACGTCGAAAGCCGTATCCAGGGTTTTCGGCTCATTGTACCAGACATTTCCCATCTCGAAACCGCCGCTCAACACACTTCCGATATCAAAGAGACAGCAGTTCATCGTATCCAGGCGGGCGGACTGGTCGTGGATGTAGATGTAACCGTCCTTGCAGGCCTGAAGTTCGTCCCGGTTCATGAAGAATTTCCGGTAGAGCTCCTTGTTCAGTTCGTTGAAGATCAGGCTTCGCTTGGTGGCCACCAGAGCGCTGTCGGTATTGGCGTTGCTCTTATCGCCGATGTAACGGATGGACTGGCTCTTGGTGTAGACCTCATCCATCATGTGGATAAAGTCCTGCTTGTAGTTCCGGTAATCGCGGTAGCTCTTGGCCACAGCGGGATTGACCTTGTCCAGGGCTCCCTCCGGAATCGTGATGCCGTCTTTGCTTCTCTCCTTCGCTTTCTCCTTGGCATATTCACAGATAAAGGCAATCTCATTTTCTGTAAAACGGTACATAATACGGCTCGCGGATTTATTGACTGCGGCAATGATCTTGTCCACATTAAATTCTTCCTTGGTGCCGTCCTTCTTGATAACGTACATATGCAATCTCCTTCAATTATACTATATGTTGTGTATTTCCAGTGCGTTTCACACTAATTCTTGAACAGTCTTCTATATCATATAACAAAAACCCTCTATCGTAAAGAGGGTTTTTATAAAAATACATTCGGTTTTTCTGTCGTTATAGATGGTTCCGGTACTCGCCGGCGGAGACTCCGGTGAGCTTCTTGAAAACTCTGGAAAAGTGGGCCACATCCAGAAAGCCCACCATCTCCGCGATGTCCGCCAGGCGAAGGGAAGGATCTTTCATGAGTTCCTTGGCTTTCTCAATGCGGATGCTGTTTAAAACTTCGGAAAAATTTTTCCCCATGTGGCGGTTTAAAAGCTTGCTTAAATGCCACTGGCTCACATAGATCTTCTCGGCCACCTCCGGAAGGGTGATCTTTTCCTGGAAATGCTCCTGCATGTACTGGACCGCATTGCTGACGATGAAGCTTCCGGCGGCGTTTTTCTGCTCTTCGCTCTCCTCTTTTCCGGAAGGTTCCTGCCGGTCCGGCTGGATCCCCTTCTTCTTCAGATTGTGTATCATGGCCTCCACGGCCTCGTTGAATTCTCCCAGATTGGAAGGTTTTAAGAGAAAGCGGCTTACGCCCAGGCGGATAGCCCGCTGGGCGTAGTCAAAATCCCGATATCCGGTGAGAATCGTTACTTCCATATCCGGAAATTCCGATTTCAGAGCTGCGATCATGTTCAGGCCGTCCTGACCCGGCATACAGATATCACTGATAATCAGATCCGGCTTTTTCTCCCGTATGAGTGTCTGCCCGGTCAGACCGTCCGGCGCCACAGCCACAACCTCCGCATTCCACTGGCTCCATGGTATGATTTTTGAAAGTCCTTCGGCGATGATGGGTTCATCATCAATGATCATTACCTTATACATAAGTTCTCTTCCCCACACTGCTTTTTCTGCATCATACCATTTTACAGACTTTCTGTAAAGCCTTCTCAGCCTTTCAGTGCTCCGGCAGTCATTCCTTTGATGATGTATTTCTGGAGGCAGGCGTAAACGATCAGCATGGGCACCACGATAAGGGACACTACAGCTGCCATCAGGCCATAGTTCGTTCCTTCCCGGCTGGAAATCTCCAGCAAAAGACGGGTGATGGCGTACTGTTCCTTATTTCTCAGGAAAAACTGCTGGGTAAACAGATCGTTGTAACTCCAGATAAAACTGAAAATTCCAACGGTTGCGAAGGAGGGCTTGGTCAGCGGCATGATGACCTTGAAAAAGATCTTGATGGCCGTGCAGCCTTCCATATAGGCCGCCTCCTCCAGGTCAATGGGAAGTCCCTGAATATATCCTGTGAGGACCACAATCGCAAAAGCCATATTGCCCGCGATTTGCGGCAGGGCACAGGAAAGAAGGGAAAGCCAGAGATTCTGGGTATTGACGATCCCCCAGGAAAATTCCATCCGGTAGACCGGAATGATGGTGGCGAAAACCGGGAACATCATGGCCGCAATGACCAGGTTATTCAGAAGCTTTCTGCCCCGGAAGCTGTAACGCACCAGCGCGTAGGAAGCCATTCCCTCAAAAAGGATCACGAGAGCCGCCACGCTGCAGGAGATGATCAGGCTGTTCCGGTAAGCGCCGAAAATGTTCAGCTTCTGAAACGCATTGCCGTAGTTATCCGTGGTAAAAAGGTCTCTCATAGGCAGGGCAAAGGAATTGCTCATGATCTGCTTTTTATCCTTGAAGGAATTTAAGAACACCCAGGCCAGAGGATAAATGGTAGTCAGCGCCCAGAAGATCAGGATGAGATAGACGATGAATTTTCCTGCTGAAAATCTTTTTTCCTTCATTTCCTGCGCCTCCTTTACATATTTTTTCCGGTAATCCGCACCTTTCCTGTGCCCTGCACTTGAACGCCGTGGGCGATGGCATTCTCGATGACGGGCTGAAGGATCAGCCGCGGAACCTTTTTCTGATAGAGCTCCTCCGGGATCTTCAGCGTGACTTCGAGGCGTTTGCCAAAGCGTTCCTTCATAATAAAAAGATAAGCCTTCACATAGGTAAGCTCCTCCTTAAGCGGCACCTCCGGCTGTTTTTTCCGATCCAGCGCCGCATCCAGAAGGGTTCCTAAGGAACTGATCATCTCCGAAACCTTGTCGTTTCCTGCCAGACGGGCCTCCCAGTTGATGATCTCCAGCGTATTGTTCATGAAATGGGGATTGATATGGGACTGCAGGGCCATGATTCTGGCGTCCTCCAGGGCCAGCTCTTCCTCATAAATATGGTCAAACTGGTATTTAAGGCGGCCCTGATTCCGAACGAAACCGATGGCCGTACCACGTTGAAGCTTTCGTCCTTTTCCTTTCCGTTCATCATGATGAGAGCAAAGGCCGCCTCTTTTTTCCGGCTGTACTCCACGGAAAGGTAGTACTGGACTTCCGAGTAGAGGGCCGCGTAGGACAGCTCTCCCCGCTGGTACTGCTCATATTTCTGCTGCACGGTCTTGTCATAGCTGATCCTTCTCGAATTGGCAATGGCCCCATCCAGCCGCTCCTGACAGATCCGGCTGCTGGCTGCCATCTGCTCCGCCAGCCGCTCCAGCTGCTCGTCATCCTGCTTACTCAGCACATAATAGCCCATCACCGCCACCATAAGAAGGATGGGAATCAGCCAGCAGAGAAAAGCCAGACTTACGATCACCAGTTTCAAAGAATGTTTCCTTTTCATTTTCTCATTCTCCCACGCAAAAGATAGTATCTTTATTATAGCAGATCCTTTCCCGAAAACAGCCCTCATTTTTTGAAATTTCCAGTTTACACCTTTTTCCTGGTATGCTAACATGTACTGTAGCGGTTCAAAGCGGCAGAGAATACTCATCTGCTGTCTTTTGGCCTTTGAAAAGAAAACAAAGGAGGGATTTTTATGAGCAAATCCATTTATCCTGAAAATTACCATTCCGATCTGAATCTTCACGATACCCAGGTTGCCATCAAGACCGTCAAAGATTTCTTCCAGCGCGCCCTCACCGAGCGGCTGAACCTTCTGCGTGTGACCGCTCCCCTTTTCGTTGAGCCTTCCTCTGGTCTGAACGATAACCTGAACGGCGTGGAGCGCCCGGTAAGCTTCGATATCCGCGGCATAAAGGGCGAAAATGCCGAGATCGTCCATTCTCTTGCAAAATGGAAACGGTACGCTCTGAAAAAATACGGTTTTTCCTACGGCGAGGGTCTTTATACCGATATGAACGCCATCCGCCGGGATGAGGAGACAGACAACATCCATTCCATCTATGTGGACCAGTGGGACTGGGAGAAAATCATCTCCAAAGAAGACCGCAACATGGACACTCTGAAACAGGTGGTTCAGGAAGTGTACCAGGCTCTGAAAAAAACAGAGAAATACATGGCCATCGAGTATGATTATATTGAGGAAATCCTTCCGAAAAATATCTTCTTCATCACCTCTCAGGAGCTCGAAGATATGTATCCGGACTGCCCCCCGAAGGAGCGGGAATACAAGATCACAAAGCTCAAGGGCGCTGTCTTTATCATGCAGATCGGCGACAAGCTGAAATCCGGCATTCCTCACGACGGCCGTGCTCCGGACTACGACGACTGGTCCTTAAACGGCGATATCATCGTCTACTATCCGGTGCTCGACATCGCTCTGGAGCTCTCTTCCATGGGTATCCGCGTGGATGAGAATTCCCTGAAAAAACAGTTGGAGCGGGCCGGCTGCCCGGAGCGGGCGGAGCTTCCCTTCCAAAAAGCCATCCTGAATAAAGAGCTTCCATACACGATCGGCGGCGGAATCGGCCAGTCCCGTATCTGTATGTTCTACCTGAGAAAAGCCCACATCGGCGAGGTACAGGCTTCTCTCTGGCCCGAGGAGGACGTCAAGGCTGCCGCAGAACACGGCATCGAACTTCTCTAACGCACCTGCACAAGTGCGTGCATTTTCCTCGTCGCTATAAAAAATGCTGCGGTTCGTCATTTTCTGACGCCGCAGCATTTTGTTACAGTTCCACTTCTGTTTCCATCCAAACCTCATGGGCGGACCGGCAGACACTGATGATATATGCGCCCTTTTCCACCCGAAATTCTTTTTCCTTTTCATCATAGTAAGAAAAAGCTTCCATATCCAGCATAAATTCCAGATTTTTGATCTCGCCCGGTTTCAGTGAAATCTTGTCGAAAGCCTTCAGCTCCCGTATGGGCCGGTCTTCTCCCGAATTCTTTCTTCCCACATAAAGCTGTACGACTTCTTTTCCCTTCATGGCTCCCGTATTGACCACGCCTAACGTCACCTGGACCTTCGCGCCATTTCCGTTTCCTTTTACCCGGGCTTTCAGCCGCTCATAGGTAAATTCCGTGTAGGAAAGACCATAGCCGAACGGAAAAGCCACCGGCATTTGC
>OGCN01004575.1_pt1 | contig 11800 bp, 6 predicted proteins | sample 1570181 | NCBI WGS metagenome assembly OGCN01 (sample SAMEA4370584, study PRJEB24528) | human gut metagenome | reverse complement strand
AGGAAGCTTAAGAAGATCAGCATCAGGAATACGATACCAAGACCCATCAGAGTATTCAGACCGGCCTGCTCCATCTTCTCAGCCATGGTGTAGTTGATGTTGAAAGCCATACTCTCGGATGTGGTGGTCTTGGAATTGATAATCAGCTCCACATCTGCTGTCTTGTTCTCGTAGGTGACATCGGAATTGATGATTACATTATTTCCATCGGTGGTAACAGTCTGATCGCCGACTTCCACATAGGCACCCAGCTCATCCTTGGCATTGTTCCAGGAAGTCAGGGCTGCTGTAACAAAATCATCATCCTGATCCAGATAGTTCTGAATCTCTTCATCGGAAAGTCCCGCAATCTGTTCAATCACTTTTACAGCGCCAGATTTGTAGGAAGCCACCTGATCCTCGGTCAGCACTTTATCCTTTGCGGCAAAAACGGTCACGCAGGACAGGCATACCATGCACACAACCAGTGCAAGGCTCAGTAAGCTTTTTTTCATTTTTTCCTTCATATTATCCACCTCTCTTAAACCGTGCCGTGTTTCTTGCCGGGGCGGTCTTCTCTCTTTGTGAATAACATTTCAAAGGCTCCGATCAGATACTTTCTGGTATCCTTCGCGTCGATGATCGTATCAACATAGCCTCTCTTTGCTGCGGAAAGAGCACTGGACTGAAGTGCTGCGTACTCAGCTGCCTTCTCGTTGATTACAGCTGCATCCTCGCCGTCATACATGATCTTGGCTGCAGATCTTGCATCCATCATACCGATCTCTGCATTCTCCCAGGCATAGGTCATATCTGCGCCCAGAGCTTTGCTGTTCATGATGGTGTAAACGCTTCCGAATGCTTTGCCGGTGATCACGTTTACCTTGGCAACAGTAGCGTCAGCGAAAGCATAGGTAAGCTCTGCTGCTGCGTTGGCGATGCATCTCTCGGAATGCAGATCTGCCTTGAAACCGGTGAGATTGGTCAGAGTCAGAACCGGGATCTCGAAAGCGTCACAGAATTTCACGAATTTTGCAGCCTTTCTTGCTCCTCTTGCGGTCAGGACATCTGCGTATTTCTCAGCCACATTGCCATCCTCGTCGTAGCTCTCGGTACGGTTTCCAACTACGCCGACCGTCATGCCGTTCAGACGGATGAAACCGGTTGCCATCTCTTTGGCGTAAGCAGCCTTGGTCTCTACGAATACATGGTCGTCGCCGATCTCGGAACAGATCACAGCGGGATCTCCAACTGCATTCTCAAGAGTCTCGGAAGCACGGTTCAGATCGTCGGTGCATTCCTCGTAGGACATGTCATCCTCGTTGTTGGACGGAAGCATGGATACCAGCTCACGGATACCAGCGTAGATCTCATCCTCGCTGCCGGTGAAGTCTACAAGTCCTGCGTCCTCACTCTGGAATTTAGCGGAAGCGGTGTCACATTTGGACTCGTGGTTGCCATCCAGTGCGTTGGGGGAGTTTACGAAAAGTTTTGCTTTCTTGGACTCCATGAAAGTGAAGTCGGTCAGTGCCGGAACCAGTGCCAGTCCGCCGCCGCAGGTGCCGAATACAGCTGTGATCTGCGGAATTACACCAGAGGCAAGGGTCTGTTTCAGGTAGATCTCACCGAAAGCGTTCAGCGCATCGGTAGCTTCCTGAAGACGGATACCGGCGCAGTCGATCAGACCGATAACCGGAGCTCCCATTTTCATTGCCATATCATACAGGGCAGTGATCTTCTTTGCGTGCATTTCACCGATGGTACCGCCTAAAACGGATGCGTCCTGGCTGTAAACGTAAACCAGATTTCCGTCGATGACACCATATCCGGTAACAACGCCATCTCCTGGGGTCTCTTTTTCATGCATGTTGAAATCTGTTGATCTGGCTGTAACGTATCCACCGATTTCAACAAAACTGTTCTCATCAAGCAGAGCGTTGATACGTGTGCTTGCCAAGCTTTGTGATGTGTTACTCATTCTTAGCCCTCCATTTGTAAAAGATTTACTATGAAAACTGTTGAAATTAAATTTTCAGCCGATTATAATTTTAGCCTGTTTCGGACAAAATAGCAAGCCTTTTGTCATATTTTTATCTCTTCTTATTATTATACCTTCCGGCCTATCTGTTTATAGTTTCAGATATTGTTCAAAAATTTTCAAGAAGCACCAGGAAAAATCCTTTTTTTTAACGGTTTTGCCCGCTGTTATCGGACAGACGGCGATCTCTTCCCCATTCAGTAAGAGAACTGCCTTTCCTTCCTCCTCGCCGGCAGCCACCGGAGCTGCAAGACTCCTGGGCAGAGTCACCTGTAGTTTCACTTCATCTTTCCCGGAAAGCAGAAGCTGGAGGCTCTTTTCCCCGGATAAAAGAAGGGGCACCTCTGCCGTCTCATCGATCCCCTGGCCCGGCAGGATTCCCTCCTCCACCGCTACCTCACCGAAATTCTCCGGAAACGTCAGCGTATCGTACTGATAAGCAGACAAGCCATAAGAAAACAGTGCCCTGGCATCGCTCCATTTATAAGTCTTGTTGTTCGGCCAGCCGCAGGCCAGAAGGGCAATGACGAAAGTACGTTCTCCATCTTTCAGCGCCCCCACATAACAGTAGCCGGCCTTCCCCGTAAAGCCTGTTTTTCCCGTCAGGGCCCCGTCCATCATGGAAAGAAAGGCATTGTGGTTGACGCAGGAATAACTCCTGTTCCCGGCAAGGTTAAAAAAGGTTTTCTCCCCCGTCCGCGTAATCTTCAGGAACTCTTCCCGTTTCGGGGATTCCTGAATACAAGGTCCGCACCAGGTTGCCCATAAATCCACATAAATCACCTTGCCTTTATAATCACTCAGACGAGCCGTTTTCCCATCCGGAGCAAGCAATTCCAGATCCACAGCCGGACTTCCTTTCAGTAATGCCCCGGCAGAATTAAGTTTTACTTCCAATACTTCCCGGATATCCGTATTTTTCAACTTTCCGGCATATTCCCGTACTTCCCCGACAAGTTCCGTATTTATTTCACTATCCAGCTTATAAGCGTACTGTGCAGCGGTAAAAAGTTCTTGAGTACGTTCGGGAAATTGCAATTTTTCTTTTAGACCGGGAGTTTCCATGGCAGTGCCGATCACATCTCTGACAACAGCCACATCCAGATATTCCTCTCTATTTACCCGGGGAACGACTTTCAGCAAGTCGGGAATAATCTGCTGCATAAATTTCTCACGCTCTTCCCGGCTTCTCACCGGCTGTAAAGCACAGTAAGAGGGATAAGCAGTATAACTATTTGCCATGTCGGCGACAATACGGGCTTTCTCCAACTCTTTGAACGCAGGAGTAGCCTCTTTTACCCGCTCCAGTTCAGCCATCCTCAATTGAGCCAAAGAATCGACGGCAACTTTGATTTCCTCAAAGCTTCCTTTCCGGTTTCTTAATTCTCCCAAAAAAGAACCTCCCTTAGGAAACAGACGTCCCTTCATATAGGTATTCATCTCCGCTCCCTTTCCCTTAAAGACAGCCTCCCGGTTGTCAGTCGTGATATATACCTCCATATCGTCTCCCGGACTCAGATAAAGGGTGTTGCGGCTGATCCGGTAAAAAGCCGGTTTGGAAAGCGGTAAAATCGTATCGAAATGGCCTTCCCGATCCGTACGGATCATAAAGCTCCCCTCATCCCCTATCACACTGGTAGCCCCATCGTAAGACAGTTTCACCAGATCGGTTCCCATACCGACCAATTTCCCCTTCAGACGGACAGAATTTTGTGCCTGAACCGACACGACCGCCATGATAAATAAAATCGGAAATAAAAATTTCATATCGACCATATTAAATATTCGTATTTATCTTTCATAATCCGGAAGATCAGGCCGGAAACCTTTGACTACCGGCGGTATCGGAATAATATAGCGGTTGTCGTTGGGTGGTAAAGTCCAGGTTTGTCCATCCGCCGAATGGGTGATCGTTTTTTGGAAACGACTTTCTTTGTTCAAACGTTTCAGATCTACAAAGCGGTAGATTCCGAGGAAAGCGAATTCCCGGCGGCGTTCTTCCAGTACTTTCACCAGAGCCTCGTCCGCATTGGCAAAAGTCACATGTACATTGTTTTCTATGCGATGATCCCGTAACAGATTATACAGACGCGCAGCTTCCGCCAGGTTTTCCGTACCTCCTTCGCGTGCATAACACTCGGCAGCCGTCAGAATCACCTCCATATTGTTCAAAGCCAGATTCGCCCGGATATAAGGCATAAAAATTGTATACCCACGGAATTCCACACCGCTGTATTCATCGTCTACAAACCACAGTTCCCGGCGTTTATCCACAGCTCCCGGAGCCAGGTCCTTGTCATAAATATCCAGTAACTCCTGACTGGCATATACAGCCATTTGTAACCCGAAGACGGATGGCGGATAACGAACGTAAATATTTTCCGGATTATCCATTCCTTCAGGATAAGGACTGCTGGGATCGTCTTTCCGTACAATCCTTCCGATATAAGCATTCGGTTTGGCGGTATATTCTGTCAGGTCTACCAATTCTTCACTGACTTCCAATGCTTTCTTTGCATTTTCCAAAGCTTTATCATATTCTCCGCGCATCAGATACATACGGGCCAGAAAACCATAGGCTACATTCTTCGCCGGACGGAATGTGTTCGGAGTTTTATCCAACAAAGCAGGCAGGGCATCGTCCAGGTCTTGCTTGATCGCCGTATACACTTGTTCTACAGTGCTACGGGAATAATTCAGGTCGGCCACATCTTCGCTGGAGATCAGAGGCAAGCCGTAATCGGTCGAAGCCGTTGCAGCGTCATAGGCCGGAGCATAAACCCCGATCATACAAAGATACTCGAAAGCCCGGGCAACCATCGCTTCCGATTTTAAGTTCAGCTTATCGGATTCCGAAGCATCCGTCACACTCATGATATTATTGATTACCGTATTACACACATAGATACGGTTGTAAGCATAGTTCCAGATCGGATCAGAAACTCCGTCATTGAAAACAGCCCCGTGTTCGAAAGCATAGAGATTTTTAATTTCATCATCCATAGAGGTAAAATTATTCTCTTCATCTCCGCTTCCCAGCTGAGCATCATCGGTAATATACACCGGATAATGATCCAGCGCTTTAGCCATCTGTGCGTAATTCATCAACTGACGGTAGTCGTCGTATTTCGAAGGAATGGTATATCCTTTCGGCTGTATGTCCAGAAAACGGTCACACCCCTGACAAAGGAACATGCCCCAAACAATCCATAAAAATATTTTTTTCATAATCATCTCCTTTTAGAATTTTAAAGATAAACCTAGCGTATATATGGTCGGGTCGAGCGCGCTTCTCGAAATAGATGTCAGAGAAGTCCCGTTCCAGGATTCCGGATTCAAACGTCTTTTCTGAGAACCCCACCACCAGATATTCTGAATCTGTGCATTGATACTCATTCCTGAAATAAAAGCTTTTTTTAGCCAACGTTCCGGCAAATTATAGGACAGGGTTACCTCCTTCAGCTTTATGTAATTCGCTTTTTTGATGTGTTTATCGGCAGCATACCACAAATAGGTATAGTTGGTACTGGCATTTCTCATAAAGGCCGGAGCTTTATCGGGATCGTTGGAATCTTCCGGAGATTTCCAGTAATTCCGGATACTCCTGTCCACATTCGTTGTTCCGGTTGTCGACGTGAAGTATTGAGGCATGACATCCCTCATCACATGTCCACCGTAATACAGAAACATAAAAGAAAGATCGAAACCTTTATAAGTCAGCATATTCGACATAGATGCAGAATAGGGAGGTATACTTGTTCCGGAGCGTACCAGATCCTCGACCGTCAGATCCGCAAGCGATTTCACGATCGTTCCGTCCTTTTTATAAGCCTGAGGATTTCCACTCTCGTCCAATCCGGCCCAACGTACACTGAATAAAGTTCCCATTGCCATCCCTTCTCTCGTATTCGTACCGCTGATATAACTGGAAACGGAGTTAGAACTGTTTTCCAGTTTTGTGATCCGGTTTTTATTGTAACTGAAATTAATATTCGTTGCCCAACGGAAGTCTCTTGTCTGTATATTCACACTGTTCAATACAATCTCATAACCGTGGTTGTACATCTCGGCATAGTTCATCGTCAGAGAACCCCAACCGGAAGTCGGGTCTGTAGCGATCGACCCCAGCAAATCCGAAGTATTTTTCGCATAATAGTCGAACGATCCTCCCAAACGGTTGTTAAAGAAGCTGAAGTCGATACCCAGATTGGTCTGGTTGGTTCTTTCCCAGCGTAAACCGGAGTTTGGAGGACTGGATACGGAACTGGAATATTCACCGGTCCAGGAATTGATTCCGGCAGAATATACGATCATATAAGGTCCGCTTTGTTTTGCAATGTTACCGTTGATTCCTTTGGTAAAACGGATGGAAAGCTGGTCCAGCCAGTCCATGTTTCCCATAAATTTCTCCTGTGCCATATGCCAGCTGACACCGACCGACCACAAAGGTTTGTACTGATACTTGGGATTCGTACCGAACAAATTGGACTGGTCCATACGGATACTCCCCGTAATGGCATACCGGCGGTCATAAGTATAGGAAGCATTTCCATAAAACGAAACGTAACGGTCCTCTTTATCGCCGAAAGTATCGGGATAACCGTTCGGAACGTGGGTATAAGAATTATTGATCGCCTCCGTACCCTGTTGGGTCTGGTTCAGTGTCGCTTCATCCAGGTATTTATGTGCCAGGCTGACCTTGTCATAACCGTATTTCTCTACATAGGTACTGGTACTGTGTACAGCACGGCGCTCACCACCGGCGATCGCACTGACCTCGTGTTTTTCATCGAACGTGCGGTTGAAATTGATCTGAGCACGCAAAGTATAGGAATTTTTATCGCTTCTGGTCTCGTCGATATACCCCCCTTCCGGTATCAGATGTTTAATACTTCCATCAGCATTCACGATGGATGAATTGTTGATCTGATTACGGAGCGTATAGGATTGGGGGGCATAATAATTCTGTACCAGCGAATTGTTTTTTTCCAGCTGATACCGCAAATCCACATCCAGCCCTTCGATAACCTTTACATTCAGGGCCACATTCACATTGGAATAGTTGCTCTTGCTGAAATAACTTTTCCGGTGCATTTCTTCCAATGGATAAAAAGACTCGTCGTTGAGCCCCAAGCCGACCAGGCGGTCTATCTCCGACTGGGATTTTGTCTGATACCAGTTCAATGGATTACCGTCTTCATCGAATAAAGTCTGATAGGAAGCACGTCCGCCGGTCAGATAAGTCGAAGGGGTAAAACCATTGTCATAATCTGCCTTTGTATAACTACCGACAACTCCCAGGTCAGCCCTCAGCCATTCAAAAAAGTTATAGGAACTTCTCAGGTTAAAACCTACCCGGTCATTATCCTGCCCCTTCGTTTGCAAAATATTCTGCATATAATTGACGCTGGCGGAATATTGATATCTATCCGAACTTCCGCGTAAAGCCAGATTATGTTGATGAGTGATCGCAGTCCGGAGAAAATTATCTTTCAGTTCATTGTAATTGTTCCGGTTCCGGTAAATATTCAACTGCCGGTTCATTTCATCATCGCTGATATTCCCGGCTTCATTCTCGTACAACAAATTGAGTACTTCATTCTGATAATATCTTTTGTCAGAGCTACTGTAGGGAGAATGATAAGTATTGAACATTTCTACCTGCCAATCTACCAGTTCCTCACTATTCATGAGATTCAGATAATCCCTGTCATCCCGTAAAGGAGTGATAACAACCGAACCGTTGTATTCGATCGTACTCTTTCCGGCACCTTTCTTGGTCATAATCACAATCACCCCGTTTGCCGAACGTGATCCGTAGATGGAAGCGGCCGTCGCATCTTTCAGAATAGTAATATTGGCAATTTCAGACGGATTGATCGCATCCAGGGAACCTTCATAGGGCACTCCGTCGACCACATATAAAGGAGTGGAAACTCCGGAAATCGTAGCCTTACCACGAATCCTCAGATCTCCTTTGTAATTCGTCAGACCGGCAGCCATACCTTCTATACGTGAAATAATACCAGGCTGCAATTTATGTTCGAAGTCTTTATTCGTTAAAACGGCAAACGAACCGGTAGCACGCTCCTTGGAAAGAGTCTGATAACCTGTTACCACCACATCGTTCAATTGGGTGGCCTCCGCCTCCATGGTGATGCGATAAGGTTCTTTTTTCAAAGGCATTTCCTTCGTTTTCAATCCCACAAACGATACGACCAGAGTTTCTTTTCCGATCAAATCCGGAGATACGCTCAACTGGAAATTCCCGTCTACATCCGAAACGGTACCGATAACCTTATTGCCTTTTAAATAAACGGCAGCCCCGGGTAACGGACGTCCGTCCGCTTCCAGTATCAAACCTTTGATCACAATCTTTGTCTGCTGAGGAGCTGCTTCAAGCCGCTTTTGTTCGTAGATCACCACTGTATTATCTACAATTTCATAAGACAGGACGGTCCCTTTCAGGCATTGTTTCAAAATCTCTTCCACATTCGCATTCTCTACCTTCACAGAAAGATTCTTAATATTACTGATTTGTTCGCTGTTGCAGATGATATCGAAAGAACTTTTTTTCTGAATTTCCAGTAGCACTTCTTCCAAAGTAACATTCTTCATTTTCAAATTAAAAGCCTGTGAAAATACATTTGCAGCCGCGGTAATGTTAAACGCCAGTATACATAGCAAACCGATACGCGTTACCAGCAACATTTTCTGCAATTTACCCCGCCCGAAAAGCGGTTTAGTTCGCATTTTTTTCATACATTTGAGAGTTTTAAGTAATTAAACAATTCATGTCCCGCACGGACATTGGATTTATTATCTTGAACAGGCAGGAAATGGTCCAGATTTCCTGCCTTTTTTCAGGATCTTTGATAAGGTTCCACCATTATTTTATGATTCGCATACCGGAAACTGACGAGTCTTGTAGCGCTCAATAGCTTCAGAACCTTTGTAATATCCTCATACCGGCTGATAACCCCGAACACCTTCAGGTCTTTCAAAGTTTCTTCGGAATATGTAAATTCCACATCGTACCATTTCTCCAGTCTCATGGTAATGTGCTGCATATCCTCATGGTTGAACACAAATTTTCCATCTTTCCAGGCCGTATAAGGTAAAGTATTTACTTTCAGACAAGTGATATCCGAAGTCGCACAATCGACCCGTGCCTGCTGAGAAGGTTCGAGAAAAACCGAATGCCGGCCCGGAACTTTCACTTCCACACTCCCTTCCACCAAAGTTGCTGCATAATAACCTTCCTGATTCAAAGTGTTCAGATTGAATTCCGTTCCCCACACCTGTACCGACAATCCTTCGGATTTTACAATAAAAGGTTTTTCATTGTTCTTGGTCACTTTAAAATAAGCTTCTCCCCTCAAGGTCACTTCCCTGCTTTCACCGATAAAGGTAACCGGATATTGCAGTTCCGATTCGGCATTCAAATACACCAGCGTTCCGTCGGCAAGTTCGACATTATACTCCCCTCCCCGGGGTACGATCAGCCGATTCATTTTTACTTCTTTCTTTTCCGTTTTTTCCGTCTTTTTATAAGAAATTATACCCGAATGTTCTGTATTCCGGACTGTAGCGTCCGCAGTTTGAAAAGTGCTCTGCCGATCCAGTTTTACAGAAGAACCATCCTCCAATATCAATACTGCTTTAGAAGAACCATGTGCTATGGCCGGAACCGAAACCTGTGCAACAGCTACGGTTTCTACCGTTTCCGGTGTTTTATTCCCGGATATATAGAAAACCGAAACAGCAATTCCCAATACAGCACAAGCCACCGCTGCATACTTCAATATATTCGATCCGACCCGGTGTTTCCGTTTTCCCGATACTTTTTCCGACAACATTTTCCAGGCAGTCTCCGGCACAAATAGAGCAACCTCCTTTTGTTGCAATTCCATTCCTCCCATTGTAAGCAGTTCCTGATACAAACGTTCATTCTCCTCACTACTTTCCCTCCAAAGACGAAGTTCCGCAGCTTCCTCTCCGCTCAAAGAACCGGCAATCGCTTTCACGATCAGATCAGCAATATATAATTGTTCAAATGAATTCATAATTCTCTTTTAAAACGCACTTGTATTACTTAAACAATCGAAAATAAAAAATGGACTAATGAAAATTAATTTTTTTAAATAAAAAGGCCCCATAGCCTCTGAACTCTCTCTCTCAGAATTTTTACAGCCCTGACCCGATGATTTTTTACTGTATTTGCAGAAATGTGCAGTAGTTCGCCTACTTCTTTATAAGATTTTCCTTCAGACAACAAATTTACTACCCGTCGGCATTCCGGAGTCAATTCCTGTATCATTTCCAGTAATTGCCGTTCTACTTCCTGACGGATGATCAATTCTACAGCAGAAGTTTCAGTCTCCTCTCCTCTTTCTTCCAATTTTTCCGCCTTCATTTTCACATACCGCAAATAATTGATACCGGAATTACGAACGATTGTATATAGATAGGAACGTATCGTCAAAAGCGAGCTAAAATTCTGTCTGTTTTCCCATAATTTTACAAAAGCTTCCTGCACCAGATCGGCTGCAACACATTCCTCCCGAATCAAACGCAGACAATAAACACACAACGAAGAATAAAATTTTTCAAAAACATACCGGAAAACCTTCTCCTCTCCGGCTTGAAATGCAGAAATAAAAGTTTTCTCGTGATCTAAATCGTATTCTTTCATAAAAAAACGTTCGATTCTTTTTGCGGGAATCTGCAACAAGAATAATCGACAGATGACAATTGATCATGGAGAATTACCGGAAGCTTCGCTTCCATGAAAAAACAGATTAATAAAGAAAAGCAGAAAGGAAAATTAAATGTATATCCATTGATTTATAATTCGATAGAATAAACTTAAGACTGTGATTCACCCTTGTCGATTGTCAATTATTCCTTGTCAATAGACCAAGCACCCGCAGAGACCAAGGACTTTATAAACTTTATAAACTTTCGACTAAATTAAACGAACCTTTATTTGGGCAAATTTGTAAAATTGTAATTTCTTAAGTAAAAAACACAAATAATACATTCACTACTCGTTAACGGAATCAAAAAGTTAAAATATCTATGTTTAAAAAATTGCACATATTCTTGATATCCAACAAATTAATAACACATAATTCTCTGATTCACAAGTATCGTATGCACAACTTACATGCAATATAAGTGAAATTTCTCGACATCTGCAAACAAATGGGAGGAAACTTAGCCGATGCATCTGGAAATGTCTCACCTTTTGAGCCTGCCTCCCGGATACTCCGATGTGAGAGTTATCGCACTGAATAGGACAGGGGGAGACAAAGCAAATATACATGGCATTCATAATCCGGAGAATGCAATTCTGAATAAAAAAAACGAATCGTGCAAATTTTTGTAACAGAGCTTCTTAATTTTATATTTTCAATTTTCAGATTTTGTTATATGAAATTAATCTAGATTACACTTTGAAATAACAAGGAATTTCCGCTACTTTGTAGCAGAATTGGAAAAAAGTATAATGAAAAAAAGATGGGTCATCAATACTCCGCCGGAGGCTACTAAGATAGAGGAACTTTCAAAAAAACTAAATTGTCACCCCGTTATAGCGAACTTACTGCTGCAACGGGGTATTACTAGTTCGGAACAGGCACAATCTTTTTTTTATCCATCCCTGAATATGCTGCACGATCCTTTCTTAATGAAAGATATGGACAAGGCAGTAGAACGTTTAGACCGGGCGATCGCCCAAGATGAAAAAATACTGATATACGGAGATTACGATGTCGATGG
>OGCN01004566.1_pt1 | contig 11824 bp, 16 predicted proteins | sample 1570181 | NCBI WGS metagenome assembly OGCN01 (sample SAMEA4370584, study PRJEB24528) | human gut metagenome | reverse complement strand
TCTCCTTGCCCACAAAGTGGACGTCCGCGGGCCAGAACTTCTCATAGTCGTCATACCGGTCGTTGAGGAAGCCCAGGGCGGTGGTGTAGTTGAACAGGGCGTCCACCCACACATAGACCACGTGGCCGGGGTCAAAATCCACCGGCACCCCCCAGGAAAAGGAGGTCCGGGAGACGCACAGGTCCTCCAGGCCGGGCTTGATGAAGTTGTTTACCATCTCGTGGACCCGGGAACGGGGCTGGAGAAAGTCGGTGTTTTCCAGCAGGTCCTGGACGGGCTGGGCATATTTGGACAGGCGGAAGAAGTAGGCCTCCTCCTCCGCGTCCTGGACCTCCCGGCCGCAGTCGGGACACTTCCCGTCCACCAGCTGGCTCTCGGTCCAGAAGGACTCGCAGGGCTTGCAGTACTTGCCCACGTACTTGCCCTTGTAGATGTCCCCTTTTTCATACATCTTTTTGAAAATTTTCTGGATGGCGGCCACATGGTAGTCGTCGGTGGTGCGGATGAACCGGTCATTGGAGATGTTCATGAGCCGCCACAGGTCCAGCACGCCCTTCTCCCCGGTGACGATGTTGTCCACAAACTGCTGGGGGGTGACGCCGGCCTGGCTGGCCTTGTCCTCAATCTTCTGGCCATGCTCGTCCGTGCCTGTGAGGAACATGACGTCGTAGCCCTGGAGACGCTTGTACCGCGCCATGGCGTCAGTGGCCACGGTGCAGTAGGTGTGGCCGATGTGGAGCTTGTCCGAGGGATAGTAGATGGGGGTGGTAATATAAAACTTTTTCTTCTGATCTCTTTCCATATTGGGTGAACCTCCATACGCCCAGGGAGGGCGTGTTGTTTTCCTTGGTGTCACTGGGGCTGATCCGGGGTATGGCCGTCCGTGCCGGCGGGGGGCTGGCCGCCCTGGGTCCCCATGGGGGCGCAGCCCGGGCAGCCGGCGCAGTTGGGGGCGCAGGCCGGCGGGGCCTCTGGCTTGGCGTCGTTTCTGGCCAGGGCGGCGGCCATGGACAGCAGGTAGAACATCATGCCCAGATAGAGGGCGGTGTCCGCCAGGGGCAAACCGTCGGCCAGGGCCATGATATTAAAGGCGCCGGCGGCCAGGCACACCGTCAGGGTGAGGGTCACCCGGGCCTTGCCGAAGGCGAAGCCACCCACCAGGAAACAGGCGATCATGGACAGCAGGGCCCCCAGCATGGGGATCAGGTACTGACCCAGCACGGGCTCCTCCGCCCAGCTCTGGTAGTAGTTGGCCATGATCCACAGGCAGCAGGCAAAGCCGGGGACCACGGCCCAGGCGGTGAGAATGGGGGCGCCCCGGCGCATTTTCTGGGCGACAAAGTAGATGCCGGCGGCGGCCAGCAGGCTGAGAACCCCCAGCCCGGCCCAGGCAATGCTCATCGTCCGCTGTCCCAGCAGGGTACGGGGGCTGCCGGCCCAGGCGGCCAGGGCCAAAAAGCCGCCGATGGCCAGGAGAACCGCCCCGGCCAGGGCGCCGGAGAGCAGAGGGGTGGTGTCCGGCGAGAAAGCGCCGGTGTAGCACTGGTCGAACTTGCGGTGCTTGCCCCGGCTCAGAACCAGCAGCGCGGCCGCCACCGCCGCCGAGACAAGGACCATGGCCCACAGACTGGGGGCGCCGGAGATGGGCAGGCCGGTGCCCGCCTCAAACCCATGGGCCAGATAAACCCGCCGAACCAACAGACCGACCAGGCCGCCGGCCACGGCCACGCCGGGCAGGATGACAGATTTCCGCATGAAAAAGGACTCCCTTCGGTGAAACGGCGGGAGGGAACCCACTCCCGCGCATAGCTTCTTTTCATCTTACCACATTCCACCGGAAAACGCACGGGGATTTTGAGGTTTCGGGGAATTTTTTTGAAGGGGGAGGGGCCGGAGAGGTTGACGAGACAAAAAATTTGAAAAAAGTTTTCGGTTGGCGCAAAAATTTGCTGTCGGTGCGACATGGAAGGAGTAGAGGGGAAAATTTCCCCGGGATTGGAGGTGGTGAGAAAGTACTTACGTAAATTTAGGTTATATCCAGGAGAAATAAAAATGAAGAAATTTTGTGTTTTGTTCGTCGGAATAGTCATCCTTGCGATTGCTGGAATCTCTGCGTATGGTACAGAAGAAAAACCGGTAGAATCTGAACTTGGAAGCTATTATGAGAAGGCCGTAGACCAAGAGAACTCTGAAACGGATGTTGTGATGGCTGTCTACAAAGAAAAAACGGTGATGAAATCTGTCGTAGAATATCAAAGGAAGGCGCAAGAAGCCTTGGCCGGAAAGCCAGAGGGGACAGGGAGCAGTGATCGAGAGATCGTGGATGATATCTTAAAGAATGTCATCTTACAGGAAGAGGCGGAACAGAGGGGGCTGATGCCAACCGAAGAAGAAGTGGAGCAGTACCTTCAAGAGACCGTCTATGCGGCGTATGCCATGCCAGAGGGGAAGGAAGGGATCGATGCCTATTGTGCCAGCGCGGGGATAACCTACGAAGAATATGTGGAAAATTTGCGCGATCAAGCGCCCAGAGTGTTGGCAAAGGGGAAACTGAAAGAGGCGATTGCGGAGGAATACTGTCAATCCCATGGTCTCACCTATGACCGGCTTAATACGCCTCAGGAGGCACTGGATGCGGTGGAGGAATATATGAGCAATCTTCTGGAACTCCACAAGGAAGAGATTACTTATTATATTTCATAAGTGTCCGCAGGACACAAGGAGAAAAAATTTTTTCAATGGGGTGTCACAAAGTATGGGTTCCTTTCGTTCTTGAGAATAGAAAGGTACGTTCTACACGAAGGGAAGCGCCCCAGAGAAAGAGACTTTTTTGTTGATTCTTCAGTGCGATGAAGGTATGATGAGCATGAAAGGAAAGAATCGACGCAAGCGGAGAAGAAAGGAGGGGATAGGATGCATTGGATCATCCGGTTGGGCCTTTCTATCGCGTTCTTTGGCGCAATAGTCTATGCGGATCGAAGGGAACGGCTGTTGCTGCTCTTCCTCCTGTTTGGTGCGGTGCTTGCCCTGTGGGTTTTTGGCCTGCTGGGGCTGTTTGGCCTTCCGCCGGCCTCTCTGTATCTCTCCGGCGTGGTGGGGATCAGCCTGGGCTTTGTCATTCGCAGTCTGGCCCGTTGGAAAAGAAAGAGAACGCATGGGACAGACGTTTCGTGATTGACCGGTGTGGACTGCGTTTTCAGGGAGGACGTGCTTTATGAAATCAGAAAAGATGACGCCTCTTTTGCAATCTATGTGGCTCCAGGTGCTTTGGATCTTGTGGACCCTTTGGTTTGTCTTGGACCCTGCCTGGGACCTGTTTGCCTCGGGCGTGGAATGGCTGCTCTCCATGGGGGTGCTGGGATGGTTCCTCGGCCTGGTGGCGCTGGCCCTGGCGGTCTCCCTGTTCCGAACCTATGGTCCGGCAGGAGGGATTCTGTCCATAATGGCGACCTTTCTGTTGCTCTGGGGCATTGGGGATGGGCTGCCGGGGGCCCTCCTCCCCAACCCCTATCAGCTGCTGTTTATATTGCAGGATGCCACCTATGACAATTTCGTTTTTTTCCTCCTCTGGCTTCAGGGGTGGGTGGTCTGCCTGGGCTTGATCTGGGTGGGGGCCCGGTGGTTCTGCAAAAAATTTCCCCCAGCGGAAACGTAAAAAGGAGAGCACGGAGATCTTCTCTGTGCTCTCCTTTTTGTGTTTGGCGGCAGCCTGGGAGTGGCGCGGAGGGGAGAGATATGGTATGATAAGCCTGATTTTCAACAAGAAGGAGGCGACGCCCCATGCGGATCTTGGTGGTGGAGGACGAGGCCGACCTGAATCTGCTGCTCTGCAAGGTGCTCACCAAGGCGGGCTACACCGTGGACGGGTGCCTGGACGGCGAGGACGCCCAGGCCCACCTGCTGGGCGCGGCATACGATGGGATTCTGCTGGATGTGATGCTGCCCAAAAAGGACGGATACACCCTGGTGCGGGAACTGCGGGACCAGGGGAACGACACCCCGGTACTCTTTCTCACCGCCCGGGACAGTGTGGCCGACCGGGTCAAGGGGCTGGACCTGGGCGGGGACGACTATCTGGTCAAACCCTTTGACTTTGCCGAGCTGCTGGCCCGTATCCGGGCCATGACCCGCAAGCGGGTGGGCCAGCGCACCAACCGGTTTACCGTGGGGGACCTGACCCTGGACACCGAGCGGCGGCAGGCTGTCCGGGGCGGAGAGGAGATTCCCCTGCTGCCCAAGGAGTTTTCCATTCTGGAGTATCTGGTCCGGAACAAGGAAAAAGTCCTCTCCCGGGAGCAGATTGAGGACCAGATTTGGAACTATGACTACGCTGGCAGCTCCAACAACGTGGATGTCTACCTCAGCCGCCTGCGGAAAAAGATCGACGGGGGGCGGGAGGAAAAACTGATCCACACCGTGCGGGGGATGGGCTGGGCCATCCGGGAGCCTGCGGCCCCGAAAGGAGGGACCCGGTGAGAAAGCGCAGCGTCAAGGTCAAGATTACCCTCTGGTATCTGCTGCTGATGGGTCTGATGGCCGGCCTGATGCTGGTCTTTCTCCGGCTGATCAGCGGTTCTGTGTACACCCAAAGCGCCATGGAGCAGCTGGACCAGACGGTGCGGGAGAACCTGGGGCAGGTGACCCTTGTGGACGGGCGGCCCCAGATGGGGGAGGGGTTCCAGTTCTATGAGAATGGAGTCTATACCCTGGTGTACAGCCAGGACAAAACCCTGCTGGCCGGGCAGGTGCCGGTGGCCTTTACCGCGGCGGAGCCCTTTCACAACGGCTTGACCCGACTGGTAGACACCGACACCGGGCAATACTATGTCCTGGACTTCTGGGTGCCCGCTGGCTGGGAGGAGGGCCTGTGGGTCCGGGGCCTGCTGGAGGTGCCGGCAGGGGCCCAGAGCATGCCCGCCCTGCTGTGGGTGGCCGCGGTGTCCCTCCCCCTGTTCCTTCTGCTGGCCGCAGTGGGGGGGTACTGGATCGCCCGACGGGCCTTCCGGCCCCTGGAACACATCACCGCCACCGCCGACGCCATCAGCCAGGCCTCCGATCTGTCCGCCCGGGTGGCGGTGCCTCCAGGCGGCAACGAGTTCAGCCGGCTGGCTGCCACCTTCAACCAGATGTTTGCCCGGCTGGAGCAGTCCTTCGAGGCCGAGACCCAGTTCACCGCCGACGCCTCCCATGAGCTCCGGACCCCCGTATCCGTGATCAAGAGCGCCTGTGAGTATGGGGAAACCTATGGGGAGACCCTGGAGGAGCAGCGGGAGACCCTGGCCATGATCCACCGGCAAGCGGACAAGATGTCCCAGCTCATCGACCAGCTCCTCCGGATCACCCGCCTGGACCAGGGGACGGAACTGGCTCGGCGGGAACGGGTGGATCTGGCCGCCCTGGCCCGGGAGGTGTGTGCCGAGGGCCCCTGGCCCCAGGATCGCCTGACCTTGGAGGGAGGGGAGCCTGTCTTTGCCCAGGTAGACCGGGCGCTGATTGCCCGGCTGCTGCAAAATCTCATTGACAATGGGTTCAAATATGGAAAGCCGGGGGGTGGGGTCTGGGTGACCCTTCGCCGCCAGGGCGGGGAGGCACTGCTCACCGTGCGGGACGACGGGATTGGCATTGCCCCGGACCAGCAGGCACGGGTGTGGCAGCGGTTTTACCAGGTGGACCCCGTTCGGGGAGAGAAGAGCGGCGCCGGTCTGGGCCTGTCTATGGTCTGGAAGATTGCCCAGGCCCACGGCGGACACATGAGCCTGGAGAGCGTGCCCGGTCAGGGGAGTTCTTTTACCCTCCACCTTCCAGCGGAGAGATAGGCCGAAAAAAAGAGGGTTTGTCGGGCAAAATTTCATGTTCCTTTCATGTTTCCATGGTAAGATAACGCCAGAATGAAGAAGGAGGTTTTAAGATGAAACGAAAATTGGTATGGATGCTTTGGGTTGCTGCGGTGCTTGGCCTGGTGCTGACAGGCTGCGGCCAGCAGCGTACCCAGGCCAGTTATATTGGGGCGGACGCGGCCAAAGCGATTGCCCTGGACGCCGCCGGCATCGCGGAGGGCGCAGCCACCTTTGCGTCTGCGGACCTGGAGAACCGGAATGGTACAGATTACTATCAGGTAACATTCACCGCCGACGGCAAAAACTATGCCTACGACATTGACGCGGTCACCGGTGTGGTGATCAGCGGCACCCAGAACGGCGGAACCGGCGGTGGTGCGGATGCGTCCGGCACCGAAACCGCAGCGGTGGGGGAGGGGAAGGCCAAGGAGATTGCCCTGAACCACGCCGGCCTGACCGAGGATCAGGTCACCTTTGTCCGGAGCCGCCTGGACTGGGAGGACGGCCGCCAGGTCTACGACGTGGAGTTCTACACCAGCGACTACAAAGAGTATGACTACGAGATTGACGCCACCACGGGAGAGGTGCTCTCTTACGACTATGACGCAGAGGGCTACGCCCCCTCAGCGGATGCCGGGACCCAGACCATCTCTGCGGACCGGGCCAAGGAAATTGCCTTGGCGGAGGTCCCCGGCGCCACGACGAAAGACATCTATGAGTTTGAGGTGGACCGGGACGACGGACGTCTGGAGTATGAAGGGACCATCTATTACAACGGCGTGGAATATGAGTTCAGCATTGACGGGTACAGCGGCGCCATCCGCAGCTGGGAGGTTGACAGCCACCGTTAAAGCCGGGGAGTCCCCCTACCCCGGAATAGAAATCTATGGTAGAAACCGAAAGAATCATTAGGAGGATTGAACTATGAAAAAGCACATGCTTGCAAAACGAATGGGAGCCATCGCCCTGTGTGCGGTGCTTTCCACCGGGCTCCTGTCCGCCACAGCCGCTGCCCAGGGGAAGGATGTCACCGCGTATCTCTCCCCCGATCTGTCCATCGTGGTGGATGGGTCCTACCGGACCTTCTACAACGCAGTTGGTCAGGAAGTCCACCCCATCCTTTATGGGGGCACCACCTACCTGCCCATCCGGGCCATTGGGGAGCTGATGGGGAAAAATGTGAACTGGAGCCAGTCCACGCTGACGGTTTCTCTGGCGGGAGACCGGCCCAATGGCTCAGTGACGGGAACCCCGGATTCTGCAGCCAAGGCACAGACGGTTCAGGCTGCCATCCGGCCGGACATTACCATTCTGGTGGACCATGTCCGTCAGACCTTCGCTGACGCCAACGGCGATACCGTATACCCCCTGCTTTACAGCGGCTCGGTCTATCTGCCGGTGCGGAGCATTGGAGAACTGATGGACAAAGAGGTGAACTGGAACAACGCAACCCGTACCGTTACACTGAGCGGAGGCTCTCTGGTGACCGATGCGGATAGCTTTGAGGACAACAACGGGAACAACAACGGCGGTAATAACGGCAGCAATAACGGCAACAACAACCAGCCCAGCACCCCCACTGGGATGCTCACCGCCGAGCAGGCCAAACAAAAAGCACTGGCCCATGCGGTCTCCAGAGCAGTCAGGTCTCTTTCGTCCGCGCCCATCTGGACTGGGAAAATGGCCGCCAGGTCTATGATGTAGAGTTCTACACCAAGGATTACAGAGAGTATGACTATGAGATCGACGCCTACACGGGCAAGGTGCTCAGCTTTGACTATGATGCGGAGCATTACAGACCCGGCACTGGCAACGGCAACCAAAATTCCGGCTCCTATATCAGCCAGGCAGAGGCCAAGCGCATTGCCCTGGCTCAGGTGCCTGGCGCGACGGAGAATAATGTCCGCAAAGTGAAGCTGGACTGGGATGACGGTCGGGCAGAATATGAGGTGAAGATCGTGGTTGGAATGTTGGAGTATGAGTTTGAGATCAACGCCGTAAATGGCGCCATCCTGTCCCAGGATGTGGATTCCATCTATGACTGACCCCCTGCAATCAACGGCCAGTTTTGTGAGAATAAAACGTGGGAAGAACAGGCCAAACTGGAACCAACGGAATGACATCACATGACAAAAGCACCTGCGGCGGCAGGTGCTTTTGTTTGGTGCAGAGGGGGCGCCTTTCGGGAGAAGCACATAGAAAACGTCAAGATATTTGTGTATATTATGATATAAATTGTTGATTTTAACGGAATGATTTGATAAATTAAAGAAAGAAGGACGAGAATAACACAGAGGGGATGATATGGCCCACGGGTTCCTTGGACTGCGCACCAATGCTGTGGTTCTTGGTTTGATCCCCTATGCCGATCGAATGGAAAAGGAGGGCGAAGTATGGTTTCCTGGTTTCATCAGACGGAGCTGACCACGGTGCTTGACTTGGCGCGGTGCGAGGAATTCCGGCGGCGTCTGGATGCCCACGGCATCCCCTATAAAGTCAAGGTGAAGGATCGCTCCTCCCCGTGGTTCAGCCTGTGGGGCGGACGGGAGCGGACCGGTGTTTTCTTCCAGAACGCCAGCCTGGACAGGCAATACGTGATCTATGTTTCCCGGGAAAAGCTTTCCCTGGCCCAAGCGGTGACCGGCTTGGAAGCGAAGCGATAGCCCGGTGCAGTGTGCCTGGCAGAGGAAATGTTTAGATAATATACAACGCAAGGAACAAAAACAAGCTTCTTTCCACCGCGGTTGTTCTGCCTGCAATTTTGTGTTATAATATTACAAAAGAAGCCAAGACCGCGTACATTCTTAATATACACCAACGGAAGGACCTGCCCTTGGTCCGGAAAGAAGAGAGAAACCATGCCTTATGACAAAGAGCTGATTGCCCACAAGCTCATCCGGTGGGAGCATTATCTGAACAACTACAAGCTCCCCGCTTGGAAGGAACTGCCGGACATTGGCCTGTACATGGACCAGGTGATCGCCCTGCTGGGCCAGTACCTGGATTTCATCCCCATGGAGGACTCCAAGGACAAGCCGGTGACCCCCACCACCATCAACAACTATGTCCGACTGAAGGTGATGCCCGCCCCAGAAAAACGGAAGTATTACCGGGTACACATCGCCTTTCTCATTATGATCTTCACCCTCAAGCAGGGCATCAGCATCAACGGGCTGCAGCAGCTGCTCCCCTCCACCGCCGACGAGGAGGAGATCAAGAACTTCTATACCAGCTATGTGGAGCGGCTCCAGGAGGTGGGCAACTTTTACACGGCCCAGACCCGGGCGGCGGTGCAGGATATCCTGGACCCCCAGGTGACCGACGAGGGGGTGGTGGAGAACGTCATCATCCAGAGCATTCTCCAGTCGGGGTTCTCCCGGATCATGGCGGAAAAGCTCCTCCACCTCCAGGACGCCGACCCGGAGCGGGTGCTGGAATTGGAGAAAATCAGCGACGGACGGGGCCGCCACCCCCTGGGACAGCTGCCGGAAAAGGAGGAATGAGCCATGCTCTTTGATACCCATGCCCATTACTACGCCGAGGCCTTTGACCCGGACCGGGACGCGGTTCTCTCCGCCCTCCCCGCGGCCGGGGTGGGGCTGGTCCTGTGCCCGGGGTGCGACCTGGACACCTCCCGCCAGTCCATCCAGCTGGCGGAGGCCTACCCCCATGTCTACGCCGCCGCCGGGGTCCACCCGGAGGACGCCCTGGGGCTGCCGGTGGACTGGCTGGACCAGGTGGCGGAGATGACCCGCCACCCCAAGGTGAAGGCCATTGGGGAGATCGGCCTGGACTACTATTGGAAGGAGGTCCCCCGGGACCTGCAAAAGGAGGTCTTCCGGGCCCAGCTCCAGCTGGCCAAGGTCCTGGACCTGCCCGTCATCGTCCACGACCGGGAGGCCCACGCCGACTGCCTGGCCATAGTGCGGGAATTCCCCGGGGTCCGGGGGGTCTTTCACTGCTACTCCGGCAGCGCCGAGGACGCCAAAACCCTGGTGAAGCTGGGCTGGCACCTGTCCTTCACCGGGACCATCACCTTCAAAAACGCCCGCCGGGCCCCCGACATCCTCCGCTGGCTGCCCCTGGAGCGGCTGATGCTGGAGACCGACGCCCCCTACATGGCCCCCACTCCCTTTCGGGGCAAGCGGTGCGACTCCCGCTATGTCTACCGAATGGCGGAGACCATTGCGGAGATCAAGGGGCTCACCCCGGCGGAAGTGGAGCAGGCCACCACAGAGAACGGCAAGGCGCTCTTCGCCATTCCATAACAGGCGGACCGAGCGGTCCGGAGGATTTTTGGGGAGGTGTTTTTCGTGCAAGGGGATATTGTGACCTATGACTACTTCGGCGGACTCTACATTAACATGACCAACCGCTGTGACTGTCACTGCGTGTTCTGCATCCGGGACCAGGAAGCCTCCGCCCTGGGGGGCCTGTGGCTCCAGGAGGAGCCCGCCAACCGAGATCGTCTTCTGCGGCTATGGGGAGCCCACCTGCCGGGCGGACGATCTGTTTTGGCTCTGCGACCAGCTCCGGGCCGCCGGACGGGCCGACCTGCCCCCCATCCGCCTGAACACCAACGGCCACGGCAGCCTCATCAACCACCGAGACATCACCCCGGAACTGAAAGGCCGCTTGGACGCGGTTTCCGTCTCTCTCAACGGGTCGAACCGGGAGGAGTATCTCCGCCTCACCCGTCCCGGCGCCGGGGAGAAGGGCTGGCAGGCCATGCTGGATTTTGTCCGCCAGGCGGTCCAGTACGTGCCCAAGGTGATGGTCTCCATCGTGGACTATGACAAATCCCCCCAGGAGATGGAAGCCTGCCGGCGCCTGGCGGAGGAGCTGGGCGCGACGTTCCGGGTGCGGCCCTTTGCAGGGTAACCGGGAGGAGATCGCCTTTTTTCCTCTTTTGTTGCAGCGGCAGCATCCCTTTTCCGGGGATTCCAATATACTATGGGGAGAGAACACCCCCGAAAGGGGAGGATGGGAGGGGATGGGCCGTGAAAAAGCCCAAAATTCGACTGACCTTGGTGGACCAGAAGGGGACCATGGGGTGCCACAGAGGGCACCGGATCGGGGACACCTTTGACTTTGACACAGAGCGGGGCAGACTCTGCCCCATGGCCATGCACGTGGCCTTTCCCTATGTGGATATTCTCCGCTATGGCGGTGCCATCCCCGGCCAGCCGGCGGGCACGGCGGTGTTCTGCTGCCCCGATGTGGACACCATCAATGTGTTTCGGATCGAGGTGTCGGACGGGGCGGCCAGCCCGGGTTAGCTGAGAAAGAGCTCCACGTCCTCGATGGTCAGGCCGGTGTGAAGGGCCAGATTGATCCCGTATCCGATGACCTTCGCCAAGTCGTGCACCTGGGTGTCGATGTCCTTGGGGGTGACGATCAGGCCGTTCCCCGCGCCCTGGAGGGCGGCGGGGTTCAGCTCCCCCTTGCCCGCCTCGGCCAGCACGTCGCAGGTGAGGGTGGCGGCGTCCACTACGGTGGGGACGCCGACGGCGATGACGGGGACGCCCAGGGTCTCGGCGTTGAGGGCGGCCCGGGCATTGCCCACGCCGGAGCCGGGGGTGATGCCGGTGTCGGCCAGTTGGATGGTGCGGCAGACCCGCCGGAGGCCAGGGCATCCACCGCCACCACGCAGGCGGGTTTGATCTGCTCCGCCACGGCGCGGACTACCTCGCCGCTCTCCATGCCGGTGGTGCCCAGCACCCCGGCGGCCAGGGCGGCCACCGGCCGGAAAGAGCCGAAGTGCTCCGGCACCCGTTCCACCAGGTGGCGGGTCACCATGGTCTGGTCGGCAGCCTTGGGGCCGATGTTGTCGGGGGTGATGGCCCGGTTGCCTAGGCCCACCACCAGGGCGGGCGCGCCCGGCTCCAGGCCCAGCAGCGCCCCCAGCTCCGCCGCCAGGGCCCGCGCCGCCCGGCCGAAGGCGTCCTCCTCCCGGCGGGCCAGGCCGTCCAGCTCCAGGGTCACAT
>OGCN01004563.1_pt1 | contig 11828 bp, 9 predicted proteins | sample 1570181 | NCBI WGS metagenome assembly OGCN01 (sample SAMEA4370584, study PRJEB24528) | human gut metagenome | reverse complement strand
TCGCGACCTCCGACGTGACAGGCCGGCGCTCTAACCAACTGAGCTAACACCCCGTATTTTCAAACTTCGCCTCTCTCAAGGCAGCTTGGATAGTCTACACAAACGAAGAGATTCGGGCAAGAACTTTTTTGAAAAAATTCTTGAAGGCGGAATTCCGCCTATTTCGTCTTCAGGTCGCCCGTCTCGGAATCGTAGGCGACGTCGGCCTGCAGGTATTCCTTGCCCTTCATCCAATCGAGAACAGGGTCGACCATGTCTTTCGTGGGAAGCTCGGCTTCGGGGTAAGAAGAAATGGGATACGTGTCAGCCACGACACCGGGCAGATTCGCTTTTTCCACGAGCAAATCGCGGAATCCCTCGGGGTCGGCCTCAATCGCGGCCACGGCATCGTTCCATGCGAGGCGCACGCTCTCGAGCGCAGCTTTGCCGCCCTCGAGCCACGAAGAGCGCACGGCGAGAACCGACTGGCTCACGTTGCCCACGCCTTGCGTGTCGTCGGCAAGCGTGATCATGCCCGTCGCCTCGCCCAGCGCAAGCAGGCTGCCCGGCAACGCGGCCGCCGCGACCTGATTGTTCGTCATAGATTCGTAGCGAACTGGAAGCTTCTTGATCTCTTCGTTGACGATTTCGCCTTCTGAAGCGCCAGCGGCCTCCATAAGCTTGTCCATCACATATTCGGGCACGGTATTCGAGCCAACGCCAATGCCTTTGCCCTTCAAATCGGCGAGACTCTTGATGCCCGACTCAGGCGACGTTTGAATGCCGAAACGACCCTGTTCGGGCGTGGCACCAAGCGTAACCCATGCAAGGTTCAAACCAATGCCGCTCGCCACGAGCGACGCGGAAACCATGATATCGGTCATCGCACCGTCGATTTCACCCGCTGCGAATGCGGTGGAAAGCTCCTGTGCGCTTTGGAACGTAACGATTTCGACCTCGACGTCGTGATCGCCATAGAAGCCCTTTTGCTCGGCAACCCAGAAAGGCAGCGAGTCCTCGGTCTGCATGGTGCCGATTTTCATCGAAGTAGCTTCAGGCGCGGCGCTCTCCTGCGAAGAGCAGCCCGAAAGCGCGACCGCCGAAAGTGCGGCAACCGAAGCAAACCCGATGAAACCGCGACGCGACATTGCGCCCTTGCTCGTAACGTCGATGACGTTTTTCATGAAACACATCTCCCTTCATTGATGCGTTGCGGTGAATTGTTACCGTTTAAGCAGCACATGCGATAGTACCGACATCGCCAAACAACACAAGCAAATAATGATAGCGCCCCGCATAAGAACGAATAATCCATGCGGACGAACAAGGAAGCGGCCGCCGACTGGCGACCGCGTAGGCATCAGATGGCAAATACTCAATCACATTTTTCTTTGCGCACCAATGCGAATACCATTGAAACAATAATTCAATTCTATGGAGAACGCATGGGGCCACGAGAAAACCCGCCCGCAATTCCCGACGCGCCCCTTGATAGAACGGCGTTCGCCAAAGGTCAGCCAGCCGGTCCGCAACCGATCGATCCGCGCTTCCTCAAAAGGAGATTCGAAGAAGTCCGCGCGACGAGTTCGACAGGGTCTGGGCGAATCGGAGTTTGGGCGTGTCAAAGCATGACGACAATGGCCAAACTAATCGAGGTTCAAGTATTCGAACGCGGCCGTAGCCGCATTTGCCCCGTCGGAAGCGGCAGTTATCACTTGGCGCAGCGGTTTTTCGCGCACATCGCCCGCAACGAACACGCCTGGCACATTGGTCGCGCCACTCTCGCCCGCAATCGCATATCCCGCTTCGTTAAGGGCGACGCCGGCAGCCTTGAGCACGTTCGATCGCGGAGTCGTACCCACAGCAATAAATACCGCATCGGTATTCACGACGCGCTCATCGCCCGTATTCCTATCGCGAACGAGAATCGATTCCACATGCGGCATGGGCACTTCCCCATCGGTCGTCGACCGAATCGCTTCAACAGTCGAATTCAACACAAGCTCTACGTTCGGCAGTTCGGAAAGCGCATTGAGGTAAAGGGCGTCGGCACGGAACGAATCACGCCTGTGCACCACGTACACCTTCTCGCAAATACGCGATAAATACAGAGCATCGCCCACAGCTGTGTTGCCGCCGCCGACTACCACCGCGACCTTGCCGCGGAAAAACCCGCCGTCGCATGTTGCGCAATACGAAACGCCTCTGCCACGCAGCTCAGCTTCCCCCGAAACACCGAGCTCTCGAGGCTCGGCTCCTGTCGCAACGATAACTACCCGAGCGGAATACTGAGCACCAGATGCGCAGGTCAGTAATTTCTTTACAGCGTCAACATTAAGATCGACCACTTCATCGGAAACGCGCTCAGCGCCAAATCTTTCGGCTTGCGACGCCATTGCAAACGAAAGCTCGAACGCATCTATGCCCTCGGCAAAACCCGGATAATTATCGAGTCGCTCCGTTTGGGTCATTTGCCCACCTGGCCCCATTCGCTCGAAAACCGCCACCGACAATCCAGCGCGAGCCGCATAGAGCGCTGCGGTCATGCCGGCAGGTCCGCTTCCTACTATGGCAACATCGAGCTCGATTCGTTCATCAATCATGGCGCGACCCCTTTCCTTTAAGAAAAAAGGCGGCAAGCATTGATGCATTGCCGCCTTAGCCGTACATTCGCTCTAAAGCGCCCGCCAAGACGCCATTTTCTCAAAAGGTCCACCTCGATACGATCAGGGACCCCCCAATAATTAATCGAGCAACGCGAGCACGTTCGCTTTCGGTTGCGCGCCCATTGCAGTGCGCTTCACCTGACCGCCCTCAAACACCATAAGCGTAGGCACGCTCATTATGCCGTAACGCTGGGCGAGATCAAGCGATTGATCGATATCGACCTTGTACACCGCGGCCTTGCCGGCAACCTCGTTCGCCACCTCATCGAGCACAGGAGCGAGCATCTTGCAAGGACCGCACCACGTTGCGAAAAAGTCAACGAGCACAGGGCCATTCGCCTGCAACACCTTGGAATCGAATTCTTGAGAAGTAATGACCTGAGCCATAACGCCCTCCTTCGTTTGTCGCCTTGCATTCGCGACCTCTTAATTGTTACCGATAAGATAGCATATAGAATATGAAAAGCAAGTAAATCTCTGTAACGTTGCCCCAACGTCAACTAAGCAACGCTTGACCCCTGGGTCCGAATTGTTCACCATGGAAACAAAACAGCCCGCCCATGCGCGCGGGAAGCTCAACCGAAGGAGCAACAATGCAGCCATCATACGTCTACGATACCTCCGATCGGGCCCCGGCATACGAAGGCGCCCAAACTATTAACGCGAACCTCGTTTTGGAGGGCGGCGCAATGCGCGGACAGTTTACTGCAGGCGTACTCGACTTCTTCATGGACCAAAACCTTTGGTGCGAGCATGTAATCGGTACGAGCGCGGGCGCGCTGAATGGCTACAACTACGTTGCCGGCGAGCTCGGACGCACCTGTTTTTTGAACACGAAATACTGCGACGACCCGCGCTATCTTTCCATGAAGAATTTTGTACGAACGGGCGATGCCCTCGGTCGCGATTTTGTGTTCCACGAGATTCCCGAAACGCTCGAACCCTTTAACTTCAAGGCGTTTCGCGAATCCCCCATGGAGCTCACGACCGTCGCAAGCGACCTTGAAACCGGTGAAGCCGATTACCATGTAATGGAGACCGCCGATAACGAGCGCGATATCGAATATCTGCGCGCATCGGCAAGCATGCCTTTGGTGTCGCACATTGTTGAGCTCGACGGCAAAAAGCTGCTCGACGGCGGCCCGTGCGACAGCATACCGCTGCTGCATTCCATGCTCATGGGCAATACCGACAAACACATCGTGGTGCTCACGCAAGACTCGACATTCGTGAAAGGCCCAAACAAAACCATGCCCTTGATCAAGCGCATGTATTCCGACTACCCCCGTTTCGTTGATCGCGTCGAATATCGCCACTTCGAATACAACCGCTGCTATCGATGGATCAAACGCCTGCATGACGAAGGCAAAATTTTCATGATTCAACCGAGCGAACCGGTAACGGTTTCCAGCATGGAACGTGATGCCGACAAACTGTTCGCGCTTTATGAACAAGGTTTACGGGTTGCGGCGGAAAACTGGAACGCACTGCAGGAGTACTTGGAGAAATAACCGCTCGATTTCGTCCGCAGAGGCGCCGGCACCGATGCAACCGCCTATGCTATTTCCCCGAGCTTGGGCATAGATCGGCCAAGAAGCACTCCTGGCATTTCGGGCGACGAGCTACGCAGAATTCGCGTCCAAAATGGACCCACTGGTGATTGATGTACAACCAATCGGACTGAGGGTAGATTTTCATGAGCTTCGCCTCAACCTTTTCAGGCGTATCGTCGTTGCGCGTCGCAAACCCCAGCTGATGGGCGATGCGGAATACATGCGTATCGACAGCGATGCCCTGAGGGTCTCGAAACGCCTGGCACATAACCACATTTGCCGTTTTGCGCCCCACTCCAGGAAGCTTCTGCAAATCGGCCATAGTACGCGGCACTTCGCCACCAAATTCGGCAAGCACCGTTTGCGCACACGCCTTCAAGTTCTTCGCTTTACTGCGGAAAAACCCGAGCGGATGAATAATCGCCTCTATGTCTTCAATGCTCGCCGCCGCCATGGCTTCAGGTGTACCGAAGCGAGCAAATAATTCGGGTGTCACCTTATTTACAGCCGCATCGGTGCACTGAGCCGACAGAATAACCGCCACGGTAAGCGTAAACGGGTCGACATGATCGAGTGAGCATGCGCCTTCGCCGTAATGCTCAAACATGCGCCGTTCGATTTCGGCAGCACGCTCACGTTTCTGCGTAAGATTCTCACGAGGCATGGCTATTCGTCACCCTTCGCATCAATATCGCTTTCAAGAACCTCGGCCGAATCGCTTCCGTCGCCGATCATGGCGCCAACAGCACGCTGTTCGGCAAGTTCAGCGAACTTCGCTTGCATAGTAGGGTTTTTTCGCGTGAGCTTCTTGATGGTGAGGTCTTGTGCCTTATCGTTGGCCAGACGCAAATTGCGCTCGCTGCCGAGCAAAGCATCTTTTGTTTTCTGCAAATGGTCGATGGTCTTGTCGATTTCCTCAATCGCCGTTTGGAACTTGCGGCTTGCCAGGTCATAGTTCTTCGAGAACTTCGTTTTGAACTCTTCCATCGAGTTTTCGAAGTTCGTGATATCAATATTCTGGTTGCGCACCTCGGCAAGCTGCGTTTTGTATTGCAGTGCCGAAAGCGCAGCATTGCGCAGAATGGAAATAATCGGAATGAAGAACTGCGGGCGAATGACATACATCTTCGGGTAGCGATACCCCATATCGACAATGCCTTCGTTATAAAGCTCGTTGTCGGGCTCGAGCATGGTGCACAATACCGCGTATTCGCAACCTTTCTTCGTTCGATCGGAGTCGAGCTTTTTAAAGAAGTCTTCGTTTTTATGCTTGGTTTTCGTTTCGTCGTTCTCGTTCTTCATCTCGAACATGATTGAAACGATTTCTTCGCCGGTTTCGGGGTCGCACTCGCGGAATACAAAGTCGCCCTTCGTGCCTTCGACAATGTCGTTATCTTTTTCAAAGTATGCATGCGGGAACGCCGTAGCTCGAATTTTATTGAACTCGATTTCGCAGTGCTGCTCGAGCGACTCGCCCACCATTTTCGTCGAAAGGCGTGCCTTCATTTCTTTCACGCGGGCAATTTCGTCGTCTTTATACTTGATGAGTTCATCTTTCTGAGCAAGCTCATGCGTCATTTGCTCGCGCAACGCCGCCTGAGCCTGAGCCGCCTTAGCGCGCTCGAGTTCAACAGTCGCCTTCGCTTCGTCACGCTCGCGCTCAGCCTGAACACGCGCCTGCGACACAGCAAGATCTTTCTCGGCGGCGAACTGCTGCGATTGCGATTCGATTTGCTGCTTGAACGCGGCTTCTTGCGAAGCGATCTGGGTTTTGAGCGTTGCGATTTCAGCATCGCGTTTCGCGGTGGCATCAATAAGCGACTTTTCATGTTCGGCCTGCGTGGCGCGCTTTTGCGATTCCCGGTCGGCCGAAAGCTTCTCGACTTCGGCCTGAAGCTTGGCAATTTCCGCCTGTTTTTCTGCAAGCGCCGTTTTTATATCGGCATCGGCCTTTTGGCGCTCCGCCTGCTGCACCTGCTGCATTTCTTTCTCGGACGCCTTCGCCGCCCGTTCGCTCTGTTCAAGCGCCGCCGCAAGCTTCGCTTCAAGCTCCGCGATACGCGCCTCGCTTGTGGCCTGGGCGTTTTGCGCCTCGCTTTTCACCTTCGACACGGCAAGCGCCACAGCTTGCTCGTTTTGCTGCTTCAGCATGCCTTCGCGCTGGGCGATTTCCTTATCGAACTCCTGCGTGCGAACCTGACGCACGATGTCGGCGAACCCACGCTCGTCTACCTGGAACACCTCGCCGCAATGGGGGCACTTGATTTCATTCACGTCGCACGCCTTTCAACGAATCGTTTTCTGGCGCTTATTATCGCTCAAAGTCACGTGATATGCGAATGTCTTTTCGAATATCTGTTCGAATTATTCAGTATCGAAAGCATGATGCCCTATCGCGCGCGATTCAACTACAGCACGCAACTCAGCCTGCACCGCCTGCTCGGTATTCTTGCCAATAATGCGCTTTGAAATCTGCTTCACCGCCCAGCGGCCATTCCCCATAGCGCAGCTGTGGCCCACCATGCGCAAGATCTCGTAATCGTTCATGGAATCGCCGAACGCCATCACGTTTTCAGCCGCAACGCCGTGGGCAGCAAGCACTTGATTAATGCCGGTCGCCTTGTTCACGCCGCGCTGCATCACGTCAATCCACTTCACACCCGAAGGAGCGAACACGAAATCGGCCTCGAGCTCGCGCGACAGGATATACGCCATGTCCATTTGAGCGCTGTCGCATGAAATCGAGACTTTCACAATCGACGTGTCAGGCGACGGCAAATCGCGCAGCACCAACGGGTTGGGCAAATCTTTGTCGAATTCCGCATCGAAGCATGCGGGGTCGTCGAGCAAATAGCTGTTCGTGCGGTCATACACCACCATGTGAAGGTTGTCGAACTCTTCCACAAGCGCATACAAGCGGCGCAGTGCAGCGTGAGAGAACACTTCGCGATCGACGAGCTTTCCGCGCACGAATACCTGCGCGCCATTGCTCGCAACGAAATCCATGCAATCGGCCACGGGCTCGAAAAACGCGCGCAACGTATCGTAACGACGGCCCGACGCCGCGACAAAGCGGATGCCCGCGGCATCGAGCGCGCGAACAAGGTCGAATGTTTCAGGGGGAACCTGCGAGCGCTCGTCAAGCAACGTGCCGTCCATGTCACAGGCAATGAGTTTAATGTCTTCATACGTTTCCATATGCGGGCCTCCTTCAGACTCGCGCCCGAACCCTTCGGGCGACCTAGCAATTCTTCTTGGTGCAGCCATAGTACGGCCCCGCAAAACGAATCGACGCCAAGCGTTACCGCTTTGACGTCGATTTGACCGGTTGCGCATATTCGCGCCACGATATGGAAGATGAAAGCCGCGCTCGATTGCGCAAAACCGCAGCCCAAAAGCCGACGCGGCCTTTACGCGCCCAGCTTCTTGCAAATAGCCTCAACAATCTCGTCGACTGGCGAGAGCGTGCCCTTAGCCACATCGCCGCACGCAAGTTTGCCAATACCAGGGCCAACCAGTTCAATGCCACGCGCGGCAAGCGTCGCAAGGTTCGCCTGGGTCGCAGCGTTTTCATACATATGCGTATTCATCGCTGGGCATACAATAACCGGACACGTCGTTGCCAAAAACGTGGAGGACACCATATCGTCGGCGATGCCGTTGGCAAGCTTCGCGATGATGTTCGCCGTCGCAGGCGCCACACACATGACGTCGGCCTCCTGCGCAAGCGTGATGTGTTTGATGGACGCATCGTAGCTGTAATCGAACGTATCGGTGAACACCATATTCTTGGAAAGCGCCTCGAACGTGAGCGGCGTCACGAATTTCGTCGCATTCTCGGTCATGATAACCTGCACGTCAACGCCGCGCTTGCCCAAATCGCTCACAACCTGGCACACTTTGTACACCGCGATGCCACCAGAAACCGCGATAAGCGCCTTTTTCGCCATGGAACATTCCTTTCCGCAACTCAAATTCCGCAGGCAAGTATAGCCCAAAGAAAAAGGGAACCCACCCGATTGCGAATGAATTCCCCCACATTTCCCTACCGATAAGATAGGGAATTTCAATCAAGCACGCATTTCTGCGTTCTTGCCCATCTCGCATAGGCAAGCCAGCACGCAAGACCGCAGCAAGAACGCGGCAATGCCTTCCCAGCAAAAAGGGCCGGCACGAAGCCAACCCTTTTCAATCGCAAATCTATACAGTTTTCGCAGCGCAGTTCAACTACAGAATCTGATCGGTTTCCTTGAACTTCACCACATCAACCTTCTTGGCCGACTTGTAAATGGTCATAGCGCCCCAGTACGCAACACCGGCGAAGATGAGCGAATTCAGGCCCGGAATGCCAATAGCCAGAATCGAGGAGCCCTCGCCCACGCAGAACGCGAGCGCCCACACGGTAAGCGCGATGGGGTTCCACTTCTCAACCTTCTGAGGCAGCTTGCCTGACGGGCGGGTTTCTTCCAGAACAGCACGGTTGCGCTTCAGGATGAAGTAATCAATAACCATGATGCCAGCCGCAGGCGGAATAGCAACGCCGAGCAGCGTCAGGAAGTTCGTGAAGTAGTTGATGATGCCAATGACGGAAAGCAGCGTGCCAATGATACCGAGCGTCCAAGTCATAACGTTGCGGTTAATCTTCACGTTGAACAGCGCATTAATGGCAGTGGCAACACCAAGGCCCGACGAATACAGGTTCATATCGTTGAGCTTAACGGTGGAAGCGACGACGATAATCACGCCCAAAACGCCCGAAGTGGCCATCATAATATCGGTCACGTTGTTGGTGCCGGTTGCGTGAGCAAGAATAACGGCAAGCAGGTTCATGCCGAGCTCACCCACAAAGGTGCCGATGAGGGTCATCCAGAACACCTGGGTGCCATTCTTCAGATAGCGCGCGTAGTCGGGCGTGCAAATGGAACCCGCGATAAAGCCGCCAGCGACCATGGTGGTTGCCGTACCGAACGTCAACTCGGGACCGGGATGCGGCGAGTTAAGGAATTCGATGAGGCTGTGGTCCTGCAGCACAATGGCGGCCGAAATGATGACGGCGGCAATGAACAGCGGCACGAACACGGTAGCAAAGCGGGCAATCCAACGAATGCCGGCAATGACCAGAAGCGTGATACCCAAGCCGGTAATGATTGCCCAAATGGGGAAATTCAGCACGCCGGTGATGGAAAACATGCCCTCAGCGAACACGGAGTTCTGAACGCCGAACCAGCCGACCATCGAAATGGCAACGACGCCGCCCAAAATAGCTGAACCATTTTTGCCGAGGCCGCACCAGCGAGACAGCAAACTCGTCGAAAGGCCCTCGCGAGCGGCCGCGGTGCCGAGTGCCCAGCTTACGACCTGCAGAATAACCGAGCCGAGCATGGTTGCCCAAAAAGCGCCCCAGAACGTCATGCCGTAGCCGAGCGTTGCGCCCAAAACCAACTGCGAGACGCAGCAAATGGCGCCGATACGAATCATCAGAATTTGCCAGAGCGGTTGCTTGGCTCCTTCAGGAACGCGCGACAGTGAGTAGTCGTTGTCGATGGGTTCGTTCGCCATGGAGACCAACCCCCTTCTTTCTTTTGTTAATAGTACTCCGAATATGAAACGATGGTCTTCGAAGCGAACGTCGCGCACCGCAGGCGTGGCCAACCCGCACGCGACGGCCCTTTCGGCGACCGTCAAATTAAAGCGAGATTATACACCGTTACTTTAGTGTGACAGAGTAACAAGTTTGTTAACACCCCTATATATGGGAATTTCTAGCCGTTGAACACAAAAGAGGCCCGAAGGCCCCTTTTTTTGGAAGAGATGTTGCAATTCTACACGACAGGCGAGCGGCTCTTTTGCTCCACCGAACGGAGAGTGATCAGCGTGGCCGCATCGCCGACAGCGTTCGCTCATGCACGAGAAAGCACCCCGTACCGCCTTAATTGACGCTCAAGCTCGCCACTCCGAACCACGTTCGCCGCGTGCTCGGCCGCATAGTCCGCCCCGCGATTAGCCGCAATCTGGGTTTTTGCTTGGCGGCCAGTCAGACAATCGGTCAGGCCGGCCAACAAGCCAACCAATCGATTAGCGCGCCGGCCGGCCAGTCAGTAAGCCAACCAGCCAGCCCGTTAACCTGTCAGCCTGCCGCTTACTTCACCTCGTACTGCGGCAAATCTTGCAGCGCGATTACCGGCAAACCATACGGATTCTCGTCAAGCGCTTCAAGCGCGGCCGTAAACGCGCTTGCGCCCGAAAGCGCGGTCACACTCGTCACGCCATGCTTCACGGCTTCGGTGCGCATGAAGTACCCATCGCCACGCGTTTCCGAACCATATGGCGTATTCACGATAAGCGCGATTTCGCCATTGGAAATCATGTCGCCAACATTGGGATGCGGCTCGGAAATCTTGCGTACCACCTCACAGCGCACGTTTCCGCCACGCAGCGTGCGCGCGGTGCCTTCGGTCGACACAATGCGGAAGCCCAAACGCTGAATCGTGCGCGCGATGGGAAGAATATGACGCTTGTCGCGATCGCATACCGAAATGAACACAGTGCCTTCCTTCGGCAGCTCGTAACTCACGGCGAGCTGCGTTTTCGCATAAGCCTCGGGATACGTGCTCGCGATGCCCATGACCTCGCCCGTCGATTTCATCTCGGGACCCAGCACCACGTTCGCGCCCGGGAAGCGACCCCACGGCATAACGGCTTCCTTCACGCAGAAGTAATCCATGCGGCGGTCGTCAGCCGGCAAGCCCAGGCTTTCGATGCTGCGGCCGCTCATAATGAGCGCCGCGCACTTCGCCAGGGGCACACCGGTCGACTTCGACACGAACGGCACCGTGCGGCTCGCACGCGGGTTCGCCTCAATGACATAAATCGTCTCGCCCTTGATGGCGTACTGCACATTGAGCAGGCCGCACACGCCCAGGCGCAGCGCCAAGCGGCGCGTGATGTCGCGCAGCTCGCCGACCAAACGGTCGCTGAACGAGAACGGCGGAATGCAGGTGGCCGAGTCGCCCGAGTGAATGCCAGCTTCCTCGATATGCTCGAGCACGCCGCCCACATACACCTGCTCGCCGTCGCACAGCGCGTCAACGTCGCATTCGATGGCGCCCTCGAGGAAACGGTCCAAATACACCGGATGATCAGGAGAGATGCGCGTTGCCTCGGCCATGAAGGTGCGCAGGTGAGACGGGTCGTAGGCGATTTCCATGCCGCGGCCGCCGAGCACGTAGCTCGGGCGAACGAGCAGCGGGAACCCAATGCGATTGGCGACGCGTTCGGCTTCCTCGAAGCCCGTGGCCATGCCTGCGGCGGGGTACGTAATGTCGAGCTCGTCGAGCACCGCACTGAAACGTTCGCGGTCTTCGGCCAAGTCAATCGCCTCGGGGCTCGTGCCCATAATGGTCACGCCCGATTCCTGAAGCGCATGCGCAAGCTTCAGCGGCGTTTGGCCACCGAGCGTCACCACAACGCCGTCGGGCTGCTCGACATCGACGATGTCCATGACATCTTCGTAGGTGAGCGGCTCGAAATACAGGCGGTCGCTCGTGTCGTAATCGGTGGACACGGTTTCGGGGTTGCAGTTCACCATGATGGTTTCGTAGCCGGCCTCGTGCAGCGCGTAGCTCGCATG
>OGCN01004556.1_pt1 | contig 11846 bp, 15 predicted proteins | sample 1570181 | NCBI WGS metagenome assembly OGCN01 (sample SAMEA4370584, study PRJEB24528) | human gut metagenome | reverse complement strand
TGACAAAACTGACACACTTTATTCAGAGTCGTACAAGTGGTGTACTGGGACTTCGAAACCAGTATATCATAAAGGATTCCTTTGAACGGGTGGCGCCATTCTATAAAAAATCGCGCTAAGAATGTTTTGTGAGTAAAAAGATCATTACAGGTGTAGGTGTATCACGATTATCCACAACTGATATATGATCAACTTGGATTTATAATAAAGGCAAAGATCGATTCATAAAAAAATAGACAGTGTAGAGGTGCAGTGATCCTGAGATGAATATGTCAGTTTACGCTGACCAGAATCACGCACCAAGTCTCACGTGCGTTCGACTTTAAATAGTAAAATAGAACTCTGACTTATGTGACAGATATGTTGCACAGGTCAGGGTTCTATTTGTATTGGCAGGGTTGCAAAAAGCTATTTTTACCAACACGGATAATTCAGGAAAAAAGGACTGGAAAAAGAATGGAAAACGTGGCACAATAAGAGTGATGAAAAGCATAGTATGAAAGGAATACGAATATAAAATGGAACAGTGTAAGATCACAAATATGTATGATTTAAATGAAACAATTGCAAAAGAATATATGGAGATGGCAGAGTATCCGTGGGAACTTTTGGACGGACTTTCCGATTATATCAAAAAACTGGGTGCCACTCTGGATCCGGAGAAATATGAGAAACGCGGCGAAGATGTATGGGTAGCAAAAAATGCTAACGTTGCACCGACAGCTTTTCTTGGAAGTCCGCTGATCATTGACGAGGAAGCAGAAGTTCGTCATTGTGCATTTATCCGCGGTTCAGCGATCGTTGGAAAAGGTGCAGTTGTAGGAAATTCTACCGAATTAAAGAACGTGATTCTGTTTAACAAAGTACAGGTTCCGCATTACAATTATGTAGGCGATTCCATCCTTGGATACAAAGCACATATGGGTGCTGGTTCCATCACTTCAAACGTAAAATCCGACAAAACATTAGTTGTCGTACGTGATGGCAAAGAAGAAATCGCTACCGGCAGAAAGAAATTCGGTGCGATGCTTGGCAATAACGTCGAAGTAGGATGCAATTCCGTGTTAAACCCGGGGACTGTGATTTGTCCGGAGAGCAATGTATATCCGTTATCCGCAGTTCGTGGCGTTGTACCGGCACATTCTATTTACAAAAACCGCAATGAAATCGTAGAAAAACAGTAATTAGCCACAACTCATTTGTGCTATTTTCGATACATGAGAAATTTTGTAAAAAAAATGTCAGAAAGTACTTTACGAATGAAGAAAAATGTGTCAAAATACATTAGGATGTTAAAAAAATAACAAAGTAATCCTGTGCATAAAACCACAGTTGAAATACGATAGAAAATAAATCATGTTTTCTACGAAAAGCAATAGAGGATAGGTATAAGGTATGGGATCTCTTTCAAAAAACATTCATACATAGAAAGGAGTTTTACAATGATTTATTCCAAAGAAGTAGAATTGATGTGCCCGGTTGCAAAAGGCGCAAAACATGAACCTGCTCCAATCCCGGAAGAGGGAAAATGGGTTCACTCCAAAAAAATTGAAGATATTTCCGGTTTTACACACGGCGTAGGCTGGTGTGCTCCACAGCAGGGTGCATGTAAGCTGACTCTGAATGTAAAAGACGGTATCATCGAGGAGGCTTTGATCGAGACAATCGGATGTTCCGGTATGACTCATTCCGCAGCGATGGCAGCAGAGATTTTACAGGGAAAAACAATTTTAGAGGCATTAAATACAGACCTTGTCTGTGATGCAATCAATACAGCAATGAGAGAGCTGTTCTTACAGATTGTATATGGTAGAACTCAGAGTGCTTTTTCTGATGATGGTCTGGCAATCGGTGCCGGTCTTGAGGATCTTGGTAAAGGACTTCGTTCTCAGGTTGGTACAATGTACGCAACAAAAGAAAAAGGTGTTCGTTATCTGGAAATGGCAGAAGGCTATGTAACAGGCATTGCTCTGGATGAGGATAATGAGGTAATCGGATATCAGTTCGTAAGCCTTGGCAAAATGACTGACTTTATCAAAAATGGCGATGATCCGAATACTGCATGGGAGAAAGCAAAAGGTCAGTATGGCCGTGTAGCTGATGCAGCAAAAATCATCGATCCGAGAAAGGAGTAATGGACAATGGCTTTATTTGAATCATATGAAAGAAGAATTGACCAGATCAATTCTGTTTTAAATAGTTATGGAATTGCTTCTATCGAAGAAGCAGAGAAAATTACAAAAGATGCTGGTCTGGATGTGTACGATCAGGTAAAGAAAATCCAGCCGATCTGTTTTGAAAATGCATGCTGGGCTTATACAGTAGGTGCAGCAATCGCAATCAAAAAAGGATGCCGCAAAGCTTCTGAGGCAGCTGCAGCAATTGGAGAAGGTCTTCAGGCTTTCTGCATCCCGGGTTCTGTAGCAGATCATCGTAAAGTAGGTCTGGGACATGGTAACCTTGGAAAAATGCTTCTGGAAGAGGAGACAGAGTGCTTCTGTTTCTTAGCTGGTCATGAGTCATTCGCAGCAGCTGAGGGCGCAATCGGTATTGCTGAGAAAGCAAACAAAGTACGTCAGAAACCGTTACGTGTTATCCTGAACGGTCTTGGAAAAGATGCAGCTCAGATCATTTCCCGTATCAACGGTTTCACATTTGTAGAGACAAAATATGACTACAAAGAAGCAAAACTGAACGTCGTATATGAGAAATCATATTCTAAAGGACTTCGTGCTTCCGTAAAATGTTACGGTGCAGATGATGTTCAGGAAGGTGTTGCAATCATGCATCATGAGAACGTTGGTGTATCTATCACAGGTAACTCCACCAACCCGACACGTTTCCAGCATCCGGTAGCAGGTACATACAAAAAAGAGTGTATCGAGCAGGGTAAAAAATACTTCTCAGTAGCATCCGGCGGTGGTACAGGACGTACACTTCATCCGGATAACATGGGTGCAGGTCCTGCTTCTTATGGTATGACAGATACAATGGGACGTATGCATTCTGATGCACAGTTTGCAGGTTCTTCTTCCGTACCGGCGCACGTAGAGATGATGGGTCTTATCGGAATGGGTAATAACCCAATGGTAGGAGCTACCGTTGCCGTTGCAGTTTCCGTAGAGGAAGCTGCTAAGGCTGGTAAGTTCTAAGAAAACCGCATAAATACTGACTTTTTGAGGGCTTGGTTCGTTTTGACAAGCCCTCAATTTTTGTATATAATACACACGTAATACACAGGTAATACACAATGCGTAATACACAAATAATACACAAATGGACAGTAGTTTCCATTTGAAAAGCGGAAGGATGGATTACGATGAAATTACCTAATGGATACGGCAGTGTACACAAATTGAAAGGAAAAAGGCGAAAACCATGGAGGGCTAGAATTACAGACGGATTTGTTTATGATCTGGTGGAAGATAAACAAGTTCAAAAGTATAAGACGCTTGGATATTATGAAACAAAACAAAAAGCATTACAGGCACTTGCTGCATATAATGAGAACCCGTATGATTTAGATGCTGACAAGATTACGTTTGCTGAATGTTATGAAAAATGGACGGAAGAATATTTTAAAAAAATCACTCCAGCTGCTATTAGAACCGTAAAAGCCGCATATAAGTATTGTTCTTCTTTGTATAATATGAGAATGAAGGATATTCGGGTATATCATTTGTCTGGTTGTATGGATGATGGATATATTATTCAAGATAAGGGAAAAGATAAAGGAAAGAAGAGAATGGCTTCAGCCGGAACGAAATCCAGAATGAAATCTATGTTCAATCTGATGTTTGATTATGCAATGGCGCATGAGGTGGTTTTTACAAACTATGCGAGAAATTATAAGATTGATGCTGAAATACTAGAGGAAAAAGAAAAGAATAAAAGACTTAAGTAGGAACTCCTATCTGGGATTCAGGCTCATGGATGGGAACCGGATGCGGAAAGTAGCGCATAATGAAAGAAAACTAAAAACTGTCATATAGGGAAAAATGAAGCTGCCGCTCCATGAATGTTTGTTCGTGGAAGCGGCAGTTTCCCTATGATGATGTGCGAATAATTTGAAAAAAGGGATGGCATATGGTAGTATTAAATGATAAAGATGTCAGGCAGAAAACAGGGGTTATCCTAGAGCAAAAAAGCAACCTGATGGGAGAGGAGACGGGAATGGATAAAAAATGGACACTCCACGTTGAAAATTTTGCAAAAATAAAAAGTGCAGATGTTACGATCGCACCGTTAATGTGTTTTGTGGGTGATAACAATAGCGGAAAAAGTTATTTGATGAGTATTTTATGGGGAATATTGACTTTAGGTAAAGATATTTTCCCAAAGAAGCACTCTGAAGCAAAGGCATACAAGCAGTGCGAAAGCTGGTTAAAAGAACATCTTAACACAGAAACTGCACTGACGGATGATGCGATAGACCTGTATATAACCTGGTTTAATGAATTACTGAGTACACAGAAAAAAGCTCTGGTAAAAAAAATTTTTAACTATGAGGTTGAGATTGAAAAACTAAAGATTACACATTATGAGAGGAATCATCCGATCAAGATGGTTTGGGATGCGTCTGCATCCAGATATTCTGTCACAGGCGGATATATTAAATTCCCAGAAGTGGAAGCGGCAAACCGGGAAGAACTGCTCCGTATGAATGCTTATATCTGCTGGAATTTATTAATGGAAGGAATTGCAGCACCATGGTATACGCCGATCGTAAAGGGCAGACGGAATGGGGAACCAATTTACTTACCGGCATCAAGAACCGGTTTTATGCTCACGTATGCCCAGTTGATTGAAAATTCACTGCAGATTAGTTTTTCACCAGAATTGCAGGATAACACAAGTACCCTGACACTTCCGTATGTAGATTTTTTGCAGTTGATAACAAAATTTGAGATCAATAAAAAAGACAGCAAAAAGTATGCAAAGATTATCGAATATATTGAAAAGCAGATGACGAAGGGAAATCTGTCCGTAAAGAAAGATATGTTGCCAGTGATCAAATATCAACCGGAGGGCAGTGAGAAAGAGCTTCCGCTGTATGTGGCATCTTCCATTGTTTCGGAGATTTCTCCGCTACTGTTGGTGCTAAAATCCGGGATCAATTTTAATGCGATGATCATTGAAGAACCGGAAGCACATCTGCATCCAGAATTACAGCAGAAAATGGCACGATTGCTTATTAATATGATGAATCTTGGGATTCCGGTATGGATCACCACGCACAGTGATACGATTTTACAGCATATCAATAATATGATGAAATTGAAAAACCATGTGCGGAGTAGTGAACTGCAGAAAGAATATGGATACCGGAAAGAAGATCTGCTTTCCAGAGAAGATGTTCAGATGTATCAGTTTGTTCCAGACAGTAATGGAAAAACACACTTAGAAGCGTTGGAAGCAACAAAGTACGGATTCGTTGTGCCTACATTCAATAATGCCCTCGAAAAGATTGTAGAGGAAGTGTATGCATTTCAGGAGGACTGATAAATGGTAGAAGAACGGATTGCATATGGAATTGAGAAGTTTTTGGAAGAAGATTTTTTCCTTCCGGAAAATGATTCTTACTGCTTGGAGGAAAAGAGCGAATTTGGCAGAAGCGAGCTGCAGGTGACCATTCAGGGAGATAACTTATGCTGTGAAGATTATGATCACAAAGGGAAGTGTAATTTCCTTAAACGTGAAAGTCCCCTGAAATTACAAAGAAGTGTAGATCATGTGTTGCTCCAGAAAAAAGATGGAAAATGGATCTTGCATCTGATCGAAATGAAAAGTAAAGTTGATGATAAAAAGTGGCATGAGATAAAGCAAAAAACGCGTGCCAGCTATTTTAACGTCTGCGCATTGGAACGGGTGCTTGGGATACATATTGATGAGGTTGAGGTATATACAACCTATGAAACTACGGGATTTTGGCATTCGGAGCAAAGCGAAGATCCGAAAATCATTGTACCACTTCTTGGAAAACCGTTGCCACCAAAGCCGGAGAGCGAATGGGAGAATCAGTGTGGATGTTGGAGAAATCGTGCAGTTTCATCATCATGCCGTAAAAATGCAGCGGACAGAAGATGGGAGAAAACTGATCGGTGAACTGAACATTCAGTGATCAAAACACAAAGTAAATAAGCAGAATCTATATTGAGAGGGTACTCACAAAGATGTGGGTACTCTTTTCCATTTCTAAAAACACATAATTAGATCAACTTATGTCAAAAGCCAGGAATATTTATCAGAGTAATCAATGCACCATATTTGCCAAAATATAGATGGAAAAAGGCAGGCAGTATGGTAAAATGAAAGCAACAAGCAGCGGCAGGTAAAGAGTTTTTGGGATCATAAAAAATACAGAAGATTTTATGTGATCTATGCAAAAACCAGATCAGAAGGCCAGAACAGTAAAAGGGGGACAAGGCAGGTATGGTTATGAACAAAACAATTAAAAATGCAATGGAAGAATTGGAAGATTGGTTATCTGATCCAAGTGAATTGGAAAAGAAACCGGCGAAGATAGAATATACAAATGCATTTGCAGATGAGGACGGTATAAATTGTTTGGTTTTCAAGTATAAAAAGAATCTATTGGGGAAATGGTTATTGGGGATTGTAAGTGAATCCGGAACTTTCAGTGAAATGGGAGAATATAATCAGAAAACGGAAATTGATGATGCCAAAAGAATACTGGAAATGTTGAAGAACTATTGGAAAGAGATGGCGAAAAATTAGTAAAACAGAGAGAGGGAACATGATGAACAGGATTCCAGTATTTTATATATTTTTTTGTATATTGGCAGTCTGTTCCGTACTGATTATTGTCATGCGTTGGAAAAGATATGTGAAATATTCTAATGGAACATATAAAAATGTGGGACAGGATTTGATATTTCGGACGGAACTGTCGCGAGATGAAATAGTTCGAAAATTGAAAGTACATGATGTAAATGATACGTTGGATTATGATTTTTATGAAAAAAGTGGTGAATATTTTATTAAAGTAAAAGGTGTAAAACGCCTTGCGTTTAATGGAATATTGACTGCAGATTTCAAGGTTGACTTTTTCGAAAACACACAAAAGTATATTATTATCCATCAGTGCAATAATTTTCAAATGCTATATTCGTCAGGATATGAGGCTGAAATATTTGAGTTCATGGTGAAAAAATTAAATTGTATTCCGCAGAAATCGGTAAATAAAAATGTAGAATTGTAAAGGAGCTGGCATTATATGTTGCCACATAATAAAATAATCAAAACAACTGTTAAGGAATTTTTAGAGTCAGAAAATTTGTTTCAAATAGGAAGTTCAAGAAGTTGGGTAGATGATAATGGGTACTATTTCATTATCGTTGAATTTGCAACAAATGGTTATTCTAAAGGGGCAAGTTTGAATGCCGGAGTCTCATTTTTATGGGAATCTACAGAAAGCCTAAACAAAATGCTATCATATAACTATGGATGTGATGTTAGTACCGGTGTTGGTTATGTGGAATATAAAAACGATGATGAGGCGTTTCAGATTGTCATAGAAAAACTGGCAAAAAGTGCTTTGAAGGAAATAGACGAATATCGAAAATTTTCAGATATGGAATATGCAAAATCCTGTTTGCAGGAGCAAGTTGAGAAACTGCCAGAACATAGACGATTCTGGGAGTTATATCATCTGGCAATGCTCTGTTTCATGAAAGGGGATTTTGAAGAAGGAAAGGAAGTATTTGAACATTATCTGCAAAGATTAAAGGACAGTTTTTATTCTGGGGATTATTATATTGAATGGCATGAACAATTTTATAATTACTGTATTGAAAACATTCAATGTCAGTTATCTTCAAAGGAATCTGCTCAACAAATGGTTATTGATATGATTAATCGAAGACGAAAATCTTTCTGTGAGAAAGCATCGTATAAAAAGATGAGTAAAGAACTGTATACATTATAAAGCGTTTGTGGTTTTTAGACAAATTACAAAAGAAAATGAAAGATTAAGCATGGGGTATTTTTATGAATCTAAAGAATTTGGAATATATAGAAAAAAATAATCCTGTAACCAAAGAAGAAATCGATTTTGCGGAGAAGCGTATCAATGGGGAACTGCCAAAAGTCTACAAAGAATTTTTACGTTATGCAAATGGGATGGTTATGAATTTGTGCGTATTATACGATACACAAAGTATTGTTGAAAGTTATGAATGTAATGAATTTGCAGAATATGCGCCCGGATACATAAGCATAGGAAATGATAATGGTGATCGGGAACTCATTATAAAAGCAGAAAAGGGAGCCGTACTGTGTGGATTTTTAGATGCTGCAGAAATTGGAAGCTCTGAACCAGAAGAATGGTTTAACTTTAAATCATGGGCAGAGAGTGGATGTGAAATGGATGATGAGGAGGACGATACCGGATATGGAAATGTTTATATTACAAAACTGCCGGACGAAAAATTGAAATTTTTAGCAGAGACGAAAAAGATATTTGCGCTTTCAATATCAACGGGTGTTCTTTACCAACAGGTAAATACCTTGCCATGTGTTATAGTGCAGCAGATTACAGAATCAAAAGCAGATATTTTGATGCAGAAGACATCGTATCCTAAATGCTATAAATTTGGAAAATAAAAATGATAATTCTGCTGCTATAGAAATTAAAAACGGTAGAGGGAGACAATGTAGGTATGGTATTGTTTGAAAAATTTAAAAAGAAGAACGAAACACACAAAGAAAGTTATTCAGAAGAACAAAAGGAATTAAAATTTATAATCCAACAAAATCAGGCTATATTTGGAAATGCTTTTTTAGGAAAAAGAGCAACAGATGCCGAAATAGCACAGGCAGAACAGAAGTTAGCTTTAAAAATTCCAGATCCTTTTATATGGTTTTTAAAAGAATATGGCTGTGGTGGATATTGGTTCGACATAATGGGGTATTTTAAGAACGGGAAACCAAAATTTGTAGAAATAACATTGGAACAAAGAAAAAATGGTTTGCCAGAGAAGTATATCATTATAGAAGATTGTGATGAATTTTACTATTGTATTGATAGTGTGAGTGGAAAAATTTCATCATGGAGTCAATATGATAAAGATGGTATACGGGAGCGTTTTGATAATTTCTATGAGTTTTTTAAAGATAATTTGCAAAATGCAATGGATAATTTTTAGAAGACTGGAAGAAGCAATAGCGCATAGGGAAGCCGGAAAATATCCAATATCATCGGATATTTTGGATAAAACGATTGATGAGTTAAAAGAAATATTATCTGCTGAGAAATAAAGAGGATTGGATCGTAAGATATGGAATAAGAGAGGAATGGACCGGTGGCAACAAAAAAGAAGATAACAGATGACTGGCAGCAACTTTTTCCAGAATTAAAAAAGACAAAATTACTTGAAATGGATAACAGATTAGGACCATTGATAACAGGAATTTATTTAAAAGTAGTCAGAAATACATACTATACACCAGTTGCTTATGTACATAATTTATGCAGAGAATATTCTAGCATTACAACATCATTAGAGTGTACCAGTGAAACAATAGCGTTAGAAAAACATGAAGAAAGATATATGTTTTCGGCAGAAAGGTTAAAAAATAAATTGTTGATCCCGCTTAAAGGTGATGTCCCACTAGATAAAATTGTAGACGGATATAAACTTTTTTTGAGTAATCCAAAGAGAAAATCGTTTGAAGAATATAAAGATATTGCACTGGTGTGTGGCTGGTATGGAGAAAAGAAAATACTTGACGATATCCTTGAATATATTTGGAATAATGTGCAAAAGGATAAAAATCATCCTTTTTTTAGAAATAAAGATAGAGGAGTAGAAGGATGGTTTGAAAAAATTCGCGAGGAGTCAAGTGATTGTGAAAGGCTTCATGAAATATGTGAGAAAGAGATACAAAAGCATAAAGTAGGAAAACTGCCATATAGAAATATCATTTGAAAGAGGGGATGTTGTATTTATGATAGCACTTGAGGTATTCAAAAAAATATTAGAAGAAAATGGGGATAAGTTTCCATTATTAACGCTGGATGAATTTTTTGATGGAAATTCAGAAGAAGATTCGATTGCTCCAAACCAGTGGGAAAATGGCCGCCCAACACTGGATGAAATGTGGAAAAAGTTTCGAGAGATTGAGAAACTGCCAAATGTAGCATGGGTGCGTGTTGCGTTACATGATGATACAGAAATTGTGGAAGAGGACGGAATGGAACGTGTAAACCTTGTCGGGGATTCCGTCATAGTGTGTACAGACATGGAAGCTGATGAATTAGAAAATATTGTGGATTGCGACTGGCTGTGTTCGGATGGAGTAACAGAATCAGAACCTGCTTTGTATTATTCCTGTATACCGGAAATTCCAGAGAATTATCAATGTCTGGAAATTGTGTGGGATTAGGTTTGGATTGTGATTTATGGAAGAAGGCAAGCATAGATGAATTTTATAGATAAGGAATTGGCAGAATTTACAAATGGTGAAGATTTTGTACAGAAAATGGCGGACATTTATGAGTATCCAGAAGTAAGAGAAGAATTAGCAAATTATCCAACATGGATCAGAAATATCGTAACCGTTATTGATTATGACACAGAGCTGGCTATGGATGGTTTAGAGTTTAAAAGTTATAGAAATGTTATCGATGCTCTGACTGATATAGGGGTGACTACGGAAGCACAGGCTTTAATTGAATTGGAAGGTGACGTGTCGCAAGATGGTATAGATAGCTGTTATTCAAAACTAGCACTGAACAATGATTATGAGGCTTTCTGGGATAAGCTTTATTCGTATGCTGACAAGAACATGAAACAATAAGCAACATTTTAATAAAAAGCTTATTAGTGGAATAGTCCATGTTGTTATGAAATCAGAGAGAAAAACGGATTTTTAGAGGAGGTATGGATTTATGACGAAAGAGCAGATAATTGCTGGATTGAAAAATGCGGCAAAACCATGTGAAGAATATTATATAGAAGATGATCTGATAGATGCTATCAACCAATATCCAGAACCTTTTGAATTAGTGGAGCCGATTTTAGAAATCATAGGTACAAATCCACTGGTCGATTTTGGAATGCCGGGGGATCTGGTTCATTTTGTAGAGCAATTTTATAAACATGGGTATGAAGAATTACTGATTTCTTCGGTAAGAAAAAATCCAACTCCACATAATATCTGGATGGTGCACCGCTGCTATAATGATATGAAAAATCCAAAGCGTGAAATGTTTGCTGAACTTATGCGCGATTTGAAAAATGATAGTTCTGTTTCAACGGAGATCAAAAACAGTATTGATGAATTTGATTGGGAATAAAGTAAATTACATAAAGTTATAACATATGGAAAAATCCATACCGAAAGGGTACTCACAAAGATGTGGGTACTTTTTTAGTTTCCGAAAAAATAGAATCGGCGTATATAAAAAGCATAAGTTATCACATTCTTTAACAAAGAATCTTCACAGATAGGCAGCAGCCTATGTCACAAGAGCAGGAATTTCTACCTGCAGTAATCAAAGGCAAAATAAAAGAGAAAGATTGGATCGAAAGCGGAGGAGAAAAGTAAACATAAGTTGAGATAAGGGAAGAAACCGATACCTGACAGGGCATAGTAAGCACTGCCAGGGTCGGTTTTTTCTTTTTCCCAAAATGCAAAGTCACTGAAAAAATGTAGCAATATGTGTGACAGTGGCTTATAATATGGTGATAAGTACGAGAGAGAAAGAGGTTTCAACGTGGCAAAATTGTATTTTCGCTATGGGGCAATGGGCAGCTCAAAGTCTGTCAAGCAAGTCGACAGGCAGTGTATTAAAATTAGGTGGATGTAATTGAAGAAAAAAT
>OGCN01004554.1_pt1 | contig 11850 bp, 9 predicted proteins | sample 1570181 | NCBI WGS metagenome assembly OGCN01 (sample SAMEA4370584, study PRJEB24528) | human gut metagenome | reverse complement strand
GAGGCCTTCCCCTTGGAGGGCACGCCCATCCGCCTCAAGTTCAAGAAGAAGGACTAGGCCATGGCAGCGATCATCGGTTGGCTCGCCCTTTCCTTCGCCGTCTCGTTCCTGCTCGGCTCTATCCCTTGGGGCGTCATCGTGTCGAAGCTGGCCTATCACAAGGACATCCGCGACGAAGGATCGGGCAACATCGGCACCACCAACGCCTTCCGCGCCATGGGCAAGGTCGGGGGCGCGCTCGTGTTCGTGCTCGATTTCGGGAAGGGGCTTCTGTCCGGCTGGCTCGCTTTCTGGTTCTGGGCGCCGCTCGCCGGTTGGGCTGAGATCGACTATAGCCTGGCCGGCGCAACGTTGCCTGCAACGGTTGAAGGGCTTCCGGTGGATGCGGGCGCCTTGGCCCTGGCCCTCGCCTTCGCCGGCTGCACGCTCGGCCACATCTTCAGCCCCTGGCTCAAGTTCAAAGGCGGTAAGGGTATCGCGGTGGCCGCCGCCTGCCTCGTGTTCGTCTTCGGCCCCCTGGGCTTCCTCATCGAGATCGCCGTCTTCGCCCTCGGCATTGCCGTCACCCGTTGCGTGTCCGTGGGCTCCATCGCCGCGGCAGTCATCTGCCCGGTGCTCGCCCTGTACTTCTACTGGGGCCAGTGGGTCCCCTGGCTCATCATCGCCGCCACGGCCTGCGTCGTCATCTGGGCCCACCGCGCCAACATCGCCCGCCTGCGCGCGGGCACGGAGAACAAGATCGGGAGCAAGAAGACAGCCTAAGCATCAACTATGGTTGAGTGAAGCGGAAACGTCGGGTGCCTTGACCGAGCGAGTTCCGCAGATGGTATCGAAGGCGCAGCGATATGCGGCGAAAACGATCTTGTCGCCTTCGATACCAGCGAGGACTGTTTGAGCGAATCAAGGTACCCGGCGGTTCCGCTCCGGGGGAGCTTCAACCAAGAGAGAGGATCGATATGCGCGTAGCAGTGATTGGGGCCGGCAGCTGGGGAACGGCGTTGGCGCTCGTGCTGGCGGAAGCAGGCCACGAGGTGGTGCTCTGGGCCCGCACGCCCGAGGTGGCCCGCGCCATCAACGAGGAGCACCGCAACCCTCGGTACCTCTCGGACTACCGCCTTCCTTCCGCCATCCGCGCCACCGCCGACTACGCGTGTGCCTGCGAGGGCGCTGAGGCCGTGGTCATCGTGACGCCCTCGGCCGCCCTGCGCTCGGTGGCCGCCGACCTGCGAGAGCTCATCGCGCCTGGGACTCCCATTGTCATCTGCTCGAAGGGTGTGGAGGAGAAGACAGGCCTTCTGCCTATCGATACCTTCGCCGCCGAGCTGGGGAATGCGGGCCGCATGGCGGTGCTGTCGGGCCCCACCCATGCCGAGGAGGTCATCTGCCGCAAGCCGTCGGCCGCGGTGGTGGCGTCGGCCGACGAGGGGACGGCGCTCTTCTTCCGCGACCTGTTCGCCACGCGGTTCTTCCGCACCTACACCTCCGACGACCCGGTCGGGGTGGAGCTGTGCGCCGCCTTCAAGAACGTCATCGCCATTGCCGTGGGCATCTCCTACGGCATGGGCTTCGGCGACAACACCGCGGCCATGCTCATCACCCGCGGGCTCGCCGAGATGAGCCGCATGGTGGTGGCGGCCGGGGGAGAGGCGCTTACCTGCATGGGGCTCGGGGGCGCCGGCGACATGGTGGTCACCTGCATGTCGCAGCACTCGCGCAACCGGCGGTTCGGCGAGCAGTACGTGGCCCGCGGCCTTACCCTGGACGATTTCACGGTGCAGACCCACATGGTGGTGGAAGGGGCCATCGCCTGCAAGACCCTGGCCACGCTCGAGGCCCGCTACGGGGTCGATTTGCCTCTGACTGATACGGTGCGCAGCGTCGTGTGGGAAGGGGTGAACCCGCGCGAGGCCGCGGCCGCCCTCATCGATCGGCCGCTTAAGAGCGAGTTCTACTAGAGCGATCTTCCAGGTTGTCCGGCCTTTAACGCCGGGACGGGGGTGCCGTGCTCAAACAGCGGTCTATGGCATTTCTCGTCTGGGGGTTCGGGCCTTTCCGTTTGCCATAGACCGAACTGCGCGCGGCACCCCCGCCCCGAATCTCGGGCTTGCTTCGTAAAATACGAGCGATTGCCTTAAGATTTCGCCAGGTAAACGGGGTGCATACATGGTCGCAACCGTCGGGCCTTCCCGCTTTCACGAGGACGGGAAGGCCTTATTGTTGTCATCAGCCGAGCGGAAGGGCGGAAATCCGGGCAACCGGGCGCCCGTACCGCGAGGTCCTTGACAACCAATTCGAGCTTTCCGTCGCACCGTCTCCTGCGTGAACCCTCCTCTCTCCTCTCTCAAAACCCTCGCGGCGGAAACGATTTCCATGCGCACGTTATCCCCTTCTCCTCCGTGCGTACTGAGCAAAGCTCCTCCGGTTCCCCTGCCGGAGGAGCTTTTTTATGGGCATCTCTTTGCGGCCGCGCCTCGTTTTCCCCTTGTCGTATGCCGTTTTCGCCTTGCAGTTTCCCCTCTGATGACGTACTGTTAAGCAAGCAAATTTCGAAGGGGAAGGGTGCGCCGCCGCTATGAAGACGACCGAGAACGCCGTCCGGGATCGGAAGGGCTTCGCGCGCCTGACCTTGGTCATCGTGCTCATCTTCGCAGTCATGGGGGCCTCTATCTGGGCCGTCTCGAAGAAGACCTCCGACGACATGGCCGATGCCGCCATTCTGAACCTCAACGAGAACTTGAACCTCGTGGAAAGCACCGTGGAGGCCATTCAGGACAGCGAGGCGCAGTTCCAACGGCTTTTGGCCACCGAGCTTGCCGCCGCGGGCGATCCGGCCGCCGCTGTGGAGCGCTTGGGCAAAAGCGATGCCGCCGCGCTCATCTCTGTCGTGCCCGAGGGGGCCGACGTCGGCGTCTCCAACGACGGTGCCCCCTTCGACCCGGCGTCGCTCGATTTCAGCGGCGGGGGAGCCATCAAGGGGCTGCCCGTCTCCCAGGCCTATGTGAACGCCGAGGGCAGCTGGGCCTACACGGTGAAATGCCCCATCGAGCGCGACGGCGTCCCCATCGCCGAGCTGTACACCGAGTACACCTTCGACGCTATCGACCAGTCGCTGCCCCAGGGCTTCTACGGCCAGCGGGCCGTGCTCTACCTCATGGACGCCGCCACGGAGCGCTTCGTGCTGAAGCCCGAGGGCATGGGCGAGCGAGACGCGGGGCATGTGAATCTGGAGGACTTCTACCGGGCCAACAACATCACCGATCCGGTCATCCTCTCCATGGTGGCGGACGGTGTCGCAAACCGCGAGAACGTCATGTTCGCCCATAAGGTGAAGGGCACCGAGGCCCTGTGCTATTTATGGTCCATCGGCGACGGCACCACCTATCTGGTGGGCTATGTGCCCATGGAGGCCATCCAGCGCGAGGCCCAGGCGGTGAACGTCGCCCTGATCATGGTGGCCTCCATCACGATTGCGGCCTTCTGCCTGTGCGTCATCCTCTACGGTTTCAACCGGCGCAAGCAGGCCCGGGCCCGGCGGGCACGGGAGGAGGAACGCGCGCTGCACGCCGAGCAGCTCGCCCAGGCGCTTCGGGCGGCCGAGGTGGCCAACGAGTCGAAGTCGGCCTTCCTCGCCAACATGTCCCACGACATCCGCACCCCTATGAACGCCGTGCTTGGCTTCACCACCATCATCGAGAAGGAGGCCGACAACCCCGCGAAGGTGCGCGACTGCGCCGGCAAGATCATGGCCTCGGGGCGCCATCTGCTCGACCTCATCAACGACGTGCTGGACATCTCGAAGATCGAGAGCGGCAAAGCGTCGCTCACCTTGGCGGAGTTCGATTTGGGCGACTCTCTGGCGGCGGTGGAATCCATCATCGCGCCCATGGCCCGGGACAAGGGGCAGACGTTCTGCGCGGAGATCCGCTCCGTCCGCCACGAGCGCCTCATCGGCGACGAGACGCACCTCAACCAAATTCTGCTGAACTTGCTGTCGAATGCCGTGAAGTACACCCCGGAGGGCGGTCGCATCTGGCTGCGCTTCATCGGGCTTCCGGCGCATTCCAACGCACTGGAGCATCTGCGCATCGAGGTTGAGGACGATGGCTACGGCATGACGCCGGAGTTCCTTAAGACCATCTTCGACTCGTTCACGCGCGCCGAGAACTCCACCACCAACAAAGTGCAGGGCACGGGGCTCGGCATGTCCATCACCAAGAGCCTCGTCGACCTCATGGGCGGTACCATCGAGGTGGAAAGCGAGGTGGGGAAGGGGTCGTTGTTCCGGGTCGATCTGGAGCTGCGCATCCCCGAGGAGCAGGCTGCCGGATACTTCTGGGAGCGCGCCGGCATCAAGGGCATGCTCGTGGCGGACGCCTCGCCTGCGGCGCACGGGGCCATCGCCGAGTTCATGGAGGGCACGGGCGTGGAAGTGGACGGGGCGGCAAGTGCCGATGCGGCCTGCGAGCTGGCGCGGGCCCGCGGCGGCTATGACGTGGTGCTCGTCGGCGTCCCGTGGCTCGACGATGCCGCCGTGCGTGCGGCCGACGGCCTGCGGGCGAGCGCGGAGACGCCGCTTCTGTTCATGCTCGAGCACGCCTTCGACCAGGACGACGACGTGGCGCTGCCCCCGGGCGCGGCGGTGCTGACCAAGCCCTTCTTCCCCTCCATGCTGAAGCAGAAGATCGAGGCCGTGCGCGGCGTGGATGCCGAGGGAGACGACGATCTGGCCCAGGTGCTCTCCGGCAAGCACTTCCTCGCCGCCGAGGACAACTTCCTCAACGCCGGCATCCTCACGGATCTGCTGGAGATGGAGGGCGCCACGGTGGAGATCGTCGAGAACGGCAAGCTGGCCGTCGAGCGCTTCGAGCGCTGCGAGCCCGGCGAGTTCGACGCCATCCTCATGGACGTGCAGATGCCAGTCATGAACGGGCATGCGGCCGCCCAGGCCATCCGGGCGCTCGCGCGGGCGGATGCGGCGACCATTCCCATCTTCGCCATGACCGCCGATGCCTTCGTGGAAGACGAGAAGGCGGCGCTGGCCGCCGGCATGAACGCCCATGTGGCGAAGCCCTTGGAGATAGACGAGCTGCGGCGCGCCGTCGACCGCTTCGTCGAGAAAGGACGATCATGAGACCTATCGCGAGCAAGCGCGTCCGCAAGGGGGCCGTGGCCGCCGTCGCCCTCGTCGGCGCTTTAGTGCTCGGGGCCTGCAGCGCTCCGGCGCCGGCGGAGAATTTGGCCGTGCAGGATGTCGACGAGGAGAGGACGGTGAACTTCTTCAGCCCCATGGAGAAGATCAGCCCCGACACCGAGAACACGGCCCGCACGGCCAGCGACCTGACGATCGCCATGGCGGAGGAGCGGCTCGGGCTCACGCTGGCCTATCACACCTACACGGCCGAGAACTACCAGGACAAGACCTACGACGAGGTGTGCCTGGAGCGGGCCCGCAACAATTCGGACGATCTGTACCTGCTGAACACCGACACCATCGTGACCCTCGGGTCGGAGGGGCACCTCGCCGACTTGTCGGGGCTTTCCTGCGCCCAGAACCTGCGGGAGGTGGTGCGCACGGCCAACACGGTCGACGGCAAGCTCGTGGCCATTCCCCAAGAGGTGGTGGCCTACGGCCTGTTCGTGAACAAGGATATCTTCGACGAATGCGAGCTTTCGCTGCCGAACACGCCCGAGGAGTTTCTGGAATGCTGCCGGGTTCTCAAAGAGAAGGGCTATGAGACGCCCGTCGGCGCCAACCGCTGGTGGCTGGAGACCTTCGTTTTCGCCCAGGCCTACGCCGATCTGTACAACGGAGGAGACGTGGCCGCCGAGGTGCAGGCTTTGAACGAGGGCCGCGCCCGTTACAGCGACTACATGCGTCCCGGATTCGAGTTCTTGAAGAAGCTGATCGATCTCGGCTACGTCGACGCCGAGAACGCGCTGGTGAGCGAGGCCTTCGAAGGGGCCGGCGAGGGCGATGACTTCATGGCGGGAACATGCCCCATCGTCATGGCCTACTGGGACGCGGCCAACACCGATACCGCCTACGGCAGCCCCTCGTTCAACATGGAGGTCATCGGCTTTCCGAGCGCGCGGGGGCAGATGCCCGTGCTCTCCATGACCGGATGCGCCGTGGGCGAGCGGGCCGAGCACCGCGACGAGGCTCTCAAGGTGGTGGACGTCATCTGCTCGGACGAGGCCCTGCGGCTGTACGCCGAGACCAACCGCGTTATCTCGCCTTCGAAGAACGTGGAAGTGGAATGCGTCGAGCCGCTTCGCCCCTTGAACGATTTGGTGCAGGCCGATACCTACGTGCTCGCCTCGAACGCGGGTATGGACGTGGAACAGTGGGGCAATGTGTGCCTCATCGTGCGCGATTTGCTCGGTGGGGCGACCGTTGACGAGTGCATGGCGAAGCTGGACGCCCTGCAGGACGCGGCGGCCTGATCGACCTGTCCGCGCTCCCGGGTGCCGGGGCGGTCGTCGCCTGTCCGCGTCCGAGAGCGCCGGGGGCATCGCCGCAACACCCGCTCCGCTGTTCGGCCTTCGGCCTCAGGCGCTGCGCTGCTTCATGCTTTTATGGGCGCCCCTTCGGGGCGCTTTTTCAAATTGGTGTTCAGAGAGTTTCGGCGACGCCCCCGGCGCTCTCGGACGCTGCAGGGTCTCGGTTGCTCCGGTGCCCGGGAGCGCTACCTGGTGAGAGGCTGCTGCTCTAGTTTCAGGAGGGCGGCGTTGATGTCGTCGGTGGGCTTGCCGGTGGCGGTGACGATGCGGTGCGTTGGTACGAGCAGGGGAGTGGGGCAGGCGCGCAGGGCGGCTCCGACGGAGCGGAAGGAGCCGGGGCGGCCCAGCGTTTCGGCGAGGGCGCGGGCCGTGGTCGTGTGCCCGTAGGGGATGTTCGCCGCGGCCTTCCATACCTCCTGCTGGAAGGCGCTGCCCTCGGGGCGCATGGGAACGGTGAACGCCGATCGCTGGCCGGCGAGGTAGGCCATGATCTGGTTGGCGGCCTCGGTGGTGAGCGCTGTGGGCTGCCGGTCGCCGGGGAGGTTCTGCTCGCCGAAGCTGACGGCGGTCACGGCGGTGCCGTCGGCGGCGATGGTGACGGGCCCGAACTTCGTCGGATAGGTGAAGAAGGTGCTGCGAGTCGTGCTGGGCATGGGTGTCCTCGCTCTCGTCGGAAGGCGTCGGCGCCCCATCGGGGCGCGGGCGCATCTGCGGCGCCGGCCGTGGGCGCCGGGCCGCTCCGTGCAGGTTTGCCGCTGACGGTCATTATAGGCCGTCGGAGCACCGTCGTCGCGGTAGAATGTCGCCATCGGAAAGCCGCGAGATGAGGATGCGTCCTATGTACCAACCTGTGAAAATCGCCCCTTCAATCCTGTCCGCCGATTTCATGAACCTCGGACGGGACATTCGCATGATCGAGGAGGGCGGCGCCGCCTTCGTCCACATCGACGTCATGGACGGCCACTTCGTGCCGAACCTCACCATGGGCGTGCCGCTCTTGAAGCAGCTCAAGCCCGCCACGAACCTTCTGTGCGACGTGCATCTCATGATCGACAACCCGCTGGACGAGCTGCCCTGGTTCATCGATGCCGGCGCCGATCTTTTGAACGTGCACGTGGAGGCGCTGGATGAAGCCGACCTGGCGCGGGCCGTCGCCCAGATCCACGAGGCGGGCCTTCTGGCCGCGGCGGCTCTGAAGCCCAAGACGCCCGCGAACGCGCTTTCGCCGGTCATCGCCGAGCTGGACATGGCGCTCGTCATGTCGGTGGAACCGGGCTTCTCCGGCCAAAGTTACATCGCGGGATCCGATTTGAAGGTGGCCGAGGTGGTGCAGATGGCGCGGGCGGCCGGCAACGAGGAGCTGCTCATCCAGGTGGACGGCGGCATCGGGCTTTCCACGGCGCCGCTTGTGGCCGCCGCCGGGGCCGACGTGCTCGTCTGCGGCAACGCCGTGTTCAAGGCCGACGACCCGCGGGCGGCCATTGGCGCCGTGAAAGACGCGGCCGACGAGGCCCGTGAGGCTGCCTTGGCCCGTGGCCAATGGAATTAAGAGAAAGAAGAAGCGCGATGAGCAACACCGAGGAAAACCTTGCGGCCGTCGAGCGCGAATTGGCGGCCGATGTGGCCATGGCCGAGGGGCGCGCCGATGCCGAGGACGCCACCCTGCCCGAGCCGGCGGCGGGCTTCATCTACCTGGACTACGCCGCCACCGCCCCCCTGTGCGCCGAGGCGGCCGGCGCCATGGCGCCCTTCCAGGTGCCCGGGCCTGCGAATTTGGCCGTGAACGCCAACGCCAACGCCCTGTACGGGGTGGGGCGCGCCGCCTTCGACCTTCTGGAAAGCGCTCGGCGCAAATCCGACACCGATGACCTTCAGTGAGGTCTACATCGGGCTGCAGCAGCATACCATTGATGCACAGGAAAATCCATATGAGGTCATTGTCTCGAACCGGCTCTATGAGCAGCAGGACTATGTCGTAGAGACGAATCACCTGCCGCATTTGATCTCTCTGATTGTAAATGACAGCTTCTTTGCCGGTCTTTCCGAAGAAGACCAGGCGATCCTCACCAGAGCAGCCAATACCGCAACTGCCTGCGCCCGCGAACAGTCGGATGAACGCATCTCTGACCGGATCGCGACGATCGAAGCAAGCGGCACTGAAATCCTTTCGCTCTCTGAAGAGACGCGCAATGAGATACGGTCCGCAGCGCAGCCGGTCTATACGTCGATCCAGAACACCATCGATGCGGATATTTATGCGGCATACACAAAGAATCTGGCAGGTGCAAAAGAAACAAATTTCACTGCTTACCGGTGGTATTCCTCTTATCCACCCGTCATCATTCTTTTTGCACTGTTATCCACAAAAACCTCCGGAATATCACCACTTTACACATATAAGGTCGTGATAGCCGGAGGTTTTATTTTTAATGCTTCGCCGCCTCATCCAGCGCTCTGAGCCGGTGTACCAGCTCCTCACAGATTTCGAGCTTGTCTTTACCATCTGTCTCGATAACGATATCAGCTGCTGCCTGATATTTCCCACGACGTTTTTCCATAAGGTCGCCGATGAAAGACACATTCTTATTTCCCTCGAGAAGTGGTCTGTCATGGTTGTCTTTGACACGGTTTAAGATTGTCTCCGGTTTTGCGGTAAGAAGAACGACACGGCCGTTTTTCTTCATCTCAACTACATTGCGCTCTCTCATCGGTACACCACCGCCACAGGAGATGACCACATTGCTCTTGGACTGCATTTCAATAAGAAGTTCTGTCTCAAGATTACGGAAGTATTCTTCTCCGTAGGTCTCAAAAATATCGGAGATGGACATACCTTCTCTCTCTGCGATGATCTGATCCATCTCTACAACTTCCATTGCAAAAACAGTTCTAAGGAAATCAGAGATCGTAGATTTGCCTGCTCCCATAAATCCGATCAGGACGATATTGTAATCAAACAGCTTACGTGCCTGAATCTTCTTACTATTTCTGGTGATTTCTTCAAAAACAGCTGTTACCTCATCTTTATGGCGTTTGCCTTCCATTCTGCGGTTCAGCCATTCTCTCTGCTTCGCCTCCTGCTCCGGCTGCAGGATCGGAATATCATTTGCTTCTTTGTAAACCATGATGTCTTCTACGATTCTGTTACGCATAAGAAGTGCATCCAGAAGAATCTCATCACATTGTCCGAGACTTTCTCTGAGTATATCCAACTGATTCATATGTATCGTTCCCTCTCTATATAAACAAATTTATCGTTATTATAACAGCTATTTAGCGCGTTAACAATATAAAGTGGGGATTTTTCTGAAAAAACTGAATTTTATTCTGCATTCTTGAGTGCTTCACTCATCGGCACTTTACGTATCCTGCGATATTCCAGAAGTGCTACTACGGCATAAGTTACAAATCCAGCCCCAAACATCTTCACATAAATCATCGGATCGATCCACAGAGCAATCCATCCGGAAATACTCTGCAGCATCACTTCCCGGAACAGCACCTTCATGGCAGCAGCCTCAATAGGCATGCTGATAAGGAGACAGAGAACTACGACAATTGACGTTGACATAATATACAGTCTGCTGATCTCACCATTGGTATAACCCAGAATCTTTGTCATTGAGATCGACTGTGCATTTTTTTCGATAATGATCTTGGACAACAGATAGATCAGGATCATGTAGATTGCGATTGCAAACCCATTGACCAGTCCCATCATACTTCCCATTGATACGTTAAGCTGTCTGGAAATCTTGGTCAGGGCATCCAGATCTATCACCGAACCGATATAACTGCTGTCTATATCCGTAATCTCGCTGTTGCTGAAATAACCACTGAAGTAATCATCTCCCAGATCAAATGTCTGGTTCAGATCCTCCTGCGGCATAAAGATACATAGTCCACCATTGTAATCATAGATCCCACCGATTTTAAACGTATACTCATCATCCTCATATTTTTCCTTAAGAATGATCGCATCCCCGATTTTCAGCAAAAACTTATCCGCATATGCCTGCGAGATGTAAATACCATCTGAAAAATCTGCATCAATATACTTACTGTCATCATGAATGCCGTACAGAGTAACTTCTTCGCTCTTGTATTTGCCCGGAAGTGTATTCAATGAATACGCACTGAACTCCTCCGCATCTTCATTATCCGTCTCTGTATCAAGAGAAAAAAGCAGCATATCAAGCATCCCTTCAAGCTTATTGCTGCCACCCATCACACTGACCGGAACAGAAAGCATATACTGATATTTTGCCAGCATATTATTCTGAATCTCCAGTTGATAGTGATCCAGTGCCGACGGAAGCAGAAGTCCGAACATCAGAAGCAGATTTGCAAAAACAATACCCACAAAGAGCACCAGATAATTACTGATGTTCTGGAAGATCACACGCAGACGGAATCTGTGGAATATTTTAAGTTTCGGACTTAAATAAAGAGCACGTTTCTGCTTTCTTGTTGAAAGATCCCTTCGCAGGAATTTAAGCGGTGAAAGTTTCAGTTTTTGGTGCAAAATAGCATAATTGACTACAAACATAATGATAACCGGAACCACAGTCGTCAGAACAAATGCTTCTGCATTCCATATCGTCTTATATGTTGGCAGGCTGTAACTTCCATAATACATGTCGGCGCATATATATTTAAAAACTGTATAACCCAGAATATTTCCGACCAGTGCCCCTATAAGCGTTACGATAACCGGCAGTGTCATGTAATGACGAACCAGTTCTCCCCGCGTATAACCGGATGCACGAAGTGTTCCGATCACACCGGCTTCTTTTGCAATCGTATTGCTGGTCGTGATTCCAAATACAAATGCCATGATCACAATAATGATATAAAGAAGCATTGCAATCATTGCTTTGTCACTTCCCATGTCATCACCGGTAAAGATGATCGCCTGGTTCTGATACTGTGGCACAAAACTTTCCAGTGTAACAACTTTGCCCATTGCTTTCATCAGGTCTTCAGAAACTTCTTTTTCCTCTGCTTCTGTCTCCGGTTTTTTATCATAGATCCACGCATAATTATACTGTAGCTTATCCTGATCCAGCGTATCAAATTCTTCTTCTGTCACCAGACTGACACCGAATTTTACGGCATCAAACATCGTATCGCTGTTGTTCTGAAACAGACAGCTGTAATCAGATAAAGCAACCAGCCCGGTGATCTTCCAGCTCTTTGTACCGTCATCGATCGTATCTCCGACTTTCAGATTATTATTATCCGCATACATACGGTCAATCGCAATCTCACCTGTCTTTTCCGCAAGCTTGCCTTCCATCAGGCAGACTTTGTTGACATCTGTACGGTTCTTGAAGAAACGCATCGTAC
>OGCN01004542.1_pt1 | contig 11875 bp, 13 predicted proteins | sample 1570181 | NCBI WGS metagenome assembly OGCN01 (sample SAMEA4370584, study PRJEB24528) | human gut metagenome | reverse complement strand
TGGATTTAAATAGCTGGCTGGCTACAGTACCGGATGATATGGACTTTGATACATATCAAGAAATTATGGCTATGATGCATCCAGAACTTTCTGAGGATTATGAAGAGGATGAGCTGCTGGATGAGGACGGTGAGGATGTGACGGTTGCTTCCTCTTCTACTGCTAAGCGTTCCCGGTCTGTTACGTATAACAATGTTTCGGTACAGAGCAGTTATGTGCCGGATAATGATACGATTAACGCAACGTATTTACAGTATTTCAAGGATATGCTTGTTAAGCTGCCCTATGGCACGAAATATGTATTTTTCAGGGTCAATGACTATGAGTATCGGCTTGTGTATGGTAAAGAGCTGACCTATGAAAATGGTGTGTTTACCGGTTCGGATATGAATTATATCCGTTATTATCGTCAGAGTTCCGGCAATTATAATTATGATTGGCTGCTCTCTTCTGGCTCTGAGGGTGATTTTAAGCTTACGCCTAATGGTTACATGGTATACAGCAACGTGGGTGATCTTTATCCTTCTATGAATGGGGGTGCTTACAGTTATGAAGTTTACGCGATCGTTTTTGTGCTTGTGCTTAGTCTTTTGTTTAACATTGTCCATAGCTTTTTCTTCGTTGGCAAGTACCGCATCTAGTAGCAATGCTGTCCGTGTTCCGCGTGCTTCATGGTCTAATGCTTCTAAGGCATGGGATGATTTTAAGGACGGCTTTGATAAGATCAATGATGTTGATACGGTGGTTTCTGATGATATATCTGTTTCTGCTTCTGGTCCTGATGAGAACTATGGCAAGTCCTGGTGGCTCATGGCTTGGTTTACCAATAATACTGGTGTTAATCTTGTCTGGAATGATACGTACGGTTATTATCGTTTACCTGATGATTATATAAATAAGGGTTATAAGATTTATAATGTGCGTTTGTGTATTGCTCGGAATAGGTTGCCTTCGTCTGGTACTTATCTTTTTAAGTATGATTTTGTTCAAGGTTCTGTTGTTAATAAGATTTATAAAGCAGATCTGCAGTTTGATCTGGTTCAGAAAAATACATTAGATATATATTCTAAATATGAAGATGTGCCTTATTCTCAATCTGGTTCACATATTTCTGGCAGTTATAACGTTACTATTCCTAGTCGTTGTGTTCGATTGAGTTTGCTGCTGCACCCTAGTGGTAGTGATCCGGCTGTTAATTTTTCTGGTGTGTCTTTTTCGTTTGGTCAGATTCCTGATTCTTCTGTCGGTACTGCTGATTCTGGTGTTAAGTCTGATCCTTCACAGGATACTGCTGATAATACTGCTACTATAGCTGAAAACTCTAACCGCCAGGTTGAACAGGGTGATTCTATCATTGAACTGATTAAGAATACGATCCAGACTATATCCAGCCAGCTGGAAAGTTTCTGGAACCAGCTTGCCGGTGAGTTCACGAACCTGTATAACAAAATGAATCAGCAGCACGCTGAGAAAATGCAGTCTGAGCAGGATACCAGGGAAACGATCTCCAGTGAAGCGGAAAAGAGCCGGAATTTTATCGTTGACGGTATTATCAATGGCCTTAAGTCCTTATTCATTCCCTCGGATGATTATTTCAAGGCATGGTTTGATGATATGTACGCATTTTTCAATGACCGCTTCGGGTTCCTTATGTTTCCGGTGGATCTATTGGTTAAGATGGTTAATTTGTACCTCGGCGCTGACTCTTCTTTTACGGGCGTTCCTTTTCCTGAGTTTAAATGGATTGACGGTACCGTTATTATACCGGCTCAGTCGGTGCAGTTCACTTTCCTTGAAACGGATTGGGGCAAGGATATACAAACTAAGCTATATTTTGTTGGTAACATAATTATGATCGGGGCGCTGCTGTCCCTGATGCATCGGAAATTTGAGGAGGTGCTGCGGAATTGATACTGCAAGCGGTTTTTGACCTGGTGAAAAATGTGATCAAGTTGGTCTTTGGCTGGATCAATCTGCCGGATATGCCCGAAGCGGTGACCTCTGTTGTTGATGAGCTGTTCGCTCTGCTCCGTGGCTCTGTTGGTATGATGGGGATATTTTTAGACTTGAAAATGTTGAAAATCCTGTTGCCAGTGCTGCTGATCGTGATTAACTTTGAGCATGTTTGGAAATTCACTATGTTTATTTTGCGTAAAATACCATTTTTGGGTATTGAGTGATTGTTGGATAGGCCAGGCCCCCAAGGCGCTGCCGGGGGCCTGGTGTCTCTGACTGTCGGCCCCCTGTCTAATAAGGGGCCGTAACCGTGTAATTTTACACGCTAGGGGGATTTTATATGCTGATGTACTACATGCCGTTTTTTGACGGTTCAAATTATTTTTCTGTTGATAACGTCCGCTTGGATCTTGAATTTTTATCGCCTAAACAGGTTGAAAATTTTCTTGTACAGATCCATGCTCTGCCTGGTTATCAGTATTATATGTCTTTGAAAGATTTTGCATATAGACATTTATTTGTTTTTGGTGTTAAGGGCTTTTCTTTTTCTTTGGGGGTTGATTTCAACGGATCTAAAAATACAGACGTTGTTAAAGGCTTTCTTGATTTCAATCCTAACAAGATCCTTGGTGATGTCGTTTTCGGTGATGGATTCATTAAATCTGTTCATAATCCTTTTGGTGATGATGGTATAAGCTATAAAGACCTTGCTGAAACTCTTTCAGACCTTTTTAAACAGGTTTTAACGTACTTGGGTATGACTATACTACATATGCATGTAAAGCGGTGGGATTTGGCTTGTGATGTGCCTGTGACACGTTCTGATGTTCAGCTTTTTAAAGACCGCCGTAAATATGCGCAGTTTTATATGTCCTCAGAAGATTTTACAGAGTATTTGGGTCAGAGTGATTCCGCCGGTCGTGTCAAGGTGTATAACAAGCGCCTGGAATCTGGTCTTGATTATGATCTTACCAGAATTGAGGTTACTTTGGATAGTTTTGGTTACTCCGATCTGCTCCATTGGTTTCCAGAGGTTTATAAGACTGATGTGATCCCGTTGGATTCTGATAAGATCATTGTTGGGCTGCTTCGTGAGATCCCTACAGACCGCCGTGACTTTTATGTTCGTAAGATTTCAGATCGGCGCACAAAGCAAAAGTATAAAGGGCTGCTGACTGCTGAAAAGTTTGAGGTTTCCGAACGTGCGTTTATGCATTTGGTTCATGTTCTCCAGCAATGGGAGTGCTAGGGGTTGCCCCCTGTTCCTTTTCGGTCGGGCTTTTAAGGTTGGTGTAATATTCGGTTATGTCTTTTTCTATTAAGTTTTTGATATACTCGTTGGTGCTTTTTCCTAGTTGCTTTGCTCTTGCTTTTATTGGCATTTCCCATGCTTTGGGGATGTTTATTGATAATCTTTTATAATTTTCTTTTTGCCATTCTCTTTGATATTTATAAATGTCTTTAGTATTCATAAGTGTACCTTATAATGTTGTGCAACATATACAATGCAGTTTTGAAATGTTGTGCGATTTTGCTTATTGAAATGTTGTGCAACATTGTGTAAACTATGTCTTGTCAGCAGTTGAGATTCTAGTTTGCAGCTTCTTCTCTTCTGCTGGCGGCTACAAATTCCATATTACCATATTTTACCACTATTTACTATTTCTTATTTATTTTGGAGGTGCTTTTTATGATGTTTGAAATTGTTGGAATTGAATCTATTAATTTTACTTCTCGTCAGACTGGTGACCAGATCATAGGTACTAATCTTTTCGTTCATTATCCCCAGGAAAACAACCGTCCCGGCTTACAGGGTGTCAGAACTGATAAACTTTTTGTAAAATCTGCCATTGATTGCTCCATGCTTTCCGTTGGTGATCAGGTGGAAGTGTATTATAACCGTTATGGCAAGGTTGACTCTGTACACTTGGCCTGAGATAGCTTAGGCTTTCTCTTCTCCTTTGAGCTTGGCAATGCAAAACGGCCGCTTGGAAGCGCCTGGCGGCCGGATCTTCATTGCCCTTGTTCGCTACCAGGCGCCTGCACCCTAAAGCTGGCGGACCATCAAGGCCGGGAGTACCTACGTATAGCGACTAACAAGCTAAGGAAAGGGGTGGCCGGGTGATACTTAGCATATCGGAACAGGAACTTAGATATTTGAACTTTCTCGTCTGCTGCCGGATGGATGATGTACAACGTAAGCTTAACCGGGAACACAGGCGCTATGATCGTTCACAAACTTCTATTGATGCTTTACTGGATCTTGAAGCAGAAATGAAGCTGGTTGGTGATCTGCATGACAAATTTTTGAACCTACGCTTACAGCTTGGGTTTTATCATTATTGACTCTGATAACTGGGAGTTTATGATATTACTGATGAAATAGAACGTTTGAACTTAAGAAAATAAAGCAAGAGTTTGCGAAAGCAATCTTTAACGAATAGTTGAACCGATTTCACATTATATTCTTAATAAACCACTTACATACATCCCAATATTTTCAATTATTTCCACATATATTTTATTTCATTTCATCTACGCATAAACTGACTAAAAGCCCTAGTATTTAATCCAGGGCTTTTAATTACTGTTCAATCAATCCATTCTATTATCGATTATATACTACAATTGATCATTTACATTATTCTCAAGTATCAATATCATTTAAAAATCATTTAAAATCATTTAAAGCAAATCACAAAATCGTTCTCAAAATCCCGCTTAAATATCCCATAGCCAGTTTCTCATCCGGTCCATCGGCAGTCAGGATCAGGGACTCTCCCTGTTTGGCGCCAAGGCTCATCAGGGATAAAACGTTTTTGCAGTCGGCAACTCCCTTGGCACTTTCCAGTGTGATCTTGCATTGGTAGTCGGAAGCGGCACGGCTTAAGCTCATGGCATTGGCTGCATGAAGTCCGTGATTGGTAGAAATAACATAACGGCAGCTGATCATAATGGCATCTCTTCTTTCGCAATAATGTTGTTTTAAAATCGTTTATTTGTTATTTATTTATCTTTTGAAAGCATTTTAACACAGACTTTTGACAAATACAATATTGGAAATTAAACTCCCGGACCTATCGGATCTGTATTTCCTGTATTTTCACCAGAAACATTGTCATTTTCTGAATTTTCGGTTGTTTTCTGGACACCAGGTCCTTTGGAGGACTCATCCGCTGCCGTTTCCGCTTTTTCTGTTTCTTTTGGCTTTACAGTACCTGGGCCGCCTTCCGATGCGCTGGTAGTTTCTTTCTCTGTTTTGGAGTCGTCCAGTTTTTCAATAATAGCTGCTGTACTCTCTTCTGCTGCTGTTTTATCCGTTGTATCGCCGGTCTCCTCTGTTGTTTCTTCTGCTTCAGAACTTTCTTCAGCTGCTGTTTGTGCAGCAGTCTGGGCCGGAGCATTATTTTTACTTGTTCCGGATGACTGGCTCTTGCTGTCTGATTTTCCGGAACCGGAAGAAGTCGGAGCCGCCTTACCACCTTCATAAAAACCTGATTCTTCAGCAATATGATCACTGATTTTCTTTACTGTAGAAGAAGGACTGTATAGGGCGTCTTCCCCATACAGGAACTGATGAAGGGTAACTACGTTGCTTTCCAGTGTTACAGGGATAACACAGTCCATTTTTCCCATTTTCTTTGTTTTCTGTGCAAATGGGAAGCCTGCTGTTTCACCAATATGATACTTACTTGCATTCTTTGCCATTGGAAGTACATCATCAACACCCACACTGGTGGAGATCTGTGGGAGGATCGCTTTTACCAGATTTGTACGGGTAGCAAGGTCTGCCTGTTTTGCTTTTTCAAGGGCCAGTGAAATAACCTTTCTCTGACGCTCTGTACGCTGGAAATCCGTATCCATGAGACGCAATCTACAGTAAGCTACAGCCTGTACACCGTCTAAATGGTTTGGACCTGCACTTGCCAGCTGTGTGGAACCAATGCCAGTAGAATTAACAGTTTCTGTAATAAAGGCATTAATATACTTAAATTCCGGCTGTGTGATCTCTATATCCACACCGCCTAAAACATTGATCGCCTGTGCAACAGCTTTCCAGTTAAATGTAGCGTAATCGTTGATCTTCACATCCAGGTTCTCTTCCAGGGCAGATACAGCCTGTTTATGACCGCCTTTGAAATAAGCCTCGTTGATCTTATGGTAGGTCCCCTTGGAGTCGATCTTTAAATATGTATCACGGTAAACGCTTACCAGTTTTATTTCTCCTGTTTCCTGATTGATACTGCAGATCAGCTGGACATCCGCCAGGGCGTTTTTCGTATTTCCGTCACGGCTGTCTACACCAAATACCGCAATATTCCAGTATCCCGTAGCTCTGTGAAGGAAAGACCAGCCTCCATATACACAAAGCACCACTAAAAGGCTTAAAAGAATAACTGGCCATTTTGCCTTTTTCCGCTTTCTGGATGTTTTACCAGGATTGTTTCTGCCGGTTTTACCCGTTTTGCCTGATGATGCAGAAGCTTCCACATTTCCTGTAGTTCCAGATGTGCTATAACGGTTGCTGGTTTTTCTTTTTCCCCTGCTTTGGTTGCTATATTCGCTATATCGGTGAGAAACACCTGCACTGCGGCGGTTGTCGTTTTCAAAAGGAACTTCCAGTCCGTTCGGATCCGGTTCTTCCTCATATTCATAGTCGTAATCTTCTTCTTCGTAATAATCCTCGTCATATGTATGATCGACAGTTTTTGTCTGTCTTGGACAGTTTTTATAGTTTCTTCCTGTTCCCTGGCGGCGGGCCCGCAAACGCTGCAGTTCGTCACCTTCCTTATTTTCATGTAAACGCATGATCGGTTACCTCTATTCTCTTCTTTCTTACTAAAAATAAATACCGTTTATTTTTCCCGGCGGTTTGGTTCACTCAGGTTTCCCGCGCTGACGCGCTCCACTGTCTGCTGACGCAGACGGTTCGTTCGTTGATGAGCTTGCGAAAAATAAATGCCAGCTGCGGTGTCGCTTACTTTTCGCTGCGCCCATCACATTATAACATACCATTTTAGCAAAATACAGTGTGAAACTCTTACAGAAACTTTAAGGCGGGTTGGGAAAAAGGCAGCATAATAGCGGCAAAATTAAGAGTTGACGCATATTGTAAATATGAGATATAATATACGGGATTTGTTTTTGGAGGAAACAAAGATAATAGTAAAGCTATAGCGCCATGCACCTGGGTCGGGTCGTGAACAGTAACGGATGAATGAATAATAACTTACTGCTGACACAGGTTAACGAGGTGGAGAGAGAATCGAACATATTCGGCGGGTGCTCTCCCATGCAGTCCGGGCGTGTTTTATACCGGAAAAATATGCGGGTAACTGCAAAACAAAGCTGGTATAACCGGACAGAACAGATACGAAAAGCAAAACGTCAAAACGAAATTAAAACAAGGTTAAAATGGAAACAGACAGTCATATATCAGGGGGATCATATCCCTTTTCTTTGCGTACGCAATAGTCGGATATTTACGGCTGCTCTGGGAAAGGAATTGTATTATGTGCGGAATTATTGGATATACAGGGCCTCTTGAGGCAGATAACATACTTTTAAATGGACTGGCTGGTCTGGAGTACAGAGGTTACGACAGCGCCGGTATCGCTTATTTTGGAAATGACTCCAAGATCCATCTGATCAAAACAGTCGGTAAAGTAGCGGCATTAAAAGAACTGGTAAAACAGGAAAGCGACTGCTCTTCCCACTGTGGTATCGGACACACCCGTTGGGCAACCCATGGCGGTGTTACAACAGAAAATGCGCATCCACACCGTCAGGGACTGGTAACTCTCATCCACAACGGCATTATTGAAAATTATCATCAGCTTACAGAAGAATATGATCTGGCGGATCATCTGCTTTCACAGACAGACAGTGAAGTAGCTGCCGGTGTGTTAAATGCCCTTTATGAGCGTATGGATCATGATCCGCTTCTGTCCATCCGTCATTTTGTAAAAGAGCTTCAGGGTTCCTACGGCTTCTGTATCATGTTTGAAGACCGTCCCGGCGAGATCTATGCAGTACGCAATGTAAGTCCCCTTGTAGCGGCTTATACTCACTCAGGAGCAATGATCGCCTCTGACCTTACTGCTCTGATCGCTTATACAAAAGAATATTTTGTAGTGCCTGAGGGAAATATCGTTCGTCTGACTCCTTACAAGGTACGTGTTTATGATATGGAATTAAACCGTGTCGAGCCGGATATGATGGAAGTAAACTGGAATGTGGATGCAGCTATGAAAAATGGTTTCCCACACTTTATGTTAAAAGAGATCCACGAACAGCCGGATGCATTAAAGAATACCATTCTTCCCCGTCTTTCCAAGGGACTTCCGGATCTGACAGATGACGGTATTCCGGATTTTATCTTAAAAGACTGCAGCCGCATCCATGTGATCGCCTGCGGAACCGCCATGCACGCAGGAATGGTGGCAAGAGCTCTGATCGAACCTGGTATCCGTATTCCGGTCACAGTGTCTATTGCATCCGAATTCCGTTATGAGACACCTCTTATTGACGAAAAGACCCTGGTGATCGTGATCTCCCAGTCCGGTGAGACCATTGATACCCTGGCAGCTATGCGTCTTGCCCAGTCTTATCATGCACCGGTCCTGGCTATTGTCAATGTAAAGGGCTCCACTATTGCAAGAGAAAGTGACTATGTTCTTTACACACACGCAGGTCCTGAGATCGCGGTAGCCAGCACAAAAGCATATTCTGTACAGCTGGCTGCATTATACCTGATCTACTGCCGTATGGCTCTTGTTCGAGGCGTATACAGTCCAAAACAGGCTGAAGATTTTATGAAAGAACTCTTAGATGCCATCCCTGCTATGGAAGCTATGATCAGCCGTAGAGATGAGATCAAAAATATTGTTACTCATATTATTTCCAAAAATGACGCCTTCTTTATAGGAAGAGGTCTTGACTACGCCTTCTCCTTAGAGGGAGCCTTAAAATTAAAGGAAATCTCTTATATCCACGCAGAGGCATACGCAGCCGGCGAGTTAAAACATGGTACCATTGCACTGATCTCCGAGCAGGTACCTGTGATCGCCATTGCTACCCAGGAGCATATTTTTGCAAAAACCATCTCCAATGTACGGGAAGTAAAGGCAAGAGGCGCTTTTGTGATCCTCCTTGTAAAAGACTCTGCTGTGATCGAAGATGATATCGCCGATGTTCAGATCCGTATCCCGGATATTGCAGACAGCTTTACTGTGTTCCCGATCGCTGCTATCTTACAGCTGATCGCATATTATGCAGCTGTAGGAAAGAACCTGGATGTGGACCAGCCAAGAAACCTGGCAAAATCCGTTACTGTAGAATAAAATAAGAATACTGGGGAAAAAATCCCCAGTATTCCGTTTACAATATTCTATATGTTTTATGTAGCAGTTTTATTTCTGCTTTTTCCATTCCTGTTTCTTCTTTGCCAGTTCCATGATAATATCAACGGCACCTTCCTGTCCTACAGCGCTGCTGTTGATACACATATCATAGCTCTTTGGATCGCCCCATTTTTTATTGGAATAGTAATTGTAGTAGCTGGATCTTCTCTTGTCAGTTTTGATCATCAGATCTTTCGCTTTTGCTTCATCTACATTGTAAAGCTCACTGACACGTTTGATCTTGTCTGCTTCATCTCCGGTGATAAATACACTGACTACATTTGGATAATCTTCCAGAGCGTAATCAGCACAACGTCCGATAATAACACAAGGACCTTCATCAGCCATTTTCTTTATGGTATCAAACTGTGCAAGGAAGATCTTATGATTGATCGGCATATCCGAATAACCGGTAGCTGTATAACCCATAGAATAAGAATCCATTACCAGAGAATAAAGAAAACTGCTGGTTGGGCGCTCGTCATGTTTTTCAAATAATTCTTCACAAAGTCCGCTGTGCTTTGCAGCCTGGGCAAGGAGCTCCTTATCATAGCATTTAACTCCCAGTTTTTCAGCAAGCATCTCTCCTATCTTCTTGCCGCCGCTTCCGCTCTGTCTTCCGATGGTGATAATAAGATTTCCTGACATAAAACCTACCCCTTTCCGTTCTGCATCTGATGCCGTCTGGTCCGTTTTTTCAAGGATTGCGAAAGTGCAAAGCACGTAGCAACCTGGTATCATGGGTATCAAAAACTTTTGGCACCTATATCGTACCTGTATTATAACTCAAAAATTCAGAAAAGTATATAGAAATATAAAAATGTCCGACAAATGTCGGACAAATAGGTTATTAAGGTAATGTATTCAAAAGCTTTTCAAAATATTCGGGAAGCGGGGCTGTAAATTCCATATACTCTCCTGTACGTGGATGGATAAATCCTAAAATTCCAGCGTGAAGAGTCTGCCCTTCCAGTCCGGCAATAGGACATTTTCCTGGTCCGTAAACCACATCTCCCAAAAGAGGATGTCCGATACTTGCCATATGCACACGAATCTGATGGGTACGTCCTGTTTCCAGCCGACATTCCACATGCGTATACTGGCGGAAACGTTTCAGAACCTTATAATGGGTCACTGCATTTTTTCCATGATTATAGTTAATGCTCATTTTTTTACGGTCTGTAGGATGACGTCCAATAGGAGCATCAATGGTACCTGTATCATCTTTTAACACACCGTGGACAATGGCCTGATACCGTCTGGTAATAGAATGTTCCTTTAACTGAGCCGCAATGGAATTGTGGGCCATATCATTTTTGCAGGCAATAATAACACCTGTGGTATCCATGTCAATGCGGTGGACGATGCCAGGACGCATTACACCGTTAATACCGGAAAGCTGGTCCTTGCAGTGATACATCAGCCCGTTTACCAGTGTGTGTGAATAATGACCGGCAGCCGGATGGACTACCATACCTTTAGGCTTATTGATCAGGATCACATCCTTATCTTCATATAAGATATCCAGATCCATATCTTCCGGTTCGATCTCCGGCTCTACTGCCTCTGGAATATCTAAGGAGATCACATCCCCTTCATCTACCTGATAGCTGGCCTTTACCGGCTTACCGTCCACTAATACCAGTCCGCTTTTCAACAGCTTCTGGATATGGGAACGGCTTAACTGTTCATTGACTGAGGAAAGATATTTATCGATCCGCAGGCCACTGTCTGCTATTTCAGGGAAAAGTTCCTGTTTCACTGATCTCCGCCTTTCTTTTTAAAGCTGAATACAGCCATATCCTCGTCTTTATAATAGAACATGATCAGAAGTACCAGTCCAACAGCGGAGCATGTTACATAACAGTCTGCTACATTAAAGATCGGGAAGTTGATCAGGGAAAAATACAGGAAATCCACTACGTAGCTCTGGGTAATGCGGTCGATCATATTTCCAACAGCGCCGGAAGCAATAAGCATCAGGCATACAGCAAGAGGACGGTAATGTTTTCCATCAGGCATACGCCATAACATGTAAAGAACTCCTGCAAGAACTAAAACAGCGATCAGGAAAAAGAACAGCTGCTTCTCCTGGAGCATACCAAAAGCAGCTCCTCTGTTTTCTACATATTCCAGTTCAAACACTCCTGGAATCAGAATCCAGTTTTCCTGGCCCCTCAGTCTGGTAAACGCCAGGTACTTGGTAAACTGATCCACTACGGTAAGGAGAATCACCCCCAGAAATCCAGAAAGAAGAGAATAGCCTTTTTTACTCATAGGCTGCTTCCTCGTCATCTCGGAAATACCGGATGGCTGCCAGCATTTCTTCATTGGTCACAGTCTGATCTACAAATGCCTTTCCAATTCCTTTTAAAAGGACAAATTTGATCTGGCCATGTTCCATTTTTTTATCAGATCTTGTATTTTCCAGAATTTCTTCTGCAGTCGGTCCCATAAAAGAAATCGGAAGATCAAATCCCACATTCATATCACGGATCTCAAAAAATTCTTCTGTG
>OGCN01004541.1_pt1 | contig 11878 bp, 9 predicted proteins | sample 1570181 | NCBI WGS metagenome assembly OGCN01 (sample SAMEA4370584, study PRJEB24528) | human gut metagenome | reverse complement strand
ACCGGAGTTTCTACTGTTTTACGGTAAGGACTGGCTTTGACTACGACCTGTTCCAAAGTAGTCGATGCAGGTTCCAAACCGATATTTTCCGTTCTCTCTCCGGCAGTACCCAACAGAAACCCTACTGTCACCAAAGTCTGATAACCGATACTACTCACCTCCAAGCGGACAAGTCCCGGAGGAACATTTTCCAACCGGAATCTTCCCTCCTCATCCGTCGCTCCCCCCAGAGTCGTCCCATAAACTACGACATTTGCAAATGGGATCGCCTCATTGCTCGCCAAATCGAAGACTCGTCCTTTAACGACACCTTTATTTTGTGCCTGGACGGCTGGTCCGATACCCAGACAAAATAAAAATAATACGATCCAATATCTCATCTCTAAAATATCTTACTATTTATAAACTCTTCTCCCGACGGGTCGGCAAATGTACACAAACGAATCGTCATCTGACAAAAAATCCCCCATCGATTACCGGTCAATGAGGAATTTTTCAAGAAAATATGAGTATTGAACATTAAGAATATATCCTTTATACGAGCAACTTAGCAAAAAGATTCAAAAAAAATTCTACTTTTCTTTGGAGGTTATATGAAAATATCTACCTTTGCACCCGAGTTCTTTGCCCAGGTGGCGGAATTGGTAGACGCGCTGGACTCAAAATCCAGTGTCCTCAACAGACGTGCGGGTTCGATTCCCGCCCTGGGTACAAATTGAAAATTAAGGAGTTAGATGAAAATCTAACTCTTTTTTTTGTAACCCATGGGACCGGGGCATGGGGTTTCTTGAGGACTGGTACTATCTTAGAAAAAGTTTACTGATCACCTATCTTACAATTTATTCCTGGAAGATTTCAGCCCTCACGCGGCTGAGGGTTTCGGGAGTCATCAACAGATAAGAAGCGATATGGCTGATAGGGGCTCTTTTGGCTGCTTCGGGAAAATCTTTTAGAAAACGTTTATAGCGTTCCTTGGCAGTTTCGAATCGCCAGGAGTCGGCTTTGTTCTGGGATACCATAAGGCCCCATTCTAAAATTTTCTTGTATAATTGGGCAATAGAGGAATAAGAAACAAACAATTCTTGCAGACCGGTATAGGGGATGTCGTACACCACGGTCGGTTCGATGGCTTCGATCATCAAGCGTGTGGGTTCTTGTCTGAACAGGCTGATGATGCAAAATACCAAATCATCTTCACACGAAAAATGTTCGGTGATATCATGCCCGTTTTTGTAGTAATACTGACGTAACATTCCCGATTCGACATAATGGAAATGGCGGGCTATCCGGCCTTCTTCGAGGAGAGTGTAATAAGCAAATTTAAAAGCAGCATTTTTTGGTAAAGTTGCTTAATCACTTTTTGGTAAACTTGATCACCACTTTTCAGTAAGCTAGGAAGTAGCATATTTTAGTAAAGTGAGATTAATCGTTTATCGGTAAGCAGGGTTAATCACTCAACAGGTTCAGTTTTATTCTTATCCTTTTTAAAGATTGTCTTTCTGTTTTCCAACCTGTAGCTTGTACCGGTCAGTTTGACTACTTCACACCGATAGAGAAGCCTGTCGAGCAGGGCCGAGGTCAGGACTTCGTCATCCAGCATCTGTGTCCATTCCGTGGGAGCCTTGTTTGTTGTGATGATGATGGATGTCTTCTCATGTAGGGTGTTTATCAGGTTGAAGAAGGCGGTGGCTTCCTCTTTTTTCACGGGGAAGAGCATAATGTCATCGATAGCCAGCAGACCGGCATGTACAATCCGGTTGTAGGTCATCATTGCGGAGGTGGACAGTTCCTTCATTTTCAAGCATGTCACTATGTCCTCCATCGTCATCATGTAAGCCTTGTGACCGGCCTTTACGGCCTCATAGACCAGTCCTGCCGCAATGAAGGTCTTCCCTGTACCGGAAGGTCCCATAAGTACGACATTGTAGGCCTGCTCCATCCAGTGCAGCTGGCGTAGCTCCTTCAGTTGGTACTGTGTGATTCCTTCCGCGAAGTTGAAGTCGTACAGATCAAGATCATGTCTTTGCGGCAGACGTGCGGCGGAGAGTCTTCTCTCGTAATCCTTTTTTTCACGACACGTGATTTCTCTTTCTAAGAGGCCCATCAGGAACTCATGGTAAGTGGGCTTGTCCTGCTGAGCGACGTGCAGCAGTTCGTCCATATGGTTGCACAGATAGTACAACCGTAGGCGTTTGCCGTATTCTTTCAGTTGTTCGTTTCCTTTCATTTAAATATGCTGCTATATTGGTTTATATTCGTTTTTTCAGGCATCTCCTGTGCTACCGTCGGGATTGTGGCGGTTGACATGGGTGGCAGGTCTGCCGGCTTTTCTTTCTTCCTTTTCTGGATACTTCTGGCGGTATCTGTCAGCATCAGGGCGTTATAGGCTCCTCTGTCCAGACATATCTCCATAGCCTCATGGAATGTCTCCCGGGAGAAGGTTCGCATAAAACGGAGGATGTGGTTAAGATTGTCCCAGTAGTAACGGGGTTTGCCGGCACGCAGACCGTTCATCCACTCACTGGCTATGCTGTCACCACCGGCATAGTCCACGATACGTTTCTCCATATCCTCACGGGGAACGTTTCTGACACGGTGATGGGCCATGTTGGACACGGTCTTGCCCTTTTCCTTGCATAACGGATGGCTGGTTATCTGCTTGCCCGTCTCCTTGTCGAAGATCTCCAAACGTTCCTCTTCCGATTCCTGAACCCATACTGTAGTGCTCTGCCCCTTGTAGGTCCCGCAGGGGAGCGTATAGAAGTTGCTGTGATAACAGATGGTATTATCCTTGCGTACATAATACTCCTTCATCTTTTGCCGTGGTTCGGTCGGTATCCCATGGTAAGGTAGCAGACAGTTCCTCTCGATCTGGAACTCCTCCGAAGGGATAAGATGTGTCAGGCTATGCTCGTTTCCGTTTCCGGTACGTTCAAGCCATTCCAACGCCTCCTTGTTCAGTTGATCTATCGAGTGGAACGTGCGCCCACGAAGGAAGTTGTACTTCACGTATTTCACCACGTTCTCTATCTTTCCCTTCGATTCCGGATCTGACTTACGGCAGAAAACCGGCTGGAAGTGCTGCTCGTTCACGAAGGCATGGAACTCACGGGTCAGCAGGACATCTCCAAGGTTTTCATTGACGATCAGTACCTTGTCCTGGTCATAGATGATCTTCTTGGGTTTGCCTCCGAGATAGGCAAACGACAACTCATGGGCATAAACCGTCAAGGCTGTTGTAAAAGGACTCCGGCTGAAGTAAATATACTTGTATCGGCTCCGGCATAAGACAATGGCATAGAAGTAGACTTTGACCGGATGATGCTCCTTATCATACATCCATCGTTCGCCAAAATCAACTTGAGCGTATTCTCCATAGGCTGTGTCTGGTTGCTTCTCGTATTGACGGTTACCATGCCCGACACGCTTGGAGATATGATATTTGCGACGGATGTACTGCACGTAGTTGTAAACTGTCTTTTGCCCTACATCGGGGAAGTCTTCATACTGTTCACGTAGCCAGTCTCGTATCTGGCTACTCGACAGATAAGGATGAGAGTCCAGACTCTTATGTACAAAATCCTCATACGGGTCCAGTTTATGGTTATAATTACGACGATAGCTCTGGCTGTTCATAAACTCGCTCTCACTCATCGACTGATATTTACGAACGGTGTTACGGTTAATTCCCAAACAACGAGCTATCTGCGTTTTGTTTAGGCCTTTTGATTTTAATTCTTTAACTTTGTACCACATTACAAGTTTCTTTAGGGAACCTGTGAGTTCTTCGGTATCCATATTCATTGAGCTTTTCTTATCACAAAGGTATGGATGCCTTTTTTCTGTTCTTCCGAAAGTGATTAATTTACTTTGCCATTTTTCGACACTGCAAAGTTACCGATTACAGAGAAGTTCTCCTTTATCGACCCGGCGACACTCCATTATAGAAGCAAGTGCTTCCTGTTCCTCCGGATGCAGAGGATAATAACGTCTGGACAGAGTTCGTGTTATAGCTAAAGCAGTTTTCATATTTACCGGGAAAAAAGTATACAAAGAAAAGAAAAAGGGTTGAAAAAAAAGAGAATCGGAGCTTATAAAGTTCATCATAAAACGTACGTTTTAACAGTTACAGAGGTTAGAGAAGTGAAGCTTTCACCGTTGTAACTAAAAAATGGGAGAGGATCAGCAAGAAGAGCGAAGTGCAAAAGAAGGTGTCTGAAAACAAACTATTCAAAAAAGAGTAATTTCTGGTCAAAGGAGGAATTTTGGTTAAAATTTACCTTTATTTGAATAATAATCACCTTTGATTTCAAACGTTAGCACGTATTTTTGATCCGTCGAAATAAATTAATCAATCAGATATCTATGAAAAAAATCTTATTTTCTGCAATTGCTCTGGCTGTTAGTTTGGCAGGGTATGCACAATGGAAACCTGCGGGCGATAAAATAAAAACCACGTGGGCAGAGCAAATCGATCCGAATAATGTACTTCCGGAATATCCCCGACCGATCATGGAACGGAAGGAATGGAAAAACCTGAACGGCTTGTGGGAATATGCCATCCGTCCGACGGGTACTCAGCAACCGGCAGACATGGACGGTCAGATATTGGTACCATTTGCCGTAGAATCGAGCCTCTCGGGTGTGATGAAGACTTTAGGCAAAGAAAACGAATTGTGGTATAGCCGGGAATTCACCGTTCCCTCCTCCTGGAAAGGCAAAAACATACTGCTGCACTTCGGGGCTGTCGACTGGCAAGCCGATGTTTGGGTAAACGGCGTTAAAATGGGACAACACCGGGGAGGATACACCCCCTTCTCTTTCGATATTACTCCGGTTTTAGCTAAAGGAAAAAACCAGATCACGGTAAAAGTATGGGATCCGAGCGACGAAGGTTATCAACCGAGAGGAAAACAGGTGAAACACCCGGACGGTATCTGGTACACTCCGGTCAGCGGAATCTGGCAAACGGTATGGATGGAACCTGTATCCGCCAACCACATCACCCGGCTGAAAACGACACCGGATATCGATAAAAAGATCCTGACCGTAGAAGCTCATACGGCAACCGGCAATCCTTCCGCCGTTGTTTCGGTAGTAGTATCGGAGGGAGGAAAGGTCGTAGCTACAGGAAAAGCCATGCAGGGCCAGCCCGTTCAGCTGGCGATCGAGAATGCCAGATTATGGAGTCCTGAAAATCCTTTCCTTTATGATATGAAAGTGACTCTGACCGACAATGGAAAAGTGATCGACGAAGTGAACAGCTACGCTGCCATGCGGAAATATTCTATCCGCCAAGGCGCAGACGGTATTACCCGTTTACAGCTGAACAATCGGAATGTTTTCCACTTCGGTCCGCTGGATCAGGGATGGTGGCCCGACGGATTATATACCGCTCCGACCGACGAAGCCCTGGTATACGACATCAAGAAAGTAAAAGATTTCGGATATAATATGATCCGTAAGCATGTAAAGGTAGAACCGGCACGCTGGTACACCCATTGCGACAAATTAGGCGTAATCGTATGGCAGGATATGCCGAATGGCGACAGAGGACCGGAATGGCAAAGCAGACAATATTTCAAAGGAGTAGAAATGGTCCATTCCGCCGAATCGGAAGCCAATTACCGCCGGGAATGGAAAGAAATCATCGACCTGCTGTATTCCAATCCTTGTGTAGGGGTATGGGTACCCTTCAACGAATGCTGGGGACAATTCAAAACTCCCGATATCGCAGCCTGGACAAAAGCTTATGATCCGAGTCGTCTGGTCAATCCTGCCAGCGGTGGAAATCACTACACCTGCGGAGATATTCTCGACCTGCACAATTATCCGGGGCCCGATTTATATCTCTACGATCCGATGCGGGCAACCGTATTAGGAGAATACGGCGGCATCGGACTGGTGATGAAAGACCACCTCTGGATGCCCGACAGAAACTGGGGATATGTGAAATTCAACAATCCGGAAGAAGTGACGACGGAGTATATCAAATATGCCGAACATTTACTTCAGTTGATCCCCCGGGGATTCTCTGCCGGCGTATATACCCAGATTACTGACGTCGAAGGAGAAGTCAATGGACTGATGACCTATGACAGAAAAGAAATCAAGGTAAACGAGAAAAAAATCCGGGAAATGAACCAAAAGATATGTAATTCCTTAAAATAAGAATACATACAAGATTTTAGACAAAACAGCGCGAAAGCGGTTTGTTTCTGTCGGACATCGGGAGAGGGCAGGCAGACGCATTACTTAGGGATTTGGTGAAACTCCTTTTACCTACTTGATTGAGAGGTCGAAACGGGAAATAATCCCGTTTCTCCTACTCAATTAGCTTTTATCATTTCAGAATCCCGTTTTCTTACTTTAAAGTGCTTTCAGAAATTCTTCAGGATCAGCTGTTGCTCCGACAAGCCGGGCAACCACCTTCCCTTCGGGATCTATCAGTATCTTAGTAGGAAAAGAAGTGATATTATAAAGTTTCAATAGATCCTGTTCCTCCTTACCTTCATTGTTGAGGATTTGAGTCCAGGTCATACCATCTTCTTTTACCGCCTGTTTCCATAATTTTTTAGCCTGCTCCAGATCCTTCACATTTTCATCGGCCACATTGACAAAGACTACCTTCCCGCTATATTTTTTATGTAACTCTTTCAAATGGGGATGGGAGGCCCGGCAAGGTCCGCACCAACTTCCCCAGAAATCGAGCAATACATATTTCCCTTTCAGCTTTTTCAAAGAAACGTCTTTACCATTCATATCCTTCTTCACAAAATCAGGTGCTATTGTACCCGGACGATAAGGGCGGCCGGCATCCAATTTCCGTTTGAGTATTTTCCCATAAGCTGTACCTTGCAATTCCTGAGGAAGCTGATCATATATCCGTTCGGCCTCGTTTTCGTCAAACCAATTATAATGTTCCAGCAAATTCATCAGGGAGATATAACTTCGGGGATTTGCCCGTACAAACGCCATTATGGTTTGTTTGTTGGCCTGCATATAAGCGTCAAACTCCTCTTTATAATCGCGGATATCTCCTCCTTCAAGCATATTTGTCATTGTCAACTGTCGGTAAGCCGCTTCAGCAGGATCAACCTGCTCGTAATAAAGACGCCAGTAATCGTACGCCACAGTACCTCCTCTAATCCAGTCAACTTCCGGTACTTTCCCTTTTTCAGCTCTGATTTTCATAACAGCATATTCACCAGGGACCACCATCAGACTGACATTCGGATAATAGGTACCCAAGCGGGGTGCCGGACAAGCCAGTTCTTCACACAAAAGCTTCAGCGTCAACCGGGAAGTATCCCGGGCAGCCATATTCAACCTGATCCGGTGATCAGTAAAATCGAAAGTATCCTGTAGCATACCCTGGGGTGTCCATCCCATGACGATCACTTTTCCCTTCTCTACAGCATCGATTTCTGCCTGCAAAGTAAAATCTTTCTTCCCTTCCAATTCCAGCATCTTCATCCGCAGAATACGCTGATGGAATTCGTCGGCAACCTGCATATTGCTGCGCAATAAATCGACTGCCAGTTGTTTAACCTCCTGAGATTCGGTCATTACCACCTCCAGATCCAATAGAATCAGAAAACGGTCCTGATCTTCCAGAACAGGGAATTTTTCCTTACATATTTCCAGATATTCCCGGACATTCCCTCCCATCCGGACATCAGCTATGGCCAATAAATCCGGCATCGCACGGGTATGGGTAAGCTTTACCTGTTCGATATCCGTTTTCAATTTCTGCAACCCCTCAGCAGTAACAGGTTCCGGGCTTCTCAATGAGAAATAGGGAATCAACCGGATGCGCAACCATGAATACAACAGTTTATCTACAATCTCCTTTCCGTTTGCCCTGACAAATTGTTCCCTGTTATCAAACACATACTGTGCTTTGGGGTCATCAAAATTCAGGGTGTAGCGTTCATATAGAAAGAAGTTCTCCGGTTTTACCTTTTTCCGGGCAGATAAGCGATTAAAATAATCATTGATCACCCCGAATCCCTCGTTTGTCTTCCCTTGTTCCAATAATAACGTGGCATAATCATCAACCAACTGAGGAGTACGTTCGCCTTTTTCGTAGCGTTTAGTCAATCCGGCAGGTGACCATCGGGGATCGATCCCTTTGCGGATTTTCTCCACAAACTCATCGGCCGGGCGATAGCCGGAGGTCCTGAATACCTCCGTACCATCCGGACTCAATACCACAAACGTAGGAAAAGCCTTTACGGCATATTTCTTTGCCAGTTCCAACCCATTTTCTTTCTCTGCATCTAATTTGAGGGAAATAAAAGTACGGTTGAAATATTCTCCTACTTCCTGCTGGGGAAAAACCTCTTTTGACATTCGTTTACAAGGTCCGCACCATGTTGTATAAAAGTCAATGAAAACCATCTTGTTCTCTTTCGCAGCAAGTTCTATCGCTTCCGTATAAGAAAGCGGCCGGAAATTTACCCCCTGGGCACACACCCACAAAGGCAACAGCAGGATTCCGGCCATCCATATGATCACTTTTTTATTCATAGATATGATCTCAAACTATTGCCGGTAATCAATATCTTTCACTTTCACCAAACCGTTCCAACGACAATCTTTCAAAGGTTCCAATTCAAAAGAGTCCAGATCAGTACCCAAAAGATAACGCGTTACAATTCCCTTCTCTGCCGCGTTGTAGGTACCAACCATCAACTCATCGTAATTATTTCCATAGGGATCAAATTTGATAAAGGTAATCTGATCGCCCAGGTCTTTCTCATAATGAATATGATTCACATAATCATATGCATGTAATATTTGTCCGTCAGCATACAATAACAAAGAACGCCTAGAAGCAAAAGCGTAAAGTAATCCGCTTCTCAAACCGGTCGCTTTCGATTTGTCTATCGTATAGCCGGCTCTCTTCTGAGGCATATCGCTCGGCACATAATTCCGGATACTGCAATAAAACTGATAGACATAGAAATTTTGCTGATCTTCCATCAGTGCAAATGAATTTCCATTTGAACTACCTCCCACTGTATTAAATGTATTCTCACCATAAATACAGATCCGGCCTGCCGGTTGTATCCATGGAAACGCTTCTCCGATATTGTCCTGTAACTGAGTTACACTCAATCCGTCAGCACTTTTCAAAAGGGTAAAACAATGATCGTCGGTATTATAAATAATCCACCCACTCGGATTGATGATACTGGTAAAAATATATGGGAAAGGCCGGAAGCATTTTTCACTCATCACATCCATACGGTTGGAAGGATTTCCATAATTTTCATCCGAGTACAAACTCGCCCCGAATACATAATCTTCTGTCATCATTACCCGACTCATTGTCATACTGGTATAGTACCGTTTGGCAGCCATATCCACCACATTCAACATATCAGGCATCGGAAAACCTGAATAAGTCATAGAACGCAAGGTATTCATGGGGCCGGAAGCGAATGAGGTCAAATCCAGATAATAGGATCCTGATTCTGTGGATATCCACAGTTTCATTGCCGGAGTCTCAGAATAATGAGAACCGGTATACATGACCCGCATCGGTCCCCGTAATTCAGGCAATCCATTCCCTTCCAACAGATTCTTCAACACAATCGTATCTTTTGCCATAGAAATCATATCCATACCCACCGTGCCATCTTCTTTTTCCCCAAGAACAAAAAAACCTTTATCCGTCACACTCAAAACAGTCAGTGAGGTATAGGATTTCCAGATCAAATCGGTCTTTGTATCTTTGACTTTCAGAAATAAACGATAAGAATCAGGTTTCAAATCGACAAAATACCTCAGATTCCGTTCCGTACCCAAAATGATTCCTTTATCCCGGTCATCGGTCGAACTGCTGGCCACCACTTTCCATTCGTATTCATAACGCGAAGGATCACTGTCTTCTGTAAACTGTATCACAGGTTCTTTCCGTACGGTGTCCAGATAGGAAAGCGGAGTGATTTTTAAAGTATCACTCTTAAAAATAGCCGTATAACCTCCTTTTTTCCAATCGGAAATTTTTACTTCATTAATTGAATGATAATCATTCGATCCCTCGTCATCATAACAGGAAATACTAAAAACAGATAGGATTCCCGCCCATAATATCAATATTAATTTTCTCATCGTAGTCAGATTTTAGTATATTTCAATTCTATCATTCTCCCGGTTGAAACGGAACCCCATAATAAGATTTCCAACTCACCCCCTGAAACCACATCAGTCGTCCATCTTTCTCCCTGATTGCATCACGATGATCGGGGCTCTTGTCATATAATGCCTGCAAATCCATAGCCATCTTGTTTTGGATAACATATTTCAAACCGGACGGCATCGTTTCATTGGACATAAAATCTTCATAAGTCAACTCTGGAAAACGCTTTAGGATTTCTTCAAATTTTTCCTTTGAAAAGAATCCCCACAATCCTCCCTCCAAATCTCCGATTTCACCGGACTCCCTTCCCATCCAAACTTCCGGACAAGTAATAAAGTTGTTCAGGATAATCTTATGCCGTGTCCCGTCAAATTCCTCCTTGCCGCTATCATTCCCCAACATACCGCTCAAATCGAACCATTGCGGAATAGCCAGGGTGAAATCTTCGGATGGCAATAAACGAAGTACAAGATTACGTTCCACTTCATCCAATGCTTCACTATTTTTCACAGTCACCGGCACATCTGCATAACTCCAGCCTCCCTTTATGGTTTGCCATTCATCAAATTCCAGATAATTTTCACCTTTTACGGCTGTCGTACTATCCTGATCGACTACAATACGGAATTTCCGGTCATAATCCTTTATCCTTCCTGTCGCCTGTACCCTTATTTTCAGCAACTGTTCATCTACACCCTTTTTAATAAATTCAACTTTAGTATAAGGCTGGGCGGCCCAATAAGTCGTGTCATACCAATCCACTCCCCATTGTACATAGAAATAAACTCCTTCCTCTCCGTCGAAATCCTTGATTTCTTTTTCACATCCGGACAGACCGGCAATGATGAGGAATAAGGTCGCTATATAAACAATATTTTTCATAATTTACTCTTTTTCAGTTGAACTACTTTGATTTTCCCGTTGACTGGTTTCACTGTCAGGTAATGGAACCACATAATTCCGGAGTTGCATCGTCAACGTCTCTGCCGGCTGGGAACCATCGGGTATACTTTCCAACCGATTGCGTTTGAAATAATAGAAGGTTTGCCCCTCTCCGATAAATTCCCGGATATACTCATTCCGGATAGCCGTATTCAGATCAGTCGGCGACTCTGTATTCAGGCTGATACACTTTCTGGCTTTACGTAAAGGATTCAGGTATTTTTCCAAAGCAATACCGACCTGCCTTTCCCGGACTCCGACACATTCGGCCGCAATCAAATAAAGTTCGCTGACCCGGATCAGGGGAACCATATAAGCAAAACGCTCTGCCTTGGCCTTTGCTTCATCGGTAGTCGTCTGTACCTCTGCATACTTCTTGAAACAACAAAACTCTTTTCCTTCCTTTGTTACAGATTCCCACATTTTAAAACGCAAATCATCGGGAGATTCGAAAATGGTACGGATACGGCCATTCTGATAGCCTCCGGCCAAAGTCAGTAAATTCACCACATTCAGATCAGAGGTAAAATAGGTCTTATAAATATTATCTGTACGAATACTATTGTACAAAGAGAACAATACCTCTGTCGCAAACATATTATCATTGGAGGCTGTATCTGCATAAGTTGCTGTACACAAAGGGAACAAAGGATTCTTTTCGTCAGCGACTTCCTCAATCACCTCAATGGCACATTCTTTTGCCTTGCTGTAATCTTCCTTCCACATATACGCCCTTGCCATCAAAGCTTTCACTGCATAGTAATTCATCCGGTATTGCCGGTAAAA
>OGCN01004532.1_pt1 | contig 11895 bp, 10 predicted proteins | sample 1570181 | NCBI WGS metagenome assembly OGCN01 (sample SAMEA4370584, study PRJEB24528) | human gut metagenome | reverse complement strand
CAGTCCAAGCGGATTGGAACGGAAGGAGGAGGTCTCACCGGACGGAATCAGCTCGTCGGTGGTGGTTACTTCGTCAAGGATCTTGGAGGATACCTTTAAGAGGATATTCTCAGACAGTGCCTCCATCTCCGGCCAGTCTTTGATGTTCGGACCAAAGCGCAGCTCAGAATCCAGTTCTTCTTTATTATAACCATTGTAAACACGAGCCTGGTAAGCGCGGTCGTCGTAGTTGTACTCCGGAATATCGCCCCAGCAGTCCAGAGTCTCTGCAGAAGTCAGCTTACCGCCGTTTGCTGCGGTTGCCGCGATGGAACGTGCGTCCATAAGAGCAACTGCGGACATCTGGCCCTGACCTGGCTTGGAACCTTCACGGTTCGGGAAGTTTCTGGTGGTGTGACGGATGGAAAGTGCATTGTGTGCCGGGGTATCGCCTGCGCCAAAGCACGGTCCGCAGAATGCGGAACGGATGATAGCGCCTGCATCCATCAGGTCTGCTAACAGGCCCTTGCGGTCCAGATCGGTGTAAACCGGCTGGGAGGACGGATATACGGACAGGTAGAACTCGCCGCTGCCGATGTTCTTGCCCTTTAATGCATGAGCAGCCTCAACGACGTTGGTGTAGTTACCGCCTGAGCAGCCTGCGATGATACCCTGCTGTACCTGCAGCTTGCCGTCTTTGGTGATCTTATCAAGCAGAGTAAAGCTTGCTCTGCCCTCTGCCACCTCTGCTGCTGCCTTCTCGGTCTCGCGCAGAATGTCTTCCAGGTTCTCGTACAGGTAATCGATCTCGTAAGCGTTGGACGGATGGAACGGCAATGCGATCATCGGTTTGATGGTGCTTAAGTCGATCTCTACGCAGCCATCGTAGTAAGCAACTGCTTCCGGATTCAGCTCCTTGAACTCATCTCCACGGTGATGTTTCTCCAGGAATGCCTTGGTGTCATCATCGGTTCTCCAGATGGAGGACAGGCAGGTGGTCTCGGTAGTCATAACATCCACGCCGTTACGATAGTCAGTGGTCATGGAGGAAACGCCAGGTCCAACGAACTCCATTACTTTGTTCTTTACATAGCCATTCTTGTATACAGCGCCGCAGATTGCCAGTGCAATATCGTGCGGTCCTACGAAGGGCTGCGGTTTTCCAGTTAAGTAGATGGCAATAACACCCGGATAAGCTACATCGTAGGTCTGCTTTAACAGCTGCTTGGACAGCTCGCCGCCGCCCTCACCGATTGCCATGGTACCAAGAGCACCGTAACGGGTGTGGCTGTCAGAACCCAGGATCATCTTGCCGCCGCCTGCAAAGCACTCACGCATGTACTGATGGCATACTGCAACGTGGGGCGGAACGAAAAGGCCGCCATATTTCTTTGCTGCGGAAAGGCCGAAGTAGTGGTCATCATCGTTGATGGTACCACCAACTGCGCACAGGGAGTTGTGACAGCAGGTTAATACATAAGGAAGCGGGAATTTCTCCATTCCTGACGCACGGGCGGTCTGGATGATGCCGACGAAGGTGATATCGTGAGATACCATCGCGTCAAATTTGATCTGCAGCTTATCCATGCTGTCAGACTGGTTGTGGGCTTTCATAATGCCGTAAGCGATGGTGCCCTTCTTTGCCTCTTCCTTTGCAGCTGCCTTGCCGGTCATCTGCTCTACTTTTGCAGCTTCTGCCTCTGGAACCAGAGTCTCACCATTTACCAGATATACGCCGCCTTCATGTATCTTTACCATAATATCCTCCTTTTATGAAATTCTATTCATTTCGTTGTGAACTTGTTCTCTTTCCAAATACTCATACCATCTGCCCCAGATTCCATCCGTACCTAGCGAATATATACATATCCATCCATAATACGGCGGGCGGTTCTCTGTACTGCCACGCCCGGAACCTTTGCGTCTGCCGGATTCTCCCCCTGTTTTTCCACAGTCGGAACCATGGTCATAACACCGCTCGGATGGCCGATGCGGATGTTGGCTGCCTCGGAATCTCTTACGACTTCTGCTACCAGGCTTCCCTCCAGCTTTGCTGCCACTGCAATGGCGCTTGCTGCAGTCAGCGGGCATGCCTTGTGGCATTTGAATACGGAAATGACTCTTGCGCAGACATCCATCTTCTCTTCCTCGGTCTGTTTGCCCTCAATATCGGTGTAGCTGACCGGTCTGGTCACAAATCCAACCTTCGGAACGCCCGGCTGATGATCGGTAGCATCCTGCAGATCCTTTGCAAGCCCCATCATGACGCAGGCAGTTCCACGGATTTTCTCCAGCAGATCACAGACTTCCTTGTTTGCATTGACCTCTTCCGGAAGCTCGGTTCCCTTCATGCCAATGTCCTCTGCGCGAACCAGAACAATCGGGTTGGATACATCCAGAATGGTTGCTTCCAGTTTTCCGAATCCCGGGATATCCAGTTCTTCTCTGGTCTTTCCGGTTGGAAGAAGCTTTCCGGTCTTGGAACCTGCCGGGTTTAAGAAATCAACCTTCAACTCTGCCGCAGTTCCATCTACGCCTGCAATTTCACAGTCTCCGTCATCTGCGAAGGTGTGGGTTTCCGGATCGATCGGAACGTCCACGTTGATGTATTTGTCGGTGTTCTTATTTAACATGCGGACGGGGGTAACCGGTTCGGTGATCGGGAGCATGCCTTCCTCTACAGCAAAAGCCGGAACGGCTGCAGTCATGTTGCCACAGTTGGACTTGTAATCCACCTGGCGCTTGCCGACAATGAACTGGCCAACCAGATACTCAATGTCCACACCCGGCTCCTCGGATTTCCAGATGACTACAATCTTGTTGTTGGAAGAAACGGTGCCGCCCATGCCGTCGATCTGCTTCGGATCCGGGCATCCCATAACCTGCATGAAAATGTCATCCCACTCTGCGCGGTCCTCCGGAAGATCCTCTTTCTTAAACAGACATCCTTTGGATGTGCCGCCTCTCATAAATACGGTTTTAAACTTTCTCATGATGTTTTCCTCCTGATCTTATTTTTCATTCTCGTTCTTCACAAATGTTTTAATTAATCACATTTGTTTTGCTGTCTTTATCATACAATATCTCTTAATGATTTTCCATATCACTATTTCACAAGATTACCTCTCTATTTTTGTAACATATGTTACATATTGTCACTTTTGTTTTGTTCTGCATGGTTTTCGCGGATTCCATTCCCATTTATCCTTCTATCTGTTATAATGGCTTCGTAGATAAATGCAGCTTTTCTGAGTTATCGAATGCTCAAAACCGACAGGAGACTAATCTCATATGAATACAAAGATCACATTTGAGGAAGATTCAACGGCCCTCATGGCAGAGATTGCCGACCTCTATTACAACCAGGGTATGACCCAGCAGGAAATTGCCCGCCAGTACGACTGCAACCGCTTCAAGATTGCAAAAATGATCCAGAACGCCCGCGAGGAAGGCATTGTGGAAATCACCATCCACAAGCCCAACAAACGCCATATGCTTCTGGAACAGGCCCTCATGGAGACATTCCAGCTTTCTAACGCTATTGTTCTGGACACCCGGGACCTCTCCCGTGCAGAGGCTCTGTCTGTCATTGGCAAGACCAGTGCCCTGTATCTGGAACAGCTTCTCACTCCTGATTCTACCATTGGCGTGACCTGGGGCAAAACCATCCGCAGCGTGGTCTCTGCCCTGGACCAGAAAACCCAGAATCCAGTCAACGCCGTACAGCTTTGCGGCTGTTTCCGCCACCTTAACTCTTCTGATGGAGCCAGAAGCATCACCCACACCATTGCCATGAAATTCAACGGTGACTACTTCTATATGGATCTCCCCATTTATATCAATGATGAGCAGGCCCGGAGTGCCATGCTGCGGGAACCCCTCATCGAAAGTACGCTGAGCGCTGCCCGGAAGATGGATGTAGTCCTCACCGGAGTCGGCAGCAAATCCAGCCTTCCGTTCAATAATCCGGTCTTAAAGCCATACATCGCTGAGGAAGACTGGAAAGAAGAGCCAAACTGCATAGGCAGCATTTACGGACATGTTATCGACCAGGACGGCCGCATTGCCAACATCAGTTTAAACCGTAAAATTATGGCTGTTTCCCTGCAGGATGTTCTCACCACTCCGCATAAAATCGCAGTGGCCACCGGCCGCCACAAAGTCGGCATGCTCATTGCCTGCATGAAAAACCGCTATATCAATGAGCTGATCACGGACCGGGCTACGGCAGAGCAGATTCTTGCCACCATCTATCATGAAACCGCCGACATCGAATAGATTTTCTTCAGACAGGTAAAAGGCTTCCAAATCCAGACACTTACTCTGTGATTCGGAAGCCTTTTGTGCTATGATGGACATAGTATGAATGAAAAAGAAAGCGAGGACCCCGTTATGACGATCACATACATTCATCACAGCGGTTATCTTCTGGAAACGGACCGGGCGCTGCTGCTCTTTGACTTTGTGGAGGGTACACTCCCGGAGCTGGCTCCGGAAAAAGATCTGTTCGTGTTTGTGAGCCACCGCCACGAAGACCACTTCAGTCCGAAGATTTTTGATCTGGCTGTTTCTCACCCCAATATCCGCTTTATTCTTTCCGATGATATCTGGCAGAACAAAGTTCCGGATCACCTGCACGGTCTTACCTGGTTTATGGATCCGGGAAAGGTTCTGAAATTGAAAGAAGGCGGCGGGCTTCGCGTGACAGCCTTTAAATCCACCGACGAGGGGGTGGCTTTCATGGTAGAGACTGGTGTTAATCCTGCTTCCCATTCCGATGCTATTCAGACTGGTTCGTCCTGCTGCGAATCCTTCACCATCTACCATGCCGGTGATCTAAACAACTGGCGCTGGAACGGCGAACCCCTTGCATGGAACAATAATATGAGCACCAACTACCACCGGGAACTGGATAAGATCAAAGCCTCCGGATTCCACCCGGATATTGCCATGGTTCCACTGGATAGCCGCCAGGAAGACTTATTTTACCTGGGGCTGGATGACTTCATGAAGACAGTCGGTGCCAAAATGGTATTCCCCATGCACTTCTGGGAAGATTTCAGCGTCATTCCGGCCCTGAAAAAGCTGGACTGCAGTGCGGAGTACCGGGACCGGGTGGCAGATATTGAACGGGGCGGGCAGAGTTTTGAATATCCAACATGCCCTGACAACTCCTTCCAAAATACCACAGACGGAGATTTAACATGATACCGGAAAAAGCAGATTCCCGACAGTCCGGAAATCTCTCCTCCAAGGCTTCCTCTTCCTGCTGCCAGGCTGTTTCAGGCCTGGAAATGCCCATTGCCGGACTCGCCGGAGAAACGCAGGAAATCCTGCTCCTTGCCATGAAAGCCGGGCAGATCCAGCTGGAAAACGGAGCGGAAATCTTCCGTGTGGAAGACACCATCATGCATATCTGCCGTTCCTACGGACTCCACTCCGTCAATACCTTCGTGCTGAGCAACGGCATTTTCCTGAGCTGCGGAGATGAAACGGAGCCTCTGTTTGCCAAGGTTCTGCAGGTGCCCGTCAACAATACCAACCTGCGCAGGGTTGCGGAAGTAAACCAGCTCTCCCGGCGCATTGAAGAAGAAGGCCTTGCCCCGGGAGAAGTTCGAAAAGAGCTGAAGCGCATTGAAGAACATCCGGGATTTCCGGCGCCTCTGCAGATCGCGGTGGCTGGCCTTGCCGGAGCCTGCTTTGGCGTCATGTTCGGCGGTTCTCCTCGGGATTTCTTATGTTCCCTGGTTGTCGGAAGCCTGTACCAGGCCTATGCCCTGTATCTTGGCAATCCCCACTTTGGCCGGATTGTCCGCACCATCCTTGGCAGTGCCTGGATCACCTTCCTGTGCATCCTCTGCTACCGCTTCGGCCCCGGAGAACATTTTGACGCCATGATCATCGGCGGCATTATTCTCATGGTTCCCGGCGTGGCCTTCACCAACGCCATCCGCGACATGGCCGACAGCGATTACATCTCCGGTTCTGTCCGGATGATTGATGCAATGATAAGCTTTTTCTGCATTGCCATCGGCGTCGGTGTTGTGCTTGCGCTGTACGGAAATATAGCCGGGACTCCGCTGCTGCCGTGACACTCCGGCGGCACGCTTTCCAGAAATGACCTGCACAGACCAGATTCCGGCGGACTCCCGAAACGCTTGCTATATTAGGAGGTTTTCATGCTGCACTTACTGATTCAGACCATCGCGGCCGCCATTGCCACCGTGGGATTTTCCCTGCTGTTTGGCGTTCCGGCCCGCTATTATCCCAGCTGCGCCCTCATCGGCGGCGTCAGCTGGCTGGCTTATCTGCTTCTGCTGCCTTACAGTTCCGTGTCCATTGCCACCTTCGCTGCCACCGTCATCGTGATTCTCATGTCCCGATGGTTCGCGGTGCGGGAGCGGTGTCCGGTCACCATTTTTCTGATCTCCGGCATTATCCCGCTGGTGCCGGGCGCTGGAATTTACCGGGCAGCTTACTACACAGTCACGGACCAGCTCTACCTTGCTGTCCAGACCGGTTTTGATGCCGTCAAAATGGCGGTCGCCATTGTCCTTGGCATTGTATTTGTTTTTGAGATCCCACAGGGAGTATTTCAAATTGGCAATAAAAAGCATTAATTACTATAGAGATACAGGAGGAACTTCTTATGCTGTTACTTCAGAATGGACGGGTCATTGACCCGAAATCAGGACTGGACCAGGTAATGGATCTGGTCACAAAGGATGGAAAGATCCTGGAACTGGGAAATGATTTAAAAGAGAAATACCCGGATGCCCAGGTCATTGACGCCACTGGCCTTGTGGTAGCTCCAGGTCTCATTGATGTTCATGTGCACTTCCGTGATCCGGGACTTACCTATAAGGAAGACATCCACACCGGCGCTGCTGCCGCTGCCGCAGGCGGATTTACTACGGTTGTCTGCATGGCCAACACCAAACCACCAGTTGACAATGTGGAAACCCTGGAATATGTCTTAAACGAGGGCAAAAAAACTCCAATCAATGTCTTAAGCGCTGCCAATATTACCATCGGCATGAAAGGCGAAGTCCTCACCGACATGGAGCTGTTAAAAGCCCACGGCGCTGCCGGCTTCACCGATGACGGCATTCCATTAAAAGACAGCGCCCTGGTGAAAAAAGCCATGGAAGAGGCCGTCCGCTTAAACGTACCATTAAGCTTCCACGAGGAAGATCCGGCCCTCATCACCAACAACGGCATCAACCGCGGCGCAGTGTCTGAGCACTTCGGCATTGGCGGCTCCCCGGCTGCCGCAGAGGATGTTCTGGTAGCCCGGGACTGCATGCTGGCTCTGCACACCGGTGCTCTCATCGACATCCAGCACATCAGCTCCGGTCACTCTGTCCGCATGGTAGAGCTGGCCAAGCAGCTTGGCGCCCATGTCATGGCTGAGGTTACGCCACACCATTTCAGCCTGGATGAAAGTGCCGTCCTAAAGCATGGAACCCTGGCGAAGATGAACCCGCCGCTTCGTACCCTTGAGGATAAACAGGAAATTCTCCGCGGCTTAAAGGAAGGTGTCATTGACATCATCGCCACCGACCACGCACCGCACAGCGCTGAAGAGAAAGCAAAGCCCCTCACCGAAGCACCGAGCGGCATCATCGGTCTGGAGACCGCACTGGCACTGGGCGTTACCAATCTGGTCCGTGAAAATGTCCTGACCATGCCGCAGCTCATGGAAAAGATGAGCCTGAACCCGGCCATCCTCTACCACCTGGAGGGAAGCAAAGGCCACTTAAGCGTTGGCGCAGACGCTGACCTGGTGCTCTTTGACCCGGAAGAAAAATGGACTGTAAAGGAATTCAAATCCAAAGCCACCAACTCCCCGTTCATCGGTGAGGAGCTTTACGGAAAGGTAAAATACACCATCTGCGGCGGAAAGATCGCTTATCAGGATTAAGGCTGCTGTTCTTTCACCAGAACCTCTTTTCCCGCAAAGGCAAAACCAAGTTTATAGATCCGGCCTGCTGGTATTTCGGATGCCAGCAGGTCTTTTTCATACCCCCGGTCCTCAATCTGCTTTAACGCATTGTCTGCCGTCTGTTCCAGACTCTTCTCCAGCTTCTCATTTTGGACCTTAAATTCCAGAATAAAGGCATCCCGGTTCGCCTGCCGCGGATACATAGCAATGTCATAGCGTCCCCTGCCACTTTCCCAGTTGGATACAATCCGGTACTCATCCCTCAGACACACAATCAGGCCAAGAGCCAACCCGTGATAGAAGTTTTCCGGCACACGCTCTGCCGGACCACGCCCTGTATCAAAGTAACTCATGGAATCATAGGAAAGATCCAGCAGAATGTCATTCAGATCCTCAATCTTATGGTTTACAAGTGCCTGTGCGAACTCATTACAGATGGACATGCCATTGTGAAACATCCCCATGATCTCGGTCTGGAACATCCCCATGACCTCCTTATTGGTCACCGACACATCACACTCCGTGATTTCCAGGTCTTTTACCACATGATCGGCCTTGATATAACCCACGGACAGAAGCAGGGACCACAGACTGTTCTCATCTCCATCCAGATACTGGAAAGTGATATTCTCATTGATGCGTTTATGAACCGGTTCGCCCCGCATCAGCTCCTCAATCTCATGCTTGCTCCGCAGCGGATGACGGCGGATCATGTCTCCGATCAGCTTGTTGCTGCTGGTGTTGATCCAGTAAGACTGCAATTCCCGCTGCTGCATATAGTTGCAAATACTTGACTTTTATTTTTTTCTCCCTATAATTAAGTAATATCTTTATTAAGCAAATGCTTCATTATAAAGGAGACACACATGACTGATCTTGAATTGCTTCATATCATCACCATGCCTACACGCTATCAGATTCTCATGCTTTTACTGAATCACCATTACTGTGGCAAGGCACTTTCCGCCAAACTGGGCATCAGTGAATCGGCGGTATCCCAGCACCTGCAAGTATTAAAAAACTGCGGACTGGTCACCGGCCTGCGAATTGATTACCAGATGCATTACCAGGTGAACAAAGACCTGATGCTCCGGGCTGCCAATGCCCTTTGCCAGGTTCTGTCAGAAACACAAAACCAACACTGGGATCAGGAAAACTGTGACTGTGAATTTGCTGCATCCTGCAGCCGGAGAGGAGTTTCCAGAAAATCATGAACAAAAATAAAGACTATCTGATCACAGAGAAGCCTTCCCGGGCCCTGTTTGCCTTTGCGCTTCCTATGATCATCGGAAATCTGTTTCAGCAGGCATACACCATTTTAGACTCCGCCATTGTGGGACATTATGTAGGGGAAACTGCACTGGCCGCAGTCGGCGCCTCCTATGCGCTGACCAGTATTTTTATCTGTGTCGCCATCGGCGGCGGCATCGGCGCGTCGGTCATCATCAGCCAGCATTTCGGCGGACATGCCTACAGCCGCATGAAAACCAGCATCCGCACCGCCATGCTTTCCTTCCTGCTCATCAGCCTGCTGCTTGGCGGCATTGGCCTGTGTTTCAGCAGACAGATCATGGAAGTTTTAAACACCCCCGCCGATGCCATGGACATTGCTGTAATCTACTTAAACATTTACTTTTACGGCCTGCCCTTTTTGTTTATGTACAACATCCTCTCCTCCATGTTCAATGCTCTCGGTGAATCGCGGATTCCGCTGTATCTGCTGATTTTCTCCTCAGTGCTGAACATCTTCCTGGATCTGTATATGGTGGCCACCCTGCATCTCGGCGTTGTCGGTGCTGCTTACGCAACCTTCATTGCCCAGGGCATCTCGGCGGTTTGTTCCTTCCTCATCTTCCTTCGCACACTCCGCCGGTTAGATGGGAAAGCAGAGACCTGGTTCAGTAAAACGGAGTTTTCCTCCATGTCTCGCATCGCACTGCCATCCATTCTCCAGCAGTCCACGGTTTCCATCGGAATGATGCTGGTCCAGTCGGTGGTAAACGGCTTCGGCACACAGATCCTGGCCGGATTTTCTGCCGGCATGCGGATTGAATCCCTCTGTGTGGTTCCCATGTCCGCCATCGGAAACGCCCTTTCCTCCTATACAGCCCAGAACATTGGCGCAGAAAAACACGAACGGATTCCCCTCGGATACCGGGCTGCCAACATCATGATTGCCATTACCGCCGTCATCCTGTGTCTGTTTCTGGAACTGCTCCACCGCCCTCTGATTGCGTTATTCCTGGACGGTGCTCCCTCTGCCCAGACAGTTGCCACCGGAGAAGGTTATCTGAAATTCATCGGATTCTTTTTCTGCATGATCGGCTTTAAGATGGCGGTCGACGGCATTCTGCGCGGCGCCGGTGCCGTAAAAGTCTTTACCATCGCCAATCTGGTAAACCTGGGGCTGCGGGTTCTCATCGCCAAATTCGGAGCCCCGGTCTACGGCATTGCCATGGTATGGTACGCCGTGCCGCTGGGATGGCTCGCAAACTTCCTGATTTCCTACGGATATTACCGGACAGGAAAATGGAAGCAAATAAACTAAACCTGCAGCAAAACCCGGTGGGCCACACGGTCCACCGGGTTCTTTTTTGCGCTATTATTTACTTTTACACCTTTAGTTCTCTTCCTCCGGTGCCAGCTCGGTAGTCTCTACCTTCGGCGGCATCAGCTTGGAGAATACGATGAATGCGATGAACGCTGCAACCAGGCCCGGGATGATGGACTGGCTGAATTTGATTCCGAACAGCACTCCATGGGAAACATGCTCTAAGTACAACCACGATGGTTCCTGCGATCAGGGAAGCGATGGTTCCTGCGGTGGATGCTTTCTTCCAGTAGTGACCCATCACGTACGGGAAGAAGGAGCCTGCTGCTCTTAAGGTGAAGCAGAACATCAGGATGGTTACGATGCTCTGGGTGTTGAACAGTGCGATGAACATGGAGCAGACACCTACCAGGCACATTACAATCTTGGTCACTTTCATGACAGACTCACTGGATGCGTCCGGTTTTAATACTGCTTTGTAGATATCGTTTGCGAAGATGGAACCTGCGCCCAGAAGATCAGAGTCAGAACTGGACATGGTTGCGGAAATGATACCTGCAAACAGAAGGCCGCAGATCAGAGCCGGCATGGTGTTCATAGCCAGAACCGGAAGCGCGTAACGTGCGCCTACGGATGCGAACTGGTCAGAACTGAACTTGCCCATGTTGATCAGAGCCAGGGTGATGATACCCAGGATGGTTGGGATGAATGCGTAAATGAAGTTTACTAAAGCAGCCAGCCATGCGCCGCCCTTTGCTGCCTTCTCATCCTTTGCTGCGTAGAAACGGGATACTGCTTCCTGTCCTACGGAGAAGGTTGCCACATACATGATAACAAGAGAGATAACGCCGAATGGATCATAGCCCTGGAACAGGTTCATGGTTCCCTCCGGAACATTTGCTGCCACATTGCTCCAGCCGCCTGCATAGTTCATAGCAAACGGAACTGCAATGATCATGCCGATGACGATCAGGAATACCTGAACAAAGTCCGTCAGGGTAACACTCCACAGACCGCCCATGATGGAATAAACCGTAACAACAACCGCTACAATGATAACTGCCACCTGATAATCAATGTTTAACATGGTAGACAGGATAACTGCGGATGCGATGAACTGACCGGCAGTTACACCAACCAGCGGAAGCAGCATGATGATTGCGGTAATCAGTCCGCACTCTTTGCCGTAACGTCTGCGGAAATACTCCGGAACTGTTTTAACCGTAGCTGCACGGAACTTTGGTGCCACAAAGCTTAAGATAACGAATGCAAGGCCCATGGTAATAATGTACCAGGCTGCGCTTAAGCCATAACCGGACATACCATTCTGAACAACGCCCAGGGAGCTTCCGCCTCCAATCTCCGTTGCAGCCAGTGTACCAGCCATCAAAATCGGTCCCAGGCGTCTGCCTGCTACCAT
>OGCN01004523.1_pt1 | contig 11920 bp, 8 predicted proteins | sample 1570181 | NCBI WGS metagenome assembly OGCN01 (sample SAMEA4370584, study PRJEB24528) | human gut metagenome | reverse complement strand
GCACCATCTTGGTCAGCATGAAGTTGGTGGTGCCGTTCACGATGCCCTCCACCTCAGTGATGACATTGGCGGCCAGGCACTGATGCATCGGGGTGATGATCGGCGTGCCGCCGCCCACCGAAGCCTCAAACAGGAACGCGCAGTTGTGAGCCTTGGCCAGGCCCAGCAGCTCGGCGCCGTAGGTGGCCACCATCTCCTTGTTGGAGGTGCAGACGCTCCGGCCGCTCTCGAGGCAGGCCTTGACATAGGGGTACGCAAACCGCGTGCCGCCGATGGTCTCTACCACGACGCGGATCTCAGGGTCTTCCAGGATGGTGTCAAAGTTCTTGATGAACAGATGGGCAGCCGGATGATTGGAGAAATCCTTGGGGTCCAGAATGTACTTGACCTCCACAGGCTCGCCTGCCCGGCGGGAGACACCAGCTGCATTGCGGCAGAGCACCTCGTACACGCCGCTACCAACCGTGCCAAACCCTAAAATTGCAATCTTGGCCATGTATTTTCCCTCTTTCCCTATTGCTTCAAAAATACAGAGTCGGTTTTACAGATTATATCCGCAGTGGACCCCCACCACCATCCGCTGGCGGCTGAGCTTTTCGGTCAGTTCCTCGGGGGTCATCTGCATGGTGTCGGTCCGGATGGTAACGGCCACCAGCGCCGCGCCATTTTCCGGCGTGGACTGATTGATGGTCACGATGCTGGCTCCGGCCGCGCTGATGCCGGCCAGCAGGCTCTGCAAAGCGCCCGTTTCGTCCCGCAGCGTCGCCATGACGGTGATGACCTCCCGGCCATTCTCGGAATCAAAAATGCAATCCTTATATTTATAAAAAGCACTGCGGGACAGGTCCACACTGCGGGTCGCAGCCGAGATGCTGCGTGCCTCGCCGCTGGCCAGAAGTTCCTTGGCGCGTACCACCTTGAGGAAAACTTCCGGCAGGACCTGTGCGTCTACCAGATAAAAGCGGCGTTCCAACTTGTTCACCTCACAAACACAAGTGTTCTTGCAGAGAATATAATAGCATCCGGCCTCCCGCATTGCAAGAGGTCGGATGCTATTTTGTCAGATTATCCAGTTTTGCTGTCGGAAGCGCCGCTTTCCCGCACCGAATCACAAGGGCCCGGCCCGGAAAAGTATGATTTTTAATCCGTCTCCACGCCCGTTGCGGCGGGGTCCGGGATCTGGGTCGCCTGTGTGTCGGCCGCGGACGCCGCACCGCTGCTGTGGGAGTAGTTGCAGGTATCGGGCAGGTCGTCCGCACGGTAGTACCCGGTCGCGCGGCTGGGGCAGTTGGGCCCGGCCAGCAGGCCGCTCTGGGTGCAGTAAGCACGCTCCACAACGCCGTCCGAGGTCGGGAACGCCTTGTAGGGCAGGTCTGCCTGCACCTGCTCCATATAGGCTTTCCACGCCTTGACGCAGGTTTTGGTCTTGGCCTGATCCTTGGACAGGGTGTTGGTCATATCATAGGGTGCATCGTAGCCCCACCACACCGCGGTAACGTAGTACGGCGTGCCGCCCACGAACCAGAGGTCTCTTTCATCGCTGGCGGTACCGGTCTTACCAAAGGACTCCATGCCGCTGGAGTTGGGGTAGTTGCCGCGGGCCGTGCCCACATTGGAGTAGAGCACGTTTTTCAGCAGGCGGTTCATCACATAGGCCGTCTGCGGGGTCAGGGCCTGATAGCTGGTGGCGTTGTTTTCCAGATAGATATTGCCGTCCCGGTCCAGCACACGGGTGTACAGGTGCGGGGTGGTGTACTGGCCATCGTAGAAGATCTGGAACGCGGCTGCCAGTGCCATGGGCGTCACGCCGTGGGTCTGGCTGCCCATGACCATCTGGGCCAGACCCACATCGTTGGTCGGATCCAGCGTGTTCAGCTGCAGGGTGTTGTAAACAAAGTTGAAGATATTGCTTGCGCCCACCAGGTCACCCACACGGATGGCGATGGTGTTCAGGGAGCGGGCCAGACCGTTCCACAGCGGGAGATCGGTGTTGTCGCCGTAGTTGCCGCCGTAGTTGCGGGGCCAGCTGCGCCATGCATTGGGGTAAGCGCGCAGCTGCTTGTCCGAAAGGCCCATCAGGCCGTTCTTGCGGCAATAGTCCTCATCCCGGATGATCATGTCCCGCTTCTGGTACAGGGGCGAGTTGTTGAGCATGGTGGACCAGTTGACCAGGCCATACTCGATGCCCAGAGAATAGGCACCGATGGGTTTGATGGTGGAGCCCGTCTGCCGGGTCACGCTGTAAGCACGGTTCAGGGAGAGGCTCTTGGTCTTTTGACCTAAACCGCCCACCATCGCCAGCACGTTGCCATCATAGTCCAGCGTGACCATAGCCGCCTGGGTGCGGACATTGCGGTAGTAGTAAACGGTACCGTCCTCGGCCGTGCGGGTCTTGGGGGTGCCGTCGGCATTGAACACCTGCACGTCGTCGTCCGAGATGCCGGTCACCTCTTCCTCATGCCAGCCCGCCGGGAAATACGCGTCGTCGGTGTTGAGCATCAGGTTTTCCATGGCCGTCTGCATCTTGGGGTTCACCGTGGCTTCAATGGTGTAACCGCCGGTGTAGAGCATCTTCTGGGCCGTGGCCTCGTCCACGCCCTCCTTGGCGGCAATGTCGCTCGCCACCTCATTGAAGAGGGCATCGGTGAAGTAAGAGGAAGCCGTGGAGGCGTTCTTCTTGCTTGCGTCCTCTTCCGCCAGCATCAGCGGCTGGGCGGCGGCGTTGCGGTAATCCTCTTCCGAGATGACGCCCTGCTGCCACATGTTGTAGAGCAGGAAGTTCCGGCGATGGATCAGGTTTTCAGGGTTGGTATAGGGATTGTAGTTGGTCGGGTTCTTGGTAATGGACGCAATGGAAGCGCACTCCCAGAGGGTGAGCTGGCTGACATCCTTATTAAAGTACTCGTTGGCTGCCGTCTGCACACCCTGAATGGTACCCGTGAAGCTGATGGTGTTGAGGTAAGCTTCCAAGATGGTCTCCTTGGAGTAGCTACGGCTCAGGCAGAGGGCGCGGTAAATTTCGCGCAGCTTGCGCAATGCACCCTCTATGCCGCTGGCGCTGTCATCGTCCGTCAGGTTCTTGATGAGCTGCTGCTCCAGCGTGGACGCGCCCTGCTTGGAGCTGTAGATGGGCAGGATATACTCGTTGATCATCGCGCCGATGGTGCGCTTGAAGTTGACGCCCGGCTCATTGTAGAAGTCTTTGTCCTCGGTGCAGATGAACGCATACTGCAAATAGCTGGGGATCTGCTCCAGGTTGGCCCACACGCGGTGGCTGTTGGAGGAGCGCAGGGTGGCGTATTCCACCTGAGCACCGGTGTCCGGGTCGGTAGCCACTACCACACTGGACTGGCTCAGCTCAATGTTGTCCAGGTCCAGCAGATTGCCGTCGTCGGCTGTAGCATTGACCACATAGTACACGGCCCCTACGGCCAGCAGGCTGCCGCCAATAATGCACAGGCAGACCACCGTGGCAATGAGCCGCCCCAGCACGCCCCAGAACGTGACACGCCGCTTTTCTTTCGGCTCTCTGGGTTCCTTGGGGGCACGGGGAGTTCTCTGCTCCTTGCGGCTGCGGCTCAGGTCCACTTTACGTCCCGCCTTGGGCCGCTCCTGCATGGCGTCCCCGCGGCGGATCTTTCTTGTTTCATTGTTTGAGATAAGGATCGCCTCCTGACTTCCTGCGGCCGCCTCGTGTTCCGGCGCCGCCAGACGGGCGGAGCCTCGGCTCCCCCGTTTCCTCCCATCATTCGTCCCGGGCCGTTCTGCCCCGGGCCATAATATTAGATTATAGTCCTCCGGCCCGCTCCACGCAAGGGCCAGATTTTCTCTCACAAGCGTAGTATAGCACATCTGGGCGCTGAAAGTACAGCATCCGGGTGTGAAAATTCTCCCCGCCTGTCTGAGCATTTCTGTTTTTGCACATACTATCGGCTGAAATCCTCTTTCCCGGAAAGGAGCGTCCTGCCATGCGCAAGCTCTGGCTCTGCCTGTTTTACGCGTTATGCGTTTTTACCATCGTGTTCAGCCTGTTCTGGATGGCCCTGCCCCGGCTCCCGCTGGGCCGTGCCGACTCCGCGGAGGAGACCCCTGTCCCCTCCCTGCCCAGCATCTCGGTGCAGGCCGTGCCGGAAACCGGCTCCACCACCTACTACCTCTGCGACGAGGGCGGGCGGGTCGTGGTCTGGCAGTGTGACGCCGACGGCACCCCTGTCCAGCGGGTGCTCCGCACCGGCATCTATGTCAACCTCCTGCCGGAGGGCGACGCCCTGCGCGTCAAGCAGGGGCTGCGCCTCCCCAGCGAGACCGAGCTGCGGCAGCTGCTGGAAGATCTGGGCGGGTAAAGCACAAAAACTCCCCCGGCCGGGGGAGTTTTTGCCTGCTTGATCAAAATTATGCCTCCATCTCTTCCAGCGGGACGAGATAGTTCTTACGGCACTGTTCATAGTTGAGCATATAATCCTTGCTGGGGTTGTGGTGCATCATGTTTTTGAGGGTGTGGGAATCGTAGTCCTCACCGGCCTCCATGCCCACCAGACGGGCCGCCACATTGGAGCAGTGGTCGGAGATACGCTCCGCATTGTTCAGCACATCCAGGAAGACAACGCCGGTATCAATGGAGCAGGCACCGTCTTTCAGGCGCTTGATGTGCTGGTCGCGCAGACGCTCCACCAGAATGTCAATGATCTCCTCCAGCGGCTCTACCTGGCGGGCCATACGGACATCCTCATTTTCAAAGGCATCCACGGTCAGGGTCAGGATGTTCTCCAGGGCCGCGTCCAGGATCCCCAGCTCATTCTTGGCGGTCTCACTGAACGAAGCCTCTTTTTCTTCCAGCTCCTGAGCTTTTTCCATGATGTTGACCGCATAGTCGCCAATGCGCTCGTACTCGGTGACAAAGTTCAGCAGCTCGGTCACTTCGTGGCTCTCGTCGTCGTTCAGCTCCTGATCGGTCATCTTGATGAGGTAGTTGGAGATTTCCACCTCCATCCGGTCAATGAGGTTTTCCCGCACGTTGATGGCGCTGACCGTGTCCGCGTCCATCTTGAGCAGCAGCGGGGTAGCCAGCGTCACATTGCGGGCCGCGCGGCGGGACATCTTGATCACCGCGTTCTTGGCCTGCTGCAGGGCCACAGCCGGGCTCTTGAACAGACGCTCGTCCAGCACCGGCATACTGAGCTCCTGCTCCTCTTCTTTGTTATCCGGCACCGTGAGCATCGCCAGCTTGGAGAGCACACTGCTGCAGGGCAGGAAAAGCAGCATGGCCGCCACACTGGAAAGGGTGTGGATGTTTGCAATGGAGCTCTTGTTCATTACGTCGCTCCACATGGGGATGCCAATGGTATACCGCACCAGATAGACAGCAGCCAGCAGAATGATGCTGCCGATGATGTTAAAGTAAAGATGGATGAGGGCTGTGCGCTTGCCATCCTTGGAAGAGCCGCCGATGGTGAGCAGCGGGGTGAACGCCGTACCAATGTGCGCGCCCAGAATGATGGGGATGGCCGAGCCAAAGGTGACAAGGCCGGTGCTGGACAGCGCCTGCAAAATACCCACCGAGGCCGAGGAAGACTGGATGATCACCGTGACCACCACGCCCACCAGCACGCCCAGGATGGGGTTGGTCATGCTGACGAACAGCTCCTGGAACGCGGCGCTCTCCCGCAGGGGGGACACGCCGGTGTCCATCAGGCTCATGCCCGTAAACAGAATGCCGAAGCCCAGCATGATCTGGCCGATGTTCTTTTTCTTGGCATTGCGGATAAACACATAAAAAATGCAGCCAACAAACGCGACCACCGGCGCAAACGTCTTGGGCTGGATGAGGGTCAGCCACAGGCTGTCGCCTGAGATATCCGCCATGCGGATCAGCTGGCCGGTCACCGTAGTACCAATGTTTGCACCCATGATCACGCCTACCGACTGCGTCAGGGTCATAATTCCGGAGTTGACAAGGCCGACACAGATGACGACCGTGCCAGCCGAGGACTGGATCACGCCCGTGATCAAAGTGCCGAAAATAACCGCTTTGAGAGTAGAAGAGGTCAGCTTCTGCAGCACGCCCTGCATCTTGCCGCCGGCCAGTTTTTCCAGGCCGGCGCCCATGATGGACATTCCGTATAGAAACAGCGCAATACCGCCCAGCAGAGAGGTGATGTGTGTGATATCCATAGAATCAATGCTCCTACTATTGATCTTCGATCTTCTTTTGACAAAAAGGCATAGCACGGCATTGAAACAGACGAGACGTATTCCTCCCGCTCAAACGCCGTCCTTTTTATTATAGCATTGATTCCCCTCACACAACAAGGGATTTTTTACAACAAAAATAGATTTTTTACACATTTCTGCCGTTTCAGGCTGTTTCTTTGCGGTTCTTTTTCTGTTATTTTACATGCATTTTACAATTTGTCCTTTCAAACCGTGCACTGACAAATTCTGCATCAGGCCGCGCGGGCCTCTTCTTCCAGCTCTTCCATGGCTTCCCGCACCGTATCCGCGGAAAACAGGAACACCCCGCCCGCGGTATATACCTCGATGTGACTGCCAACATTTCGCATCTCAAACTCTTTCATCTCGTGTTCCCTCCTGTCGTATTTCTTAGGACAGGGAGAGTATCGCATAGTTTGAGTCCAATAAATTGGATTTTGAAGCATTTTTGCGCAAAAAGGCCCGGAAATTTTCATCTCCGGGCCTTTTCCTGCAAAAATTTTAATGCACTGCCGCCGCTTCCCGCTTGCGTTCCGGCTTTGACATGTGTTGCTGCTCAGCGCGGGCCTTATCATAGCAGTAGCGAATGATGGCCTGCCGCCGGACGATGCCAATGAACATGCCCCGGTCATCCACCACCGGCACAAAGTTCTGGTTCATGGCCGCCTCCACCAGCTGATCCATGCTGGTGGTCACGGTCACGGCCTTGTAGTCCCGCTTGTGGGGGAACGACGAGATGGGCACCTCCTCCGCTGCTTCCAGATCCAGCCCATGGAGCTTTTTCAGTCCCCACAGAATGTCTCCCTCCGTCAGGGTGCCCACATACTCGCCCCGGCGGTTGAGCACCGGGATGGAAGCATAGCGGTTGTTCTCCCATTTTTCAAGGGTCTGACGCAGGGTGAAATCGTCATAAACGTACATCAGGTCCTGCTTGGGGGAAAGGAAAAACAGAATATTCATCAAACAACTCTCCTATTTTGTTATTTCTGCCGTCTGGGCCGCCTGATTCCTGTCTAATACAACATTTTTGCGCGCAGCTGCCCCGCCGGCCGCAAATGCAGCCAGCGGCCATGCGTTTTCCTACTTTCAGTTTAGCACTTTTTCATAGGAATAGGAAGTCATACTATCAAGTTTTTATATTTTATTCACAATCGGTTTGCAATGTTTTACTAAAAAATCACGGAAAGCTATGCACAGCGCCCACTTTTGTGCTATACTAGAAAAGAGATGTCGGCCCGGAACGGGAGTCCACTGTCCCAGTATAGCGGTACCGGTGGTCGGAAACCACAGAAATCGCGTGGCCGGCAGAACACTTTTGAAACTGATTTTGAAATGAATAAAGGAGCAGAGCGACTATGATTACTTCCCGTTTCCCGCTGGGAGATGTCAGCTTCTCCGCCGAGTACTTCTCTACGTTGGTGGGCGAAGCAACCAAACATTGCTACGGTGTGGCCGCAATGGCCCCCCGTGACCTGACCGATACTGTCAAGAGCATGGTGCGGGGCGCTGATTTTTCGGAAAAGGGCGTCCGTGTCACGCAGGAAGAGGGCCGTCTCGTGATCGAGCTGCACATTGCCGTCAGCTACGGGCTGAACATCTCGACTGCCGCGCGGAGCATCTCGCACCGCGTCAAGGACGAAGTAGAGCAGGCTACCGGCCTCAAAGTGGCCCGCGTGGTCGTCTCGGTCGATGACGTCATCGCCTGATTCAAACGCCAAGCCCACCCGGGGGTACCGGGAGATTATAAGGAGTAGAAAACAATGATTTCTGGTAAGATTCTGCGCGACGCGATTATTTCCGGCGCAAACAACATCAACAATCAGCGTTCCCGCGTGGACGAGCTGAACGTCTTCCCTGTCCCGGACGGCGACACCGGCACCAACATGGGCATGACCATTGGCGCTTCCGTCCGTGAGCTGCAGGCTCTGGACGACAGCTGCACCGTGGCGGAAGCCTCCAAGACTGCTGCTTCCGCCATGCTGCGCGGTGCGCGCGGCAACTCCGGCGTGATCACCAGCCTGCTGTTCCGCGGCTTCTCCAAGGCTCTGGAGGGCAAGAAAGAGGCCGACGTGGCCGATATCGTCGCCGCCCTGAAAAAGGGCGTCGAGGGTGCCTACAAGGCCGTCATGAAGCCCACCGAGGGCACCATCCTCACCGTGGCCCGCGTCGCCAGCGAGGAGGCTGCCGCCTCCGATGCCGCCGACATCCCCGCCCTGTGGGACGTGGTGCTGAGCGCCGGCCAGAAAGCGCTGGAGGACACCCCCAACCTGCTGCCTGTGCTGAAGAAAGCCGGCGTTGTGGATGCAGGCGGCCAGGGCATCATGATCATCTTTGAGGGCATGGGCAAGGTCTTCCACGGCGAGGCCATCGTTGAGGGCGGCGAGCCCGCTCCCAACAAGGCCAAGCTCTCTACCGAGAACGCCGGCAAGGGCGTCTTCACCGATGACCTGATGAAAGTGGAGGACATCAAGAACGGCTACTGCACCCAGTTCCTCATCAACAAGAACGAGGGCGCAAGTGCCGCAAAGATGCGTGCCTTCGCCGAATCCAACGGCGACAGCGTGGTCTGCATCGAGGACGATGACGTCATCAACCTCCATGTCCACACCGCCGACCCCGGCAAGATCCTGAGCGAGGCCATCAAGTACGGCTACCTGACCAACTTCAAGATCGAGAACATGCACGAGCAGTTCCTGGCCCGTCAGCGCCAGGGCAAGAGCCTGGAAAAGCAGGCCTCTGCCGAGAAGAAGTCCGACCCCACCAGCCAGTTCATCTATGCCGCGGTGGATCCCAGCCGTGACTATGGCTTTGTGGCCGTTGCCGCCGGTGAGGGCCTGAAAGCCGTCTTCACGGATCTGGCAGCCGACGCTGTCGTTTCCGGCGGCCAGACCATGAACCCCGCCACCGAGGATATCCTGGCTGCCATCCAGAGCGTGCCTGCCAAGACCGTTTTCGTCCTGCCCAACAACAAGAACATCATTATGGCTGCCGAGCAGGCCCAGAAGCTGGCTGACCGTCAGGTCGTGGTCCTGCCCACCCGCACCGTGCCCATGGGCATCACCGCTCTGCTCAACTTTGACCCCTCTGCCAACACCGAGACCAACACCATCAATATGATGGCTGCTGCCGACAAGGTCTCCACCGGCCTCATCACCTACGCCGCCCGCGACAGCGAGTACGACGGCAAGCGCATCAGAAAGGGCGAGATCATGGCCCTGGAGAACGGCAAGATCGTCTCCACCTCCAACGACATCACCAAGGCCACCTATCGTCTGGCCCGCGGTATGTGCAAGAAGGATTCCAGCTTCGTCACCATCATCTCCGGCTGCGACGTCTCCGACGAGGAAGCCGAGAAAGTGACCGAGCTGGTCAAGGCCAAGTGCCCCAACCATGTGGAAGTCAGCCACATCCGCGGCGGCCAGCCTGTCTATTATTATATGATCAGCGTGGAGTAATCCTCCGTTGCATTGCAAAATCCCCGGTACAGAATTTCCTGTACCGGGGATTTTTGTTGCATTTAGAAGAAACTCACCTGACTGCTCTCCGGCAGGTCACCCAGAGCGCCGACCTGGCGCAGGCGGTCCAGGATGGCACTGGACACACCGGAAGCCTGCTGCAGCTCTTCCATGGAAAGGTACTCCTCCCCGTGGATGGTGGAACGCTCCAGCGCGTCGGCTGCCGCGCCGCCCAGGCCTTTCAGCGACGAGAACGGCAGACGGACCTTGCCGTCCTCCACGATGTAGCGGGAGCCCCGGCTCTTGCCCAGCTCAATGGGCAAAAACTCGTAGCCGCGCACCAGCATCTCGTTGACCAGCTGCAGGCTGACCAGCACGTCTTCGTCCTTGGCGTTCTTCTCCTCTTTCAGGCGGCGTTTCACCTCGTTCATGTGGGCGCGGGCCACGGCCGCGCCGCCCACAGCGGCCTCGTAGTCGATATCATCACCACGGACGGTGAAATAGACCGCATAGAACGCCTGCGGGTGGTAGATTTTGAACCACATCAGCCGGATGGCCGACATCAGGTAGGCCACCGCGTGGGCCTTGGGGAACATATACTTGATCTTGCGGCAGCTCTCAATATACCAGTCCGGCACATCGTGCTCCCGCATGGCCTCTTCCCAGCCATCTTTAAAGCCGCCCTTGGCCACCTTGCCCTTACGGACAGCCTCCATGATGTCGAACGCCATCTTGGGCTCCAGCCCCTTGCGGAGCAGGTAGAGCATGATGCTGTCACGGCAGCCAATGACCTCTGCAATGGTGCAGGTGCCGTTCCGGATCAGCTCATCGGCGTTGCCCGTCCAGACGTCGGTGCCGTGGGACAGGCCCGAGATCTGGATCAGCTCGGAGAAGTTCTTGGGCCGCGCCTCCACCAGCATTCCGCGGACAAAGTTGGTGCCCATCTCCGGGATGCCGAACGTACCGGTCTGGCTGTCGATCTGCTCTGGCGTCACGCCCAGCGCCTCCGGGCTGGTCAGCAGGCTGTAGACCTTGGGGTCGTTCATGGGGATGGAGTCCACCGGGATGCCCGTATATTCCTCAAAATATTTGTAGAACGTGGGCATATCGTGGCCCAGCTCGTCCAGCTTGAGCAGCGTGTCGTGCAGATACTTGAATTCAAAGTGGGTGGTCAGCAGGCCGCCCGCCACGTCGTCTGCCGGGTGCTGGATGGGACAGAAATCGTAAATTTCGTAGGTGTCCGGCACAACGACCATGCCGCCGGGGTGCTGGCCCGTGGTGCGCTTGACGCCCGTGCAGCCCAGCGTGAGGCGGTTTTCCTCGGCGTGGTTCACGGTCTTTCCCCGCTCTTCCAGATACTTGCGGACATAGCCGTAAGCGGTTTTATCCTGGATACCGGAAACGGTACCCGCCTTGAACACGTTGGCCTTGCCGAACAGCTCTTCCGTGTAGCGGTGGACATTGGACTGGTATTCGCCCGAGAAGTTCAGGTCGATATCGGGCTCTTTGTCGCCGTAGAAGCCCAGGAATGTCTCAAACGGGATATCATGGCCGTCCACCAGCATCCGGGTACCGCAGTGGGGGCAGTTCTTGTCCGGCAGGTCAAAGCCGTCGTCCACGCTGCCGTCGGTGATGAACTCACTGTGCTTGCACTTGGGACAGCGGTAGTGGGGCGGAAGGCTGTTGACCTCCGAAATGCCGGAGAAGTGGGCCACAGCCGAGGAGCCGACGGAACCACGGCTGCCCACCTGATAGCCGCCTGCGTTGGAGTAGGCCACCAACTTGACCGCGATGACGTACAGCACCGCGTAGCCGTGGCCGCAGATGGAGTCCAGCTCCTTTTGAAGCCGCTTTTCCACGATCTCCGGCAGCGGGTCACCGTAATCCTCCTTGGCCCGCTTCCAGGTGGCGTCGCGCAGCTGCTGCTCCGCGCCCTCGATGCTGGGCGGATAGGTGCCCCGCGGGATGGCCCGGACGGTATTGTCGATGCTGGCCGCCACCTTGCGGGGGTTGGTGACCACGATCTCGTAGGCTTTCTCTTTGGGCAGATAGTAGAACTGCTTGAGCATGTCCTCCGTGGTGCGGTAGAACAGCGGCGGCTGGTTGTCAGCGTCTTTAAAGCCGTTGCCCGCCTGCAGCACCGAGCGGTAAATGGCATCCTCCGGCTCGGTAAAGTGGACGTCGCCCGTGGCGATGACCGGCTTGTGGAGGTCTTCGCCCAACTGGATGACGGTGCGGTTGAAGTCCTTGATGAC
>OGCN01004519.1_pt1 | contig 11943 bp, 10 predicted proteins | sample 1570181 | NCBI WGS metagenome assembly OGCN01 (sample SAMEA4370584, study PRJEB24528) | human gut metagenome | reverse complement strand
CAACTCCCATCTTAAAGTTGATAATGAATACCAGGTCCAGAATCACGTTCAGCACTGCGGAAAAGACCAGGAAGACCAGTGGAGTCCGGCTGTTTCCCACTGCACGCAGGTAGGAGGAAAACAGGTTGTAAAAAATAGTGGCAATGATTCCCGCACTGATGATCATAATGTATGTGTAGGCATCCTGGAAAATATTGTCCGGCGTGTTCATCAATTTCAGCAAACCGTGCATGCTGATTATGCTGAGAGCACTGATGGCTACGGTAAAAATCAGGGACAGAAGGATTCCGTTGGCAACGCTGACCTTCACTCCCTCTTCGTCCTTGGCGCCGAACCGTTGGGCGGTGAGTACCGAGAACCCGGCGGTGATTCCCTGTGCAAAGCCAACTACAAGGAACATGATGGTTCCGGTGGAGCCAACTGCCGCCAGGGCATCGGCACCTACGAAACGGCCTACGATAATCGTGTCCGCCATATTATAAAGCTGCTGAAAAATGTTTCCGATAATAAGCGGAAGCACAAATTTCAGGATCACAGGCAATGGCTTGCCTTTGGTCATGTCTTTTTCCATTCTAAACCCCTTCTTTTTCAAAAAATCTGTACTAAAAGTTTCATATAAAATGGCTTCATTTTTTCTTGTTTTTGAAGCGAAAGTTATTTTATCACACTACGGGTAAGATGTCACCATTTTATTTTGAAAAAATTGCTGAAAGCGAAGGCTGATGCTTGCTATTTTATGGAGCAAATGGTACAATTAAAAATAGTATGTGAAGAGATTTTTTCGAAAGAGAGGCATTCTATAAATGGCAAATGATCATGGAGAACAGATCAGAATCGTACAGGAGACGGTAGCAGGTAAGGAGATTACCTTTGCCCATGTAATGGGAGGCCCGGCACCGATTATTTATCAGAAGTTAGGACTGAATCCTCAGCTGGATTACCGTTCCTCTGCAATCGGCATCATGAATATGACACCGCCGGAGTCCGCAGTTATCGCATCTGACATTGCGGTAAAGAGCGGCAACGTATATCTTGGCTTTGCAGACCGTTTCACAGGAACCCTGATCATCACAGGAGAGATTTCCGATGTAATGTCCGCTATGACAGAGATCGTGGATTATTTCCGTGATTCCTTAGGATATGTAGTCTGCAATATTACGAAGCGATAGGAAGTATGGGCATGGAGCGAATAACGAAGGAAGAACTGCTGGAAATGCTGTTCCATGATGATTATGAGCACCTGAAGGGGAAGAAGCTGCGCATGACCCGCGTGCGTGTTCCCGGCAAGGAGGTTTGCCTGGCCCACGTGATCAGCCCTTCCCAGTCCTGCATTTATGAGAATCTGGGACTTCATATCGGGGTTCATGAGGGGGAGGACCATACAGGGGAAGCCATCGGGTTGATCCGTTTTACCCCCTGGGAGGCAGTTGTGGTGGCAGCGGACGTTGCCATGAAGAGTGCGGATGTGCAGATCGGGTTTATGGACCGTTTCTGCGGCTCCCTGATCCTGACAGGCGGACTGTCACAGGTGCAGACTGCGGTAGAAGAGGTTGTGCGCTTTTTTGACCAGGAGCTTGGCTTTAAGGTGTGCACAGTTCATAAAAGTTAAGTAAAGAGTATAGCTAAAGATAAGGGACGAGATAGATGAAGAAGATTTTTCTGATGGGCAGAAGCGAAGCCGGCAAGACCTCACTGACACAGGCGCTGAAAGGCGAGGAGCTTCATTATATAAAAACGCAATACACCAATTCCAATGATGATACCATTGACTCTCCGGGGGAATATGCGGAGTCCAAGCGGTTCAGCGTGGGACTTGCCTGCTTTTCCTTTGAGGCAGACGTGGTGGCAATCGTGCAGGCAGCAGATGAGCCGTTCAATCTGTTTGGGGCAAGCTGCCGTTCCTTTATCCTGCGTCCCCTTATCGGCATCATCACCAAGATTGATTCCCCCTACGCCAATATCCCCATGGTAAAGCAGTGGCTGATCAATGCAGGCTGCGAGCGGATTTTCATGGTCAACAATGTGACAAGAGAGGGAATTGACGAGCTTATGGAATATCTGCAGGAGGATCCTCCAAGCCTTACCCTGGAGCAGGCCAAGTTTAAACAAAGCCTTGGCTTAAATGAGTGGGATCCTCTTCCTGAGGGAGTCACTTATCCGGAGGGAATCAGATGATGGCACAGACAGAAGCAAGGAGAAGCCCCCTTACCACCTTATGCTATCTGGAAAAGGACGGGCAGTATCTGATGCTGCACCGCATTTCCAAGAAGAATGATGTGAACAAGGGGAAATGGATTGGCGTGGGAGGCCATTTTGAAGAGGGAGAAAGTCCGGAGGAGTGTATGCTCCGGGAGGTTTTTGAGGAGACGGGCTATACCCTTACCTCCTGGAAATTCCGCGGGATCGTCACTTTTTCACAGGAGGACTACGGCACGGAATACATGTGCCTTTATACTGCAGATGGTTTTACAGGAACCATGAAGGAATGCGACGAGGGGAAACTGAAATGGATTCCTAAGGACGAGATCTGGAATCTGAGATTGTGGGAGGGGGATAAGATTTTTCTGAAGCTTTTGAATGAGGATGTTCCCTTCTTCTCACTGAAATTAAGCTATAAAGGGGATGAGCTGGTAGAGACCGTACTGGATGGACGTCCTCTTGAGAGTCAGTCATACTAACGGATTGCCACATTTGTCATAGACAAATGTGGCAATTTGCTTTATAGGACAGATTTATAGTGTATACTGAAAGTAGCTATTAAGGTATTGAGCAGTTACCTGCTAAGTACAAAGAAAGGAGGACACCAGAATGGCTCGGATCATTTTTTTCATTTTTGCAGTTATGTGCTGCATTACGACAGGAAGCAAGGCTTCCCAAAGCTTACCGGAGGAAAAAAGCACTCTCACCGGAGCTTACCTTTATGAGTTGCCTGGCAGCAGCCAGATGAAGGATATGCAAAAGGTGCTGCCCTCCGAAATAGAATTCAGAAAGGACACGGAAGGACTGTTAACGGTGACGAAGCTTACTTCCCCGGATGAAATCAGGACAGCTGTAGATGCCTTTCTTCAGATCCGGATTGGTGATAGGACAGACATTTTTGTAACGGATCAATATGATGTCATTTCCTTTTTCTTTCCGGATAATACAACGGTGTCCTTTCAGCTGAATGGCAGAAGCCTGGAATGGAGGAACCAGGGCAAGACAGAGCTTTATGATTTGGAGAATGCAGAGCTTTTCTGGGAGGAGGTTAGTATAAGGTGACATTTCAGGAGCAGTTGAATTTATATATAGAAGAGCTTTCCTGCAGCGGCAGGGAGCTTGCCCAAAACAGCGGTATTTCCGAAACCATTCTCAGCCGATATCGAAAGGGCGAACGTCTTCCCGGTGCAGACAGTGATTATCTGAAAAAGCTTGCAGCAGGAATTGCCCTGACTGCAGAGCAAAAAGGAAAGAAAATAGATCAGGAAAGGGCTTTGGAGGCTCTTTTGGCAGCCTTGAAGCAGGAAGAAAAAACAGAGATTTTTTATTACCAAAAGTTTGATATTCTTCTTCGGGAACTGGAAATCAATGTATCCAAAATGGCATCTGCCCTGCACTATGATCCGTCCTATATTTCCAAGATCCGAACAGGAAAAAGAACACCCTCAGATGTCCGGGGCTTTGCAGAAAATGTATGCGGATATATTGTAAGGAATTTTTCCGGTCAGGAGGAGCTAAGCAAAATTGCTGCACTGACAGGCTGTGACAATGAGACACTGACGCATCCGGAGAATTCCTTTCTCCTTTTGCAGAATTGGCTTTGTGTGGGAAAATTTGAGACAATGGATTACATATCCGGCTTTTTGCAGAAAATGGATGAATTTAACCTGGATGATTACATACGGGCCATTCATTTTGACAGCTTCAAGGTACCTAAGGTACCTTTCCAGCTTCCAGTTTCCAGACAATACTATGGACTGAAGGAAATGCGGGAGGGAGAGCTGGATTTTCTGAAGCACACAGTATTATCTAAATCTATGGAGCCGCTGCATCTGTGCTGCGACATGCCTGTGGAGGACATGGCTCAGGATGAGGAATTTGCAAAGAAATATATGTTTGGCCTTGCCATGGTTCTGAAAAAAGGGCTTCACATTCACATTATCCATGACGTGGAGCGGCCTATGAAGGACATGATGCTGGGGCTGGAAAACTGGATTCCTCTTTATATGACCGGGCAGATTTCCCCGTATTATCTGAAGGGGATTCAGAACAAGGTCTACTGCCATCTCCATTACACCTCAGGTCAGGCGGCAATGACAGGGGACTGCATTAGCGGACACCATGACACCGCCCACTATTATCTGACCAGCCGCAGGGAAGAGGTGGAGATCTGCAGGAAAAACACAGAATATCTGCTGAAAAAGGCACATCTTCTGATGGAAATTTACAGGGAGGAAAAAAGAGAAGGTCTTTTCGATTTCCTGGAAAAGGACAGTCACGTGGAGGGCAGGCGCAGAAGGATTCTGGCAGCACCGCAGCTGTTTGTAATGCCAGAGGAGCTTTTGAAAGAGCTTCTTGGGAAGAATCAGATGGAGAAAGCCAAGTGCTCCAGAATTCTTAAAGTATATGCCAGGGAGCGTGAACGGATGGAAACCATACTGGCTCACAGCCCGGTTTCGGATGAGCTGTCCCAGGTGACAAAAGAGGAGTATGACAAATATCCGGTGATGCTTCCGCTGGCAGAGTGTTTTCTGGAAAAGGATGTTGTGCTTACCTATGAGGAATATATGACCTGCGTGGAAGCGGCAAAGGAATATGCCAGGACGCATGAAAACTATCAGTTTTCTTTTACAAAGGTCAAGGGCTTTCATAATATCCAGATTACCTGTCACCAGGAAAAATGGTGCATGGTTTCCAAGAATAAGGCACCGTCCATTCACTTTGTGATCCATCATCCCAAGCTGCGATATGCACTGGAAAATGTGGTTCTTCCAATCCGGGATGAGGGGCTTATTTAATCCATATATCATATAACATATAACATGAAGGAGGCGTGTAGAAATGAAAAAATCATGGAGAAAGACAATTACCGCAGTTTGCATGGGAACCATGCTGTTTTCCGGCAATGTTTACGGGGCGGACAGCTCCCAGGATCTGATGGCGTATACGGATAACGTGCTGTCGGACGGATCCCTGATCTATTATTTTGAGGAAGTTGCAGTTACCCTTCCTGCTGACTGGCAGGGGAAATTTGAAATTGTGACAACGGACAATTCTGCCGCCTTTTATCACAAGGCAAGCCATGAGAAATGGCAGGAAAAATATGGGGAGGACGGCGGCAAACTGTTTACCTTGTCCTGCACCATCAATCACGATTTTTCCGAGCTGCCGGATTTTACCTATATCGGATTCAGTGAGGATTCGGTGATGAATTATTTCATGATCTTCCCCACTGATTTCCAGGCCTACACAGAGGACGAAGCCGTGGCCGCCGAATTTCAGCAGATGAACGCAGAAATTGATTTTGTGAAGCAGAATGCTTATATGTTAAGTGAGGGGGCACCTGTGGGGGTTCCTGCATCTGGAAGCTCTGCAGACATTGGAGCTGCCACAACTGTACCGGGGATTCCGGGAGGAAATGGAAGTTCTGACACCTCTGATTTCCAGGAGTCCCAGGCGGGATACACAGGAAGCTGGGTTCAGGTGAGAGGGGAATTTGAGCTGTATCTTCCATCGGATTGGGAATCTGTGGATTTGGACGAGGAAGATCAGGCAAACGATATTTACTTCGCCGCAATGTCCTCCGACCAGAATGCCATCCTGGTTGCTATGTCCATGAACCTGACAGATGGTTACACCCAGGAGGAAATCGACGCGGAGCTTGCCGAGGGCAATTACAGTTCTTTATTTGAGGTGGCACAGGATGCCATGGCTCAGCAAGGCTATACCGTAGAAAAAACAGAAACCATCAATGACATCCCCTGCGCCTTCTTTTCCAATGAAGACGATTACGGAATCGTATTTATGGACCAGAGCGATTCGGTAATGGAAGTGGTCTATCTTACAGGAGGAGATGTGCGTAATAACGATACGGTGCAGGCAATGCTGCACTCTGTAAGATGGGCAGGGTAAAGAAGCGGCTGCTGCCAGGGCTGATCCTGGCGCTCCTGGCAGGCAGCACAAACCTGAATATGCAAGAAGTGCGGGCGGAAGAGTCCCTGATGGATGCCTGGGAACGGCAGAATCGTGAGGCAAATCAGGATAGCGGCACCGCTGACGAACCTGTAACTGCGCCCTACAACAATACTCCCCAGCTTAGCGAAGACGACATCCGCCAGATGAACCAGGGAAACGCTGAATTTTTGTATAATGACCAAGGGTATCTGACTTTTCTCCGGGGAAAATTTTACGATGAGCAGGTAATGGACGCAGAAAAAGGCGTGGAATCCCTGATGGGAATCGCGAATCTTCTGGGCCTGTCCAAAGGCTCCGAATTTTTCGCAGTGTACGGAGAGCAGGACGAATACGGCTACACTTACCTGACTTACAAGCAGCGCTACGGCGACCTGACCCTGGAAAACGCGGTGCTGAAGATCATCCTGGATCCCCAGGGCTACACCGCCGGCCTTGTAAGCTCCTTCACCCCGAATGTGGGAATTGCGCCGGAGGAGGAATTCTCCATCACAGCCAGAGAAGCGGAGCAGATCGTCCGGAACCAGTATCCGGGAAACGAAGTGAAAATCTACACCCAGTACACCAGGCAGACCTCTGTCACCATTCAGGGAATTGCCTATCATGCCTGGGCTGTGTTTACTAACCTTCCAGCAGGGGCAGCAGACAATGGCGGCAAAGGTTATCTGGAGCATCTCATCGGATACGAGGGCAGCTATCTAATCTACATGGCAGTGAGCTCACCCCAGGAAACGGTGATCGGGGACAACGCCCAGACCGAGCTTGCCCTGTCCTATTTTGAAGGGCTGAGCGCGGACACCTACACAGGGGAAGTCATCCTTCACGATGGAACCAGAAAAACCATTACCGTTCCCGTTGCAAGGGATGACGCAAGCGGAAGCTATTATCTGGCAGATGTGAACCGGCATATTTTCCTGGCAGATTATTACGCCTACAATTTCCGAAACCAGTTTGTTCCCTGGACTTCAAAGGACAACACCGGCTGGCCGGAGCATTATCTCATTGCCTATGCAAACTACATAAAGGTTTACGATTTCTATAAAAATTACGGTCTGGATTCTGTGGATGGTTTTGGCTCCCCGCTTTTGATCCTCACCGATTACTGCGATATCCAGAAAGAGCCTATCAACAATGCGGTTTATCTTGGAATGTGCGAGGGCTGGGTAGTTTTTTCCGCAAGCGCAGCCAATGATTTTGGGGAGTGCGTGGATGTGGCAGCCCATGAATTTACCCATGGAATCACGGCCTACACCACAGGGGGAAACCTGTACGAGAATGCTTATGGTGCTGTGAACGAGGGTATCAGCGATGTGTGCGGAAATTTGTGCGAAATGCTTCTTGAGGAAACTTCTGATTCCACCTGGCTTCTTGGGGAAAACAGCGGAATGCCGGTGAGGTGCATGAGTGATCCATGGCAGTACGGACAGCCGGCAGCCCGCTATGACCGGTACTATTATCCGGAAACAGATTCGCCGGTGATGGATAACGATTACGGCGGCGTGCACATCAACAGTTCCCTGATCGGCTATGCAGGCTACCAGCTTTGTGCAGAGGGGCTGCCCAAGGAGCAGGCCTTCGGGCTGTGGATGGGAATGCTGCGGCTGATGACGCCTATGTCCGGCTACCAGGAGGTACGGGAGGCTCTGAAATTTTCCGCACAGATTCGGGGAATGGGAGAAGTCTGGCAAAATAAAATTGACGAGGTATGCAGGCAAGCGGGATATTAAAATCAGAAAAAGTGAGGGATGGCTATGGACAGAAAAAAAGCAAATGCAATTTTTAAGGGAAGCCTGATGATTATGACAGTGCTGCTTTGGGAGGGCAGTGGAATCTGCAAAAATCTGTATCCGGTATGGGCAGCTGATGAGAGTGCCAGATACGGACAGTACGGAACCTTTGACATGGGAAATTCAGAAGCTGCCGGGGAAATCGGTACTGACATCACAAGCACTTCCCCTTCTCTTGGAGAAAAGTTTTCCAGTCTTGACAAAGGAAATGGACTAAACGGATTTTCCGGGAAAATCCCTTCTGTTACAGATGGCACAAATACACAAAGCTCACAGGCACCCCAAAATAAAGAAGAGCAGAGGGTATATAAATGTACGGAAATTACAGATCCCTCTACCGGACTTAAGGTGGCAAGGGGTTATGCACCATCCGACTACACAGTAAGCGGAGAAACCATTTGGTGCGGACAATGGCAGAGCCTTAACTATGCAGCCCAGGTTTATCTTACAGCAATGAGCCCGGATCAGAATACGATCATGGGATATTATTCTCCCGTTGGCTATGAGCAGATACTGGAATATTCCCAAAACGGCACAGACTATAACTGGCACCAGGATGGCTCCTTTGACAGCACGACCATGATGCCTATGCTTCAGTTTATGACAGCGGATACTTACTGTGATTATATGGCAAAGGCCATCCTTCCGGGGCAGCAGCTCCAGATAGCCGGGCAGGATGAAATTTCCCAGGAGGAACAGGCAATACTGGATCAGAAGGCGAATACGAACTATCAGGAAACCTGCCAGCTGCTGTCTGGGTTGAATACGGGGATTACCTACAATGTAGATGGTGCTTACTGTGGTGTAGCCAAGCGAACCTATAACGTAAGCCTTAACGGATATTCCTTTAAGCTATATGTAATGAGCATTGTTGAGGCAACCCAGCTTACCCAGACAGGTGAATTTGCGTACGTGGGCGGTTCCTTTAAATCAAGCTCCATTGCCTGGGATTCGCCGGCTACGTTCTTCATGCTCACTCCGGAGGAAGAGTATGAAGCCAATAAGGAAATATATGAGCAGTTTGTAACCAACACAACTGTCAGTGACCAGTTTATAGATGCGCTTGGCAAGGTACAGTACCAGCTTACCCAGGAAAGGCTTCAGCAAAGCGGTGGCAGCATGTCAGCAATCACCGGTGATTGTCAAAGCAGCATGAGCTCTTCTATGGGCGCAGATTCCTCTTATATGGCAGATCAGTTTTCTGATTACATTCTGGGACAAAATGACTACACCTTATCTAACGGCGATCATGTAAAGGTTCCCAATTCTTATGATTATGTATATGAGGGAGATGACGGAAATGTTTATGTAAGCGGCAGCAGCTTTGACCAGCCGGCTGGCTCTACCCAGCTGTACCCCAATTAGTGCTTGTAAATCAGAGCTTGTAAGTTGGATTTTGTACGGAAAATAAATGCGAAAGGAAGGTTAGCTTATGAAAGGAAAAAGACGAATCCCCCAAATTTTAGTATCAGCCCTTCTTACTGCAGGAATGCTTTTTTGCAGCGGCATTTCAGTGCAGGCAGAATTAAATTTCGGAGAGCTTGGAAGTGAAAATAACCAGATTGCAGCTCCGGCTGCAGGAATCGCTGCTTCATCAGAGGCAATCGCCTTGGATGACCTGGGAATTTCCATTGCACCTGGCAGCTATATCTCTATAGAGCAGACAGACGGCTTTGTGTATGTTTACACCCAGGAATCGGACACGATCCCCTATGTGATCGTAGGCTGCTATAACATTACCGCAGAGGATTTCACAGATCAGTTTACACAGTATATGGCACAGGAGTATTCAGACTTACAGGTAACTTCCCAGGAAAGCATGATAACCTTAAATGACAGAGAATTTTCTGGTATTGTATATTCCTATAATGTAGGTGGCTACGTGGTGCAGGACACAAGACTGTTTTTTGCTGAAAATGGAAACACCTATATGTTTGGCGCAAAGGAGATACCAGAGCTGTCTTATTATGTGGGAAGTACGCTGGAGGAAACAGCAGGAAGCTTTGCCCATCTTGCAGGTGGAGACAGTGACTACACAAAGCATGTAGATAGTACCCGTTCTGTAACCTCAGATACAGCTGCCTCAGACCCCATAGAAGATATTGAAAGCACTGTAAGCGATGTACTAAAGCAGGGCGGAGCAGGAAATGACACTGCTTCCGGCGGTACTGTGGGAAATATCGGCGGTGTTTCCTCCAGCGTGGAGGATGGGCAGACAGGTGCAGATTCTTCTGACGGCAGTGGGGATGGTACACAGATGGGAAGCATCACGTTTTCTCAGGACACTGTGGGATATGCGGGAACCTGGGTTCCTTTTGAGGATGGTTTTCAGCTGTATCTGCCAAGTGACTGGGATGTGTACAATGTGACGGAAGAGCAGAGCCAGCAGGGTGTGCTTTATATTGCAGGAGATTCTTCCGGTGCTGAGACTGCGCCTGGAATTTCCGTAGTGTGGGCTTACAGCGACGGAGCCGAGACCATTGAAGAGGTTGCCGCTGCCATCGGACAGGGTGGGTACCAGGTGGACGATATCGTTTCCATCAACGGAATCCCCTGCGTTTCCTACCGGATCGAGGAAAGCGACTGCAGCGCTATCATGTTTTTCCATCCCACCAACAGGCAGTACCTGTTCTGCGTAACAGGCGTGGGATACGCGGCTAACGTGGATACGATCTGCTCGATCCTGACCTCCGTAAGCCTCACCTGATAAATACAAATCATTTTTTTCTCTTAAACAAAAAAGCCGTTTTGCACTGCTATATTTTTCTAGAAGTACAGCACTGCAAACGGCTTTTTATATTTGCTGAAACGTGGGGCAGAGTACAGGGGACTATGAAACTGCCTTACGTTGGGGGTGCTTATTCCAGCAACACAGACAGGCATTATAATAATTTTGGCTTTTTGTACAGCAGTGACAGACATAAGCTGATAAAAATGGCACCTGTATTTGACGAATGCCGGAAATAAGAGCCAGCCAGATCGCAGAAACCGTACAGCGCAAGTTAGAGTATCTTCAGCTTTTTCAGGAGGGAAAGAAGATTTGGAAAAAGGAAAAGCTGGGAAAAATTTTGTTTTCGTAAAAAACGGGCATTTTTGAACTGTTTTATTGCCGTTTCCTATATTCTCGGGGGCTGCAACCCTTTACCTTGGCGAAAACCTTGGAGTAATAATTAGAATCGGAGAAGCCTGCGTTTTCTGCCACGATGCTGATCTGCGTTCCTTTGCAGAGATCCTCCAGACTTCGCTCAATGCGGTATTCCTGAAGATAAGTAAATAAGGTGGTATTCATGTGCCGCTTAAACAGCCGGGTACATTCACTTTCACAAAGGTGGATGTGCCCGGAAATGTCTTTCAGGGTAATGGGGTGGCTGTAGTTTTCCTCAATATAGGAAAGGATCTTCTTAAGCCGGTCGTAATCCGGACTGTTTTCCTGGGTGTCCTGGGGTTCGTAGGTAATGTGGGAGAGAAGCAGCCGCCACATCATCTGCAGATGAATGGTGATATCCAGCTCATAAAATTCCGGCTTTTTCTGATCCAGGGAAATAATTGCAAGAAGATGCTCCCGGAATGCACTGTGCCAGGTTTCGCTCTGATCAATGCAGACAGCAGGCAGGCGGGGATCCTGGATCACCGGGTCCACATATTTGCTGTTTATGGTGCTTTGGAAAAATCCGTAGATCAGCCTGGGGTCAAAGGTCACCGGAATGTAGGAGCAGTCCTGGTGGTTTTCCATGGCACCGGAGTGCAGGGCATTGGAATTGTTGAACACGATATCCCCTTCTTTCAGATGGTAGGTTAGGTTGTTCACCTTGTAGCACATGGAGCCGGTCTGCACATAGGTGATTTCGATCTCGGGATGCCAGTGCCACATGAAAGCCCCGGATTCATATTCAGAAAGCTTCTGGTAGCTTACCAGGAAAGGGAAATGCTCGCTGCCGTGCTGTTTTAATTCTTTTTGAAACTGGTTGGTGATGATCTGCGCCAT
>OGCN01004518.1_pt1 | contig 11945 bp, 5 predicted proteins | sample 1570181 | NCBI WGS metagenome assembly OGCN01 (sample SAMEA4370584, study PRJEB24528) | human gut metagenome | reverse complement strand
GAGAACAGCTCGGGCCCGCCGCCGGTCCGGCGGGCAAAAACGCCCCAGTGGGGCGTTTTTAGAGCGCGGGAGAGTCCCCGATGGTGCACCAAGAAAAGCCGCAACGAATGTTGCGGCTTTTTTGTCGCACCATTCCCTCCGGGACGGACTCGCACTTCGCGCAAGCGCTCGTGTTCGTCTCGCGGGGACTGGTCGCTAAAAATGGTTGCGGGTTTGTGAGCAGGGGTCACGATTGAGCGTGAGCGAAAGCGGGGAGCGAACAATGTACGCCGCGCGCGGCGTTCCTTGTGGAGGACGGCACGGTGTTTCAGGCGTATTATTTCAATGAAGATAAAATCCTGAAGTGATTTTGAAATGTAAACATCAAAAGGGGGTAGGCGCGGATCGCGCCTACCCTCATTTTTTGTAAAACGCAATTGCCGTAAACAGGGGGGTGTGCTATGATAATGATAAATACTGTGCTATGAGGTGACTGCCATGACCACTGCGCAACAGCAACAGGCGGCAAGAAATTTTGCCGCTTATTGGAAAGACAAAGGCTATGAAAAAGGGGAGAGCCAACCATTCTGGCTGTCCCTGCTCCGTGATGTGTATGGGGTCGAACACCCGGAGCAATTCATTCAGTTTGAGGAGCAAGTCCACCTTGACCACACCAGTTTCATTGACGGCACGATTCCCGCTACCCACGTTCTGATAGAACAAAAGGGGCTTGGCAAGGATTTGAACAAGCCCATCAAGCAATCAGACGGTGCGCTGCTGACCCCTTTTGAACAGGCTAAGCGGTATATTTTGGAGCTGCCCGTATCGCAGCACCCGCGCTGGGTGGTAACCTGCAATTTCAGCACCTTTTATGTGTATGATATGGAACGCCCGCGCGGTGAGCCTGAAATCATCGAACTTGCGAATCTGGAAAAAGAATACTATCGGCTGCAATTCCTTGTCGATGCCGGAAACGAACACCTCAAACGGGAGATGGAAGTTTCCATAGCGGCAGGTGAAATTGTCGGCTTGTTATATGATGCCTTTTACAAGCAGTACGCAAACCCGGAATCCGAACATTCGCTGAAAAGCCTGAACAAGCTGTGCGTTCGCTTGGTATTTTGCCTGTATGCCGAGGATGCCGGGATTTTTGGGCATCACGGTATGTTCCATGACTACCTCAAGGGCTTTGACACGCGCGGACTGCGCAAGGGGCTGGTAGATTTGTTCCGCGTGTTGGACACAAAGCTGCAAGACCGTGACCCCTATTTGAAAGATGACAACCCGGAATTGGCGGCGTTTCCCTACGTCAATGGCGGGCTGTTCAGCGATGAGAATATCGAGATACCGCCGTTCACCGATGAAATCCGAAACCTGCTGTTGGAGAAAGCCAGCGAAAACTTCAACTGGTCGGAAATCAGCCCCACCATTTTCGGCGCGGTGTTTGAAAGCACCCTGAACCCCGAAACCCGCCGCAGCGGCGGTATGCACTATACCAGCATTGAAAATATCCACAAGGTCATTGACCCGCTGTTTTTGGACGAACTGAAAGCTGAGCTTGACGAGATATGCGCCAATCCTGTGGAACGAACCAGAACGGCAAAGCTGCGGGTGTTCCAACGCAAGCTGGCATCGCTCACATTCTTAGACCCCGCGTGCGGCAGCGGAAACTTTTTGACTGAAACCTATTTGAGCCTGCGCCGCTTGGAAAACAAAATTTTGGTGAAACTCTCCCACGGTCAGGTCACGATGTATTCCGCCAGCGAAAGCCCGATACAGGTTTCCATCAGCCAGTTTTACGGCATCGAAATCAACGATTTTGCCGTGACAGTTGCAAAAACCGCGCTCTGGATAGCGGAAAGCCAGATGATGAAGGAAACGGAGAAAATCCTGCTCGTTCCGCTGGAATTTCTGCCGCTGAAAACAAACGCCTTTATTGTAGAGGGCAACGCCCTGCGAGTGGATTGGGAGAGTGTGGTTCCCAAGAGTAAGCTAAATTATATTATGGGGAATCCGCCGTTTGTTGGGGCGCGGCTTATGGGCAAGTCTCAAAAAGATGATGTTGCTGCTATTTTCCCAGGCTGGAAGAATGCGGGAAATTTAGACTATGTTTGCTGTTGGTATAAAAAGGCCTCTGACTTGATGAAAGGCACTGCTATTCATTCCGCCCTTGTTTCCACAAATTCCGTATCGCAAGGTGAAAGCGTTGCTAATCTTTGGGAACCACTTTTTTCTGCGGGGGTTCATATTGATTTTGCTTATCGCACATTCCGTTGGGATAGTGAAGCAAAAATTAAAGCACATGTTCATTGTGTTATCATTGGATTTAGCTCTGGCAGCACAACTTCTTCTAAGCGTATATACACTGACAACACATATAAAACTGTAAACAATATATGTGCCTATCTTGTTGATGCACCAAATGTCTTTGTTGAGAGTCGAAAGAAACCCCTATGGAGTATGCCCCCTGTTGTTTTTGGAAACATGCCAAATGATGGAGGTTTCTTGAGCGATTACTCAAATGAAGACTATCAAAGTATAATTGAACAATATCCCGATGCAAAGCCCCTGTTTAAGAAGTTCGTTGGTGCCAGTGAATTTATAAATAATAAAACTCGTTGGTGCCTTTGGCTAAAAGATGTACACCCCAATTTGATAAAAAAGATTCCACCTATTATTGAAGCCGTTGAAAATGTAAAACAGTTACGGCTTAAAAGTAATCGGGAGGCAACGAAAAAACTCGCTGCTGTACCTGCTCTCTTTGGCGAAATAAGGCAGCCAACAACTACTTATATTATCATTCCGCGTCATTCCTCACAGAATCGAAAGTATATTCCAATGGGCTTTGTATCTCCTGATATTATCTGCGGTGACGCAAATTTGCTAATGCCTAATGCTACGTTATATCATTTTGGCATTTTAATGTCAAACGCACACAATGCATGGGTCAAAACTGTTTGTGGAAGAATTAAAAGTGACTACAGATATTCCGTCAATGTTGTCTACAATAATTTCCCGTGGCCTAACTCTACTGATATACAAGTGCAGAAAATTGAAAGTACCGCAAAAGCTATTCTCGATGCGCGTGCTCTTTATCCCGATTGGAGTTTAGCAGATTTATACGATGAAAACTTTATGCCAAAAGAACTGCGCAAAGCCCATCAAGACAACGACCGCGCCGTTATGGACGCTTACGGATTCATAAAAGGAACTGCTGCCAGAACCAGCGAAAGCGCCTGTGTTGCCGAGTTAATGAAACTTTACCAGCAGAAGGTATCTGCCGCACAATCCAAATAATCGCTTTGAAAAGTTGACATCAAAAAGCTCCGGGGGCTGCATTGCTCCCGGAGTTTGCTTTTATTGGGGCTGCATCGGCTTGTTGCAATCCATACACAGAATATTTGTGGCATGCCAGGGCTGGTCTGGTCTGGCACCCCCGACCGACAAAACGCTTTGAGGGCAAACAAACTGCTCCACTCCGCATTTGCTGTGTATGGTTGTATGTGCTATACTAAAAACAATCGATGGTGCAGCTGAAAAGTCGAAAATGTCGTCTATTTCTACAAACGCAGCGGGATTTTGCGTTAAAAGTCCTTGGAATCCACAAAGGATTCCCGCGGCTCTTTGCCTTAAATCCGCCTTGCGCTTGTGAAATATCCGTCATTTTCTTTGTTTTCAGATACACCTTAAGAAGGCGCACCAGATGTGGACTGTGCGGGGCCGCAGTGTGATGTTGAGAAAGGGGAACAGCAGATGACCCGGATTGCGATTGTGGAGGACGAGGCGGCGGTGCGGGAACAGCTGGCGGGGTATGTGCAGCGGTACACCCGGCAGTACGGTACGCCGTTTGAGGTAATGGAGTTTGCGGACGGGATGGAAATTTTGGAGGATTACCGCCCGCAGTTTGACATCATCTTTCTGGATGTGGAGATGAAGCACCTGGACGGCATGGAGACCGCCCGCCGCATTCGGGAGCGGGACGGCGGGGTGCTGATCGTGTTCATTACCAACATGGCGCAGTATGCCATCCGTGGATATGCTGTTGGGGCGCTGGATTATGTGCTGAAGCCGGTGCCCTACTTTGCCTTTTCGCAGCAGCTGCAAAAGGCGCTGGGACAACTGGAAAAGCGGGAGCGGCATTATCTGGCTGTGGCGGTGGACGGCGGCATGCGGCGGCTGGACGCGGCGGAAATTTATTACCTGGAAAGCGAAGGCCACAAGGTGCATTTTTACACCGAAAAAGAAGATTTTGTGGTGCCGGGCACCCTGAAAAACTATGAGGAAAAGCTGGTGGGCCGGGCGTTTGCACGGTGCAACAGCGGGTATCTGGTCAATCTGGCGCAGGTTTCCGGCGTGCAGCAGGATATGGTGCAGGTTGGTCCGTATACGCTGCAGATCAGCCGCCCGCGGCGCAAGGCCTTTATGGCGGGGCTGGCGGATTATATTGGGGGTGCGGGCTAATGACGACATTGCCGGATATTCCCCGCCTGTACACCGCTTTGGCGGAAGTGCTGGCGGCGCTGATGTATGCGCACAGGCTGCCGCCGCGGATGGACCAGCGCGTGATCTGGGGCGTGGAAGCCGGTTGGGCGGTGCTGCTGGGGGCGTTTTTGCAGGCCACGGGGGAAGTTCCGCTGGCGTGGTGGATCCCCTGCATGGCAATGGCGATTCTTTCCATGCTGCTGTTTTTGTGGGTCACACGCAGCATTACGCTGCTGGAAGCGGGTTATGTGTGCGCGCGAGCCTTTATTTTGGCGGAGCTGGCGGCCAGCATGGAATGGCAGCTGCACTGCGTGCTGTGGCCGCAGCGCGGCGGGACGGAGCCGCTTTCGCTGCTGTTGTTGGCGGCGGTGTACGGCGGCATTTTTGCCGCGATGCTTTTTGTGGAGAACCGCCGCCCCGGCCCGGCCGGGAAGCTGAAAATAACGCCCGCAGGAACTTTTGTGGCGGTGGTCATGGCGCTGACCGCATTTGCCGTGAGCAATTTGAGCTTTGCCAACGGCAGCGAAGCCAACATGAACATGTTTTACATCCGCACGCTGGTGGACCTGGCCGGGGTACTGATTTTGACGGTGCAACACGAGCAGCTGCGCGAAGCCGCCCTGCACAGCGAGCTGGCGGAGCTGGACGGCGTTTTGCACCGCCAGTACGAGCAGTACAAGCAGAGCAAGGAGAACATCCGCCTGATCAACCGGCGCTACCACGAGCTGAAAATGCAGATTGCGGCCATCCGGGCGGAGCGGGACCACGCCAAGCAGGATGTGGCGCTGGCGGCCATGGAAAGCGTCATCCGCCAGTGCGAGGCGGAGAACAAGACCGGCAACCCGGTGCTGGACACCCTGCTGACGGCCAAAAGCCTGTACTGTCAGCAGTACCACATCACGATGACCTGCGTGGCGGACGGGCATTTGCTGGACTTTTTGGAAACAGGGGAGATCTGCACGATTGTGGGCACGGCGCTGGACAATGCGACCGAGAGCGTAGAGACCGAGCCCGACCACGAAAAGCGGCTGATCCGTGTGGCGGTGTACGCCCAGAACGGCTTTGTGATGCTGCGGTTTGAAAACTACTGCGCGCAGGAAGTGGAGCTGGGCGCAGACGGCCTGCCGCGCCGCAACACCCATGGCGGCAGCGACCTGCGCGGTGTGCGCGCCGCCGCCGAAAAGCGCGGCGGAACTATGACGCTGCACTGGGAGAATGAGTGGTTTACGCTGCGGGTGCTGCTGCCGCAGAAAAGCTGAATGGATGGCTGGGGGTCTAGGATAAGGCACCCGGCCATTTTTGGTGTTTGGGCGGGGTGCACAAAACAGGGTCGAGATGCTTTGTGAGAGATGCACAACAAAAAATGAAATGTTTTTGAAACTTTTGCAAAACATGCAACGGAAACAACAGTTTGTGCAAAAAATGAGCCGAAAGAAAATTGTTTTGGTACAATATCATCAATGAAAGCGGAAATCCCGTCAGCCGCCATCCGGAGGGCGGCACAATAAAAGGAGGAAAACAATGAACACCCTGCTTCTTACCCTGGCAAACATGGGCGTCAACCTGGACGACGTTGCCGATGTGGTCAATAACTGCATCCCGCAGCTCATCTTCTTTGGCGTTGTGGTTGCCGCCGCCATTATCGTACTGATCGCTATGGCGGTCAACAAGAAACTGGCCAAGCCCACCAAATTCATGGTGCGCGCCCAGTCTGGCCTGGCCGTGCTGGTGGCTTTCGGCATCATGCTCAACCTGGTTGCCTTTGGCCCCATGAGCACCATGCTCGATCTGGTCACCGGCAACGGCACTATCACCGAAGAATCCAGTGACGAGGCCAACGCCCTGTGCACCGAGATTGCCGAGGAAGGCATCGTCCTGCTGCAGAACGATGACAACGAACTGCCCCTCGCTTCCGGCAGCAACCTGAACGTCTTTGGCTGGGCTTCTGTCGGCCCTGTCTACGGCGGCACCGGCGCTGGTGCGATCTCTGCCGACCGTCCCACCGTCAGCCTGCTGGATGGCCTGCACAACGCCGGCATCAACACCAACACCGAGCTGAGCGATTTCTACACCGCTTACTGCGCCGAGCGCCCGGCGCTGGGTTACAGCAACCATAACTGGACCCTGCCCGAACCCACCGCCGCCAGCTACACCCAAGAGCTGATCGACAACGCCAAGTCTTTCTCTGACACTGCGATGGTCGTCATCAGCCGCGTTGGCGGTGAGTTTGCTGACCTGCCCACCGATATGAGCACCGTCAACTACACCGACAACTCCACCGAGTACAAGGACTTCGAGGACGGCCAGCATTACCTCTCCCTGAGCAAGACTGAGCGCGACATGGTCGACCTCGTCTGTTCCAACTTCGACAACGTTGTGCTGGTTTACAACGCTGCCAACACCCTCGAGCTGGGCTTCGTCGATGAGCACCCCCAGATCAAGAGCGTTATCTGGTGCCCCGGCACCGGCCAGACCGGCTTCAACGCCCTGGGCGAGATTGTTGCCGGTGAGGTCAACCCCTCCGGCCACTCTGCCGACACTTTCGTCTACGACCTGACCGCTGCACCGTACTTCAACAACATCGGCGACTTTACTTACACCAATGCGGATTCCGTTGGTTACACCGCTGCCAGCCTGTTTGGCGGTGATGCAACGCTGGTTCCCCCGCACTTCGTCAACTATGTTGAGGGCATCTACGTCGGCTACAAGTTCTACGAGACTGCCGCCGCCGAGGGCCTGATCGACTATGACAAGACCGTGCAGTATCCCTTCGGCCACGGCCTGTCCTACACCACCTTTACCCAGAAAATCGACTCCATGACCGAGGCTGACGGCACCATCACCCTGGATGTCACCGTCACCAACACCGGCAGTGTGGCCGGTAAGGACGCCGTGCAGGTCTACTTCAACCCGCCGTACACCGATGGCGGCATTGAGAAGGCTTCCGCCAACCTCGTCACCTTCGGCAAGACCGACTCCATTGAGCCGGGCGCTTCCCAGACCTTGACCCTGACTTTCAACACCGAGGACATGGCCAGCTTTGACAGCAAGGACAAGGGCTGTTATGTGCTGGAAGAGGGCGACTATATCATCAGCATCAACGAGGATTCCCACACGGTGCTGGATTCCAAGACCTACAACGTCGCTTCCACCATCGTCTATGACGAGTCCAACCCCCGCAGCACCGACGCCGAAGCTGCTACCACCAAGTTCGACTTCGCTGACGACAAGCTCGTCACCCTATCCCGCGCTGATCACTTCGCCAACTATGCCGAGGCGGTTGCTGCTCCCTCTGACTACACCATGTCTGAGGAAAGCATGAACACCCTGTACAACGACCACAACTGGACCCCCGAGGACCACAACGACCCCAACGACGAGATGCCCGTTACCGGTGCCAACAACGGCCTGAAGCTGGCTGACCTGCGCGGTGCTGACTACGACGACGAGCGTTGGGATACCCTGCTCGACCAGATGACCGTCACCGAGATGGATGACCTGATCGCCCTGGGCGGCTACCAGACCAAGGCCGAGGCCAGCGTTGACAAGTACGCGACCATCGACTGCGACGGCCCCGCTGCCATCAATAACAACTTTACCGGCGTTTCTTCCATTGGCTTCCCGTCCGAGATTATCATCGCTTCTACCTTCAACACCGACCTGGCCCGCCGCTATGGCGAGAGCATCGGCCGCATGGCCAGCGAGATGAACGTCACCGGCTGGTACGCCCCCGCCATGAACGGCCACCGTTCCGCCTTTGACGGCCGTAACTTCGAATATTACTCTGAGGACAGCGTCCTCGCCGGTTACATCGGTGCCAGCTCCATTGCCGGTGCCCAGAGCTACGGCGTCTACGCTTACATGAAGCATTTTGCCCTGAACGACCAGCAGATCAACCAGAGCGAGATGCTCTGCACCTGGGCTGACGAGCAGGCTATCCGCGAGATCTACCTGCGTCCCTTCGAGATCAGCGCCAAGGTGGGCGGCTGCAAGGCCGTCATGTCCAGTTGGAACTATATTGGCAACCAGTGGGCCGGTGCCTGCAATGCACTGCTGAACGGCGTGCTGCGCGGCGAGTGGGGCTTCCGCGGTATGGTCATCACCGACGGCTTCCACTTCACTGACTACATGGATTCCGATAGGGCCATCCGCAACGGCTGCGACCTGATGCTGAAGAACTACGACGTTGCCACCAACCACCTGACCGATACCACCAGTGCTACCGGCGTTAAGGCTATGCGTCAGGCTTGCAAGAACATCATGTACACCGTGGTCAACTCCCGCGTTTACGACCCGACCAACACTGTTTCCACCCCCATCTGGCGTACCGCTATGATCGTGGTCGACGTGCTGCTGGCTGTACTACTGGTCGTGCTGGAAGTTCTCACCTTCAAAAGCTACAAGAAGAAAAAGGCACAGTAAAGCGTAATTTGTAAGCTGTGCAGCTGCCCTGCGGTCCATCGCCGCCGACTTTGCGCGGTTGTGCGGTGGGGCGCAAGGCTGTTTTTAAGAAAAGGAACCACCTTATGCAAAAGAAACAACTGCAAGCTTTGACGCTTGAACAAAAATGTGCGCTGCTTTCGGGCGCGGGTACCTTTACCACCCGTGCGTATCAAAAGGCTGGCATTCCGGCTATCACTTTGTCCGATGGCCCCAACGGCGTGCGCAAGCAAGCCGGGGCGGCGGACCACCTGGGGCTGAACCCCAGTGTTCCGGCCACCTGCTTTCCCACTGCCGCCACTGTGGCGTGCAGCTGGGACCCCGCTTTGGGTGAAGAAATCGGCCAGGCCATGGGCGAAGAAGCCGCCGCGCAGGAAGTTGCCGTGCTGCTGGGGCCGGGCCTGAACACCAAGCGCAGCCCCCTCTGCGGACGCAACTTTGAGTATTTCTCCGAGGATCCGTATCTTTCCGGCAAAATGGCCGCGAGCTATGTGCGGGGCATCCAGTCCAACGGTATTTCGGCCTGCCCCAAGCACTTTGCCGTCAACAGCCAGGAACTGCGCCGCATGGCGTCGGACTCCGTGGTGGATGAACGCACTTTGCGGGAGCTGTACCTGACCGGGTTTGAGATCGTGGTCAAGGAAGCAAAGCCCAAGACCATCATGAGCAGCTATAACCTCATCAACGGAACTTACGCCAACGAGAACCGCCACCTGTTAATGGACATCCTGCGCGGGGAGTGGGGCTTTGACGGCGCTGTGGTAACGGACTGGGGCGGCAGCAATGACCATGCCCTGGGCGTGCAGAACGGCTCCACGCTGGAAATGCCCGCCCCCGGCGGGGACGCGGTGCGCGAGCTGATGCAGGCTGTGCAGAGCGGCAAAATTACCGAAGCGGATGTGGACGCCCGGCTGGACGAGCTGCTGACGCTGGTGTTTGATACCCATGCCGCCGTGCAGTCCCACAGCCGCACCTTTGATGCGGACGCTCACCACGCCCTGGCCCGCCGCGCCGCAGCCGAAAGCATTGTGCTGCTGAAAAACGAGAACGACCTGCTGCCGCTGGCCGAGGGCGCAAAAGTTGCCGTGATCGGCGACTTTGCCCAGACACCGCGGTACCAGGGCGCTGGCTCCAGCGCGGTCAACTCCATCAAGGTGGATACCTTTTTGGACTGCCTGAAAGAGAGCGGCCTGGCCAGCGTGGGCTTTGCCCCCGGCTTTGACCGCCAGGGTAAACCGGATGCCGCCAAACAGGCCGAGGCTGTAGCCCTGGCCCAAAAGGCCGAAGTGGTGCTGCTCTGCCTGGGGCTGGATGAAATCAAGGAAAGTGAGGGTCTGGACCGCGGCGATATGCGCCTTGCGGACAACCAGATCGAACTGTTAAAGGCCGTGCAGCAGGCCAACCCCAACACCGTTGTGGTGCTCAGCGCAGGGGCTTCGCTGGAAACCCCGTGGCTCAAACACTGCCGTACCCTGGTGTATGGTGCGCTGGGCGGCCAGGCGGGGGCGGGCGCCATGCTGGATGTGCTGACCGGCAAAGTGAACCCCAGCGGCAAGCTGGCCGAAACCTGGGTCAACGCCTATGCGGATACCCCCGCCAAGGATAACTTTGCCGGGCCGGGCCGCATGGTGCAGTACCGCGAGGGGCTGTATGTCGGCTACTGCTATTACCAGACCGCCGGTGTGCCGGTGGCATTCCCCTTTGGCTATGGGTTAAGCTACACCAGCTTTGCCTACAGCAATTTGCAGGCCGCGTCCAATGGCGTGACCCTGACCGTAACCAACACCGGCAAGCGCGCCGGAGCAGAGATCGTGCAGCTGTATGTGGCAAAACCCGGGGCAGAAGTGTTCCGCCCCGCACAGGAGCTGAAAGGCTTTGCCAAGGTGCAGCTGCAGCCCGGCGAAAGCAAGACCGTGACCATCCCGCTGGACGACAAGGCATTCCGCTACTGGAACACCAAGACCGACAGCTGGGAAGTGGAAGGCGGCAGCTATGAGCTGCGGGTCGGCGCGTCCAGTGCGGACATCCGCCTGACCGCCGTGGTGGAAGTGGCCGGTACCGGCGCACCCAACCCCTATGCGGGCAAGCATCTGCCGCACTATACCAGCGGCAAGGTGCAGAGCGTGCCGGATGACGAATGGGCCACCCTGCTGGGCCGCCCAGTGCAGCAGGGAAAAGTTAAAATTGACCGCAACATGACCCTGGGCGAGATGAACCACAGCCGCAGCCCGCTGGGCTGGCTGATCTGGCTGGTGCTTACCGCACTGCTGAACGCCAGCTACAAGCGCGGCAAGCCGGACCTGAATGTGCTGTTCCAGTACAACATGCCGCTGCGTGCCCTGGCCAAAATGACCAGCGGTGCCATCAGCATGGGCATGGTGGATGGCATTGTGATGGAATTACAGGGATTCTGGATCATCGGCCTTGTGCGGGTGATCATAGAAGCCGTGAAAAACCTGGTATTGAACGCACAGCTGGAACAGCGCCTGCGCAACAGCTGAGGAAAGAGAGGGGCTATTTATGCAGCTATGGAATAATTTTGCGGCAAAACACCCCGCCGCAGCCAAGTGGGTGCGCGAAGGCGGACTGTTTGTGATCGTATCCAACCTGGTTACGGTGTTCAAATACCTGCTGCTGCAATTTTTGCCGGCGGCGTTCAGCAGCCTGCCGGTGGTGGATTTTGGCTGGCCGGGCATCCCGGTCACGCTGTTTGGCGAAACCTTCCAGTGGAACATCCTGGGGTATGATTCCGCCCATGGCGGTCTGTCGTACTTTTGCGCCTACATGGTTGCCATGGTGGTGGGAGAATGCATAAACTTTCCCATCCAGCGCAACTTTGTGTTCCGCAGCAAGGGCAACCTGGCCAAGCAGATGGCCTGGTATGTGGTGGCGTTCTGCTTGATCACCTGCATCGTCAACTCCATCAACTGCGTGTGGGTGGCGGTTGCGGGCCTGCTGGTGCCGGATTTCATCTACAACATCGGCACCACCGTGCTCAACGGCGGCATTTCCATGGTGATCTTCTTCTTTGTGAACAAGATCAT
>OGCN01004499.1_pt1 | contig 11989 bp, 9 predicted proteins | sample 1570181 | NCBI WGS metagenome assembly OGCN01 (sample SAMEA4370584, study PRJEB24528) | human gut metagenome | reverse complement strand
GCACATATTCTGTACTTGCTGCGAATAGGTCATAATCATACTCTCCTTTTGACAATTTGTGCTCTGCGGGCAAAAAACGAGCCTGGTATCCCAGCCTCATTTTATGTTCCACGTTGCATTGACCGGGCGTGCCGCTCTCTTTCTGCACCACATTCCGGTACTACCACGCATGATTTTATTATAGAGAACCTTGGCGCATTTTGCAAGACATTTCTGATAAATAATTCGCAATCTTTTTGACGGTTATTTATGTCTAACCGTCATTTTTGCTTCTTTCGTCTTCCACATCGTCATATTTTTGTCAATTTTGTCGGAATGGATTTTTAGTTCAATTGGGACGGGGCGTGCGGGGCGGCTGGACGGGTCTCAGGGCCCAGATGGCAGCAAATCCGCCCACCGCTCCCGCAATGGCAAGGATGTGCCGCCCCTGCTCCAGCCCCCAGAGATTGGCCACGAACGGAAACGCCAGGCTTCCCACGCTCTGTCCCAGAGCCAGAAAGCCATAGTTGACCCCGGCATGGGGAAACCCGAACAGATCGGTGGAGAGGGCGGGCAGCACCGCCGCCAGCGCCGAGTAGCAGAACGTCAGGCCCGCGTACACGGCCACCACGGCCCACCCCTGTGCAAACCAGAAGACGGCACTCAGCCCCAGCGAGACCGCAAACAAGATCATATCCGTCGGCCTGCGGCCAATTTTATCACTCAGCATGGGCATCAGCAGCCGCCCGGCCGCACTGCCCACGCTGCCCAGCACCACGCTCCACAGCGCGGATCTCTCGTCCAGTCCCCGCTCCATCCCCAGTTTTAAGATGATGGGGCTGAACAGCAGCACCGCCGGGGTGGAGCAGCACACCGCCCCGGCGCAGAGCCAGTATTGCCTGGTGCGGAGCATCTGCCCGGGGGAGAGGTCCAGTCCCGGGGCCGCCTTTCCCCTGCCCTGCTGGCTGGGCCGGGGCTTTTCCGGCGGAGGGTCGGTCAGCAGGGCACTGCCCACGAGGCAGACGGGCAGGGTGAGCGCCCCCAGCGCCCAGAACGCGCCCCGAATGCCCTGCACCGGGCCAAAACCCCGCAGCGCCGTCCGGACAAAGACCGTGAGGAACGCGCCGGAGAGCCCCACCGCCCCGCCAATGACACCCGTGGCCAGCCCTTTGCGGCCCTTGTACCATTTCTGGGCGCAGGACTGGATGGAGGGGTACAAAAAGGCCGTACCCAGCCCCGCCGGGACACTGAACAGTACCCAGAACCACCCGCCCGCAGCCCCGGGCAGGAGGGCCGCCGCAAAGAACCCGCCGCAGAGCAGGGCCGTGCCCCAGAGCGCCGCGCAGCGCGGGCCGTTCCGGTCTTGCAGAAAGCCGCCAATCACACACCCCACCCCGAATGCCGCGATCAGGATACCGAACGCCAGCCCGGCCCCCTGTTCCGAGAGGCCGTACTCCTCCATGACCGGCTGCTGGAACACGCCCCAGGCCGCGGGCAGGCCTGTTAATATTTGAATGGCCGCCCCCGCCGCCAGAATGGCCCATGGTCTTGTTTTCTGCATTTTGCGCATCACCTCACAGGATAGTGTGCCCTTTTTGATTGACAAACCCGCATATTTCTTTATAATTGAGGGGTAAGAATTACGATGAAACCTCTCAGTCTCGCTCCGCTCGACAGCTCCCCTACTGAGGGGAGCCTCTGGCGAAGAGGGAAAGCTTCTCGTTTTTGCCAAGGTCTCCCCTGTTAGGAAAGACTCCCCCGGCCGGGGGAGGTGGCACGAAAGTGCCGAAAGGGGAGCAGGTGGCACGCCGCAGGCGTGACGGAGAGGTTTTACTTCTTTAAAAAGAGAGGAATTACCAACCATGAAAACCCAAGCGTTGAAAGGTATGCGGGACCTGCTGCCCGCGGAGCAGACCCTGCGCGATTATATCCAGGGCAAAATTCTGGAGACCTACCGTGCCTCCGGTTTCGAGCGCATCTCCACCCCCATGCTGGAGGATATGGAAAACCTCGATAAATCCGATGGTGGCGACAACCTGAACCTCATTTTCAAGGTGCTCAAGCGGGGCGATAAGCTCACCGCCGCCCTGAACAGCGGCGACCCCAAGGCCCTCTCCGATATGGGCCTGCGCTATGACCTCACCCTGCCCCTGAGCCGCTTCTATGCCGCCAACAAGGACAAGCTCCCCCACCCGTTCAAGGTCATCCAGACCGACCGCGTCTTCCGCGCCGAGCGCCCCCAGAAAGGCCGCCTGCGCGAGTTTGTCCAGTGCGACATTGACATCCTGGGCGATGAAAGCCCCAACGCCGAGGTGGAGCTCATCGACGTGACCACCCGCGCCCTGCTGGGCATCGGCTTCACCGGCTTTACCGTCAACATCAATGACCGCCGCATCCTGCGCGGGATGCTGGAAAGCATGGGCTTTGCGGCCGACACGCTGGACTCCGTCTGCATCACCTTCGATAAGATGGACAAGATCGGTGCCGAGGGCGTCAAGGCCGAGCTGACCGAGAAACAGCTGCCGGAGAACGCCATCCACGCACTGGCTGAGTTCATCGCCGCCGGAGAAGTCACGCTGGACGCCGTGGCCGCCCGCTGTGCGGACCCCGCCATTGCCAACGACCTGAAATATGTCCTGGCCACCGCCAAAGCCATGGCTGGGGACCGCTTCAGCGTGGCTTACTGCCCCAGCCTGGTCCGCGGCCAGGGCTACTACACCGGCATGGTATTTGAGATCACCTGCCCGCAGTTCAGCGGGGCCGTGGCCGGCGGCGGCCGCTACGACAACATGGTGGGCAAGTTCCTGGGCACCCAGGTGCCTGCTGTGGGCTTCTCCATCGGCTTTGAGCGCGTCTGCGGCATCCTGCTGGAGCAGGGCTACCAGATCCCCGGTGCCAAGCAGAAGATCGCTCTGCTCTATCAGAAAGGCTCCGACTTCCCTGCCGTGCTGGCCAAGGCCGCACAGCTGCGGGAGCGCTACAACGTGACCGTGCTGGAGCAGGCCAAGAAGCTGGGCAAACAGCTGGGCCAGCTGGAAACCGCCGGTTTTGCGGGCGCTGCCTTTATGGACAAAGAAGAGATCAAGATTTTCTAAACTCACAACGAGCAAGGGCCTCCGCAGACGCGGAGGCCCTTGTTTTTTCTGTCTTTTTATGTTTTCTTTGCGTTGGGGTAGACACGCTCCATCCGGGCGTTGTCAAAGTGTTCGTCCAAAAAGACCTCAATCTGGTTCCGCGGCGTGATGCCGTCGGTCCGGCTGTTATACCGGGCCAGCGCCAGACCGGAAAGGGACATGTTCACCGCCATAAAAATGGCCAGTAAAATGGTCATCCAGGGTTTGACGTGCCGCCGGACGAGGTCCATCCCCTTTGCCACCAGCGGATAGCCCAGCCGGAGCCAAACCACCGCCGCAATGCCCCAGAAAAAGCAGTACAGCAGGTTGACGCGGCCCGCAATGTTGAATTTGAAGCCGCTGTAATCCCAGAAGATGACACCAAACAGCAGCTCGCCTACGGCGCTGCACACATACTCATAGGCACCGCCCATGAAGACGCCAAAGGCAAAGATGGCGCTGTCGCTCTTGTTCTCACTGTTCCGCAGCAGAACGGTAGAGAGGGCCAGTGCCAGCCCCCACACCACGCTGAACGGACCCCAGACCAGGCTGGAACGGCTCATCCAGACGCCCGCCGTCACCCGGCAGAACAGCGTCTCCACAATGTCGCCCAGAAATGCCCCGATGACGAACAGCCAGAGCAGGTCGGCAAAGCTCAGGGTCTTTTGGGCTGTGACGGTCGGTGCCACCCGCGCGGCGGCCGGGTAAGCTTTCTGGACACGGCGCTCCACCCAGCTGCTGAGCCGGGTGCGGAGCTGATCGGAGTGCTTTTCCAGCTCGGCATTGAGCTGTTCCAGGTGCGGATGCTCCCGGGCGTAGCGGCTCACTGCCAGGAACGCGCCCAGCTGGTCCAGCAGGGAGATCGTGATGGAGACCCACAGCAACGGCCGGACGAGCCACTGGGGCAGCAGGCCGTAAAGCTTGAAGAGCAGACCGTTGCCCCACAGGACCGTCGCCGTGCCCAGCGCGCCCCAGAGCAGCGAGTATTGCAGGCAGATGTAGCCATCCACGTTGAAGCGCTTGCCGGAGTAGTCCCACCAGCGGCGGCGATTCACCCGCTCCAGCAGTTTGGCCGTCAGCCACTCCACCACGGTGGCGTCAATGGCGCAGCCCAGAAACAGCAGCAGCGGGCTGGGGCGGTCTGCAAAGGAAATCGCCAGCAGCACCGCCGTAAAGCCGTAGATAAAGCAGAACGGGCCGGACGCCACGCCTCGGTTGGCAAAGCGGCGGCCCTTTATCGTTGCCACCACCGTCTCGCCTACCCAGCCCAGGAACGAATAGACCAGATATAGAACACTCAGAGAGTAAAAATTGAGCTCCATTGCAGCTCCTTTCCATCGCGTGTGAATTGCATGGTACAATTGTATGCTATTTTAGGCTTCCAGGCAAGATAAAATGCAAAAAACACAGCGATACACGCTCTGTTTGCCAGAGACAGCGTATCGCCGTGTTTGGATGTTTTCTTTCAGCGGGCTTGCCCTCTCAGGCGCTGCGGGCCGTTACAGCTGGCTCTTGTACAGCTCCACGATCTCCTCCACGCTGGTGTCGCGGGGGTTGCCCGGGCGGCAGGCGTCTGCATAAGCGGACTCCGCCAGGAACTGGATGTCCTCTTCTTTCAGGATGCCGTGCAGGTTTGCGGGGATGCCCACATCCGCGCTCAGCTGCTTGACCGCTGCGATGGTGGCATCGGCTGCCTGCGCGTCGTTCATCTCGTCCATGCCCTTGACGCCCATGGCCTTGCCGACCGCGCGGTAGCGCTCACCGGCAACGCTCTTGTTGTACTCCAGACCGACCGGCAGCAGAATCGCGCAGGCCACACCATGCGGAGTGTCATACAGAGCGGACAGGCCGTGTGCCATGGAGTGGACGATGCCCAGACCCACATTGGAGAAGCCCATACCGGCGATGTACTGGCCCAGAGCCATGCCCTCGCGGCCCTCCGGGGTGTTCTGCACGGCACCGCGCAGGTTCTCGCTGATGAGCTTGATGGCTTCCAGATGGAACATATCGGAGATGGTGCAGTGGCCCTTGGTGATGTAGCCCTCAATGGCGTGGGTCAGAGCATCCATACCGGTGGCAGCGGTCAGGCCCTTGGGCATGGATGCCATCATATCGGGATCGACGACCGCGATTTCCGGGATATCGTTGGTATCCACGCAGACGAACTTGCGCTTCTTCTCCACGTCGGTAATAACATAGTTGATGGTGACCTCGGCAGCGGTACCGGCAGTGGTGGGCACTGCAATGGTGAACACCGCGTGCTTCTTGGTGGGAGCCACGCCCTCCAGAGAGCGGACATCCGCAAATTCGGGGTTGTTGATGATAACGCCAATGGCCTTAGCGGTATCCATGGAGGAGCCGCCGCCGATGGCCACGATGCAGTCTGCCTCCGCGGCCTTAAAAGCAGCCACGCCGTCCTGCACGTTGGCAATGGTGGGGTTGGGCTTGATCTCGCTGTACACGCTGTAAGCAAAGTTTGCAGCATCCAGCAGGTCGGTCACTTTCTTGGTGACGCCGAACTTGATCAGATCCGGGTCAGAGCAGACGAACGCTTTCTTGTAGCCACGGGCAGTCAGCTCGGGCACAATGTTCTCGATGGCACCGTGGCCATGGTAAGAAATCGTATTCAGGACAATGCGATCAGCCATAATAGTAAGCCTCCAAACATTCTCTTCCCCGCCCCGTGCGGGGTTTTCTTTACCATTACTTTACCGCATTGTTAAAAATAATGCAATCGGATTTTCTTGTAATTTTCATGAAATTTTTATACAAATGATTTTTGTTTTAAAAACTTTATCCAATTTACAGCTATAAAAAAGAACCATGCAAGCTTTTCAGCCTACATGGTTCTTTTTCTTTTATTGTAATTTCAAGCGATGGGCCTTTGATTACTTCTCGTAAACCAGAACGATGAACTCGCCCTCATTAAAAGTGCCAAGGACATCTTTCTCAAAAGCGGCCTTGGTACGAGAATTGGAATAACCGTACTTAGTAGCGCCCTCTTCTTTCAGGACACGAACGATAGAAGCAATGGTATCTGCATCTTTCTCCTGAACGGTAACGAAACCATAGTACTCATCACCAGCCAGAGTAGCAGCGTCAAAAACTTTAGCGAGTGCTGCTGCACGAGCTTTCTGATAATCAGCAGTAGTATCATACTTGTGCTCAGACTGCTTCTTCTCAATGCTCTTGATCTCAGCAGCATAGCTATCCCACAGCTGTGCAATCTTCTCAGCCTTTGCAACATCTGCAGTGTTATACTCAGCAGTAACCTTTGCATCAGACAGAGCGTCGGTCAGCTGCTTGTGGAAAGTGGTCTTGTCGCTGTCGCTGCAGCCAGTCAGGACTGCCAGAGCCATGACGCCTGCCAGAACGATAGCAGCCAGTTTTTTGAATGCCTTCATAAGTAAGGTCCTCCTCAAAAAATAAAATTTCGTTCAGGATATTTTCCTGTTTCCTGCATTGTACCCTCCCCCGGGTTCCTTGTCAAGTGTTTTGAAAATTTCACAAATTATTTGTGCATCCCGACAAAAAGTGGCCGATATTTTTTGGATATCTTTTCAATTTTTTATCACAAATCAAAGAGTTCTTTCTATCCTTTCGCATTCCCGGAATGAGTTTCTTTTCCCCAAACAAACCTAGAAACATCCTCTCTGCTCCTCTTGCGGAATTTCTAGCATCCAGAATCAAACGCCTGCCTTTTTCTGTCCATCTATGTTATCCTAAAGTCGCTGCCCTTTCCACTCAATTTTCATTGAGATGGGAGGTGAACCTTTTGGAACTGTTCGTATCATTCGTTTTGTCCGTCGCAGCAGGTGTGGTTTCCAACTGCATCAGCAAGTGGCTTGACGGCAAGCACAAGGACAGCAAGCACTAACAAATGGAAGAACCCCCTTGGAGCTGCAACTCCGAGGGGGTTCTTTCCTTTTGGTGATACCCATTGGAAATGTGTATCGTATCGTTCGCACTTTTATTATATGCGATTTTGCAAAAAAGTCAAGCCATGGCAGTATTTTTCCATCAGCAGCTTGCGGCCCCCTCCTGCGGGGCGATCATCAGGCGGATGATCTCACGGTCGGTCTCGGCCATGCCGTCGTGGGCCATCTTGCTCACGTTGCGGATGGTGTTCTCCACGCCCTTGAGCACGATGCCGTCGCCGCCCACGAACTCGCTGTCGTGCATCTGCATCTGCATTCCCAGCAGGCCTGCTTCCACGGCAGAAGCGATCTTTGCGGCGCAGCTGGCCTTGGCACCATCGCAGACCATACCGGAGTTGATGGCCAGCGCGTTGACCACCGTGTGAGCGATCTCGTTATAACGGCCGCCATGGAGGTATGTAATGCCCGCGCCTGCACCGCAGCCGGCACTGGTGGCGCCACAGTAGGCCGAGAGGGGCCCGATGCCTGTTTTGAGGTGGATGGTAACGAGGTTGGACACCAGCAGGGCACGGTAGAGCAGCTCCCGCGAGGCTCCCATATCCCGGGCGTAGATGATGACCGGCAGAGAAGCCGTCAGGCCCTGATTGCCGCTGCCGGAGTTGATGACCACCGGCAGCTCGCAGCCATTCATCCGGGCATCGGAACCGGCGGCGGCCCAGGCCTTGGCCCGGTTGTGGACGCTGTCGCCGTAGGAGCGGAGCAGGATGCGGCCGATCTCGGCACCCCAGTGGCCCTCCAGGCCCTGCTTAGCAATGGCCGTGTTGCAGTCGATCTGGCGCTGCAGGGTCTCTTTCACGTCGTTCAGGTCGGCTTCATCGGCAAACTGGACGATCTGCTCCACGTTGAGCAGGGTGTGGTCGGTGGCCTGGGTGCTGGTCTGCTCCACGTATTCTTTCTGGAGCAGGACCTCGCCGTCCCGCTGCAGGGCGATGACATTGGTGTGGTGGCCTGCGATCTCCGCAAAAGCGGTATGCCCGCCGCCGAACAGCCGCACCTGGATGTCAAACAGGTAGGGCTTGCCCGAGCGCTCCACATGGATGGGCGTCTTTTCCAGGAAATCCGCCATCTTCTTCAGGTCATCCTCCGTCACGGCGCAGAGCACTTCCAGCTCCTTGTCCGCATCGCCTGCCACGATGCCTGCGGCAGCGGCGGCAGCAATGCCCCGGCGGCCGCCCGTGTGGGGCACCACCACGCTTTTGACGTTCTTGATGATGTTGGCACTGGCGGCTACCTCAGCCTGCTCTGCCGGGCAGCCCAGTGCCCGGGCAGCCAGGGCAGCCGCATAGGCCACCGCGATGGGCTCGGTACAGCCCATCGCAGGCACCAGCTCTTCTTTCAGAATTGCAAGATAAGTGTCGTAAAGCGCTTTTTCCATTTTCCTGTCCTCCGTTTTATTTTACCGGGCACCCTCGCCCGCAAAAAACTCTTTGACCAGCTTTGCCACCGTGCCGGAGAGCAGCAGCAGGGCGATCAGGTTGGGAATGCTCATCAGGCCATTGAACGTATCGGCAATGTTCCACAAAAGGCCCAGATCCATCGTCGCGCCCACAATGGACACAAAGGAATAGAGCACGAGGAACGGCCCCACCACCTTATCGGTGCGGAACAGGAATTCCGCACAGCGAGAGCCGTACAGGCCCCAGCCGATGATGGTGGAGAACGCAAAGCAGCAAAGTGCCATCGCCGTAAAGATGGACGACCAGCCGCCGTAAGTCGCGGTAAAACCAGCGATGGTCAGCTCGGCACCAGCGGCAGCCCCGTAGCCCACCGGCACGCCGCTGCACAGGATGACCATGGCGGTCAGAGTGCAGATGACAATGGTATCGGCAAATACCTCAAAGATGCCGAACATCCCCTGCTTGACGGGCTTCCGGGTATCGGCGCAGGCATGGGCGATGGAGCCCGTACCAAGGCCGGCCTCGTTGGAGAAGATGCCGCGGGAAACGCCTTTCTGCACGCTGAGAAACACACTGCCGATGGCACCGCCCGTGAACGCTCTGGGGTTGAACGCGCCCGCGATGATGGATTCCAGCACATAGGGCAGACGCTGCACATTGAGCACCACGACGCCTACCGCCAGCACCACATAGAACAGTGCCATGAACGGCACCAGCTTCTCCGTGACGCTGCCAATGCGTTTGATGCCGCCCAGCAGCACCATGGCCACCAGCATGGCCACTACCACGCCCACAATGAGGTTGAGGGTGGGCAGAAAACTTTTTACCGAGGTGTTGTACGCCAGCACGGCGGAATCAATGGCCGTGACGATGGTGTTGACCTGAGTGGCGTTGCCGGTGCCAAAGACCGTCAGCACGCCAAACAGGGAGTACAGCACTGCCAGGAACTGCCAGCGCTGCCCCAGGCCGTTTTTAATATAGTACATGGGGCCGCCCACCAGCTCCCCGTTTTTGTTCCGCTCCCGGAAATGGACGGCCAGCGTCACCTCCGAAAACTTGGTGCACATGCCCAGCAGCGCCGAGCACCACATCCAGAACACGGCACCCGGCCCGCCGATGGCGATGGCACCCGCCACGCCCGCGATGTTGCCGGTGCCCACCGTCGCCGCCAGTGCGGTGCAGACGGCCTGGAACGGGGTCATGGTGCCGTCCGAGGCATCCTTTTTGCGGAACATCCGGCCAATGGTGGTGCGGATGGCGTAGGGAAATTTGCGGATCTGCAAAAAGCCGGTCCGCACACTGAGCAGCAGCCCCACGCCGATGATGCACACCATGGCCGGGATCCCCCAGATAAAGCTGTTGACCGCCTGATTGACGGCCGCAATGGTTTCGATCATATGTTTGTTTCCCCTGTTACTTGGATTTTTAACACAACAGAAGACATTTTATCCTATTTTAGGGGTGGTGTCAATTTGTTTGGGTGGTGAAATCTAAGCGTCTTGGCTGAAAGTTTCTTAAAGGAGTTTCACGTCGGCGTCCGCACAGGGCTTGCGGCAGAACGACGCCTGCCATGTGATGGTTTCCAGCTGGACCGGTTCGAAATAACAGGCGGAACATGCCGCAGCCGCACCATTTGTCTCTTCTGTTTCCCCGCGCACTGTGCAGAAAACGGCGGTCGGGCCGTCGGCACCCCCGATCACCGCAATGGCCGCGTCTCCTTCCACCTGCGGTTCCAGCCCATACTTCTTTTCCAGTGCCGTCCGTTCCGGGTCAATGGGCGGACGCGCTCTGCGGCGCGGGTGGTCTCCCTCCGCGCAGTCGTCGAGAAAGAAGTTTTCCGCTTTTGGGGTCAGGCGGTAGGTCATCAGGCAAAAGCAATTGGGCCGCTCCCATCCATCATCATCCGGGAGCTCCAGCGTTTCCGACCTGGCCCCCAGCACCGTCAACCGATAGGCTGTTCCATCTGCCGCATCGTGGACCATCACCGACTCCCCCACCACAGGGGTCCGGAAACACTCGCTCCGATACTGTTCCAACTCTGCTTCCATTTGTACTTCCAGCGTGCGGAACCGTTTTGGGCAGCTTCTCCGGCTTTTCGTTGCCCACGGATAGCTGTTCCGCCAGAACCGCCAGATTTTCGTTTTCTCCAGTCCATAGTGGAACAGAAGTTCTGCCGCCTCATCGTTCCCGGCAGCATCCCCCGGAAGATACCCTACCCCACAGCCGTTGCTTGGGCGCAGGCGCATCCCGTTCAGCACCAGCTCTGCACAAAATCCCCCATCCAGCGGATTTTCCTGCTCCATCTGGCGTTCCTCGGCTCTGGTCAGGGTGCGGGTGCATTCGCCGTCTTCCGCAATGCCCCATTTTTTCATGAAGGCCCGAAGCTCTTCCTGCGGCACCTCCATGGCAAAGTCCACGACCAATCCCTGTCTGCACCGGTAAAGGGCCGGGATCTGCCACCGATGGCCGTTCCATTCAAATTCCCGGTCAAGGCACAGTTCCTCGCCGGGGTCGGTTCCCTTTTGGGTTCCCCAGTAGTTCGTTCCAAAGCAGACCTTCCAGCGGCGGTGGTCTTGTTTCATGGCAGTGCGCCCCTTTCGTTTTTTTCTTATTGTAGCAAGACGGCTCTGCAAATGCAAATCAGTTTCTTTTTTCTTGCCGCATCTTGTCCGTTCTCCCCTACCAAACCGTCCGCATTTGTGCTATGATAGGGCTGAAAAATTGGTTTGGCAATGCCAACCACAAGGAGATGTTTCCAGAATGGTCACAACTTCCACTCTGATGGAAAATTTACGGCAGGAGGGCGTCAGCCCGGATCTGCTGCTGGCCGTCAATGAATATCGTACCACCCACCCGCTGACCGAGGCTTTGGCTCCCCGTGTGCCGCAGTCGGCCTTTACTTACTATGGAAAAGACGTCTGGGAGCAGGCACTGGCCGCCCTGCTCTGCGGCGAGAACCTGCTGCTGGCCGGCGGCAAGGCCACCGGCAAAAATGTGCTGGCGGAAAATCTGGCCACCGCCTTTGGCCGCCCGGCATGGGATATCTCGTTCCATGTGAATATGGACGCGGCCTCCCTCATCGGCATGGACACCTTTGAGGGCGGTGCCGTCAAATTCCGGCCCGGCCCGGTCTACCGCTGTGCCCAGTGCGGCGGCTTTGGCGTGCTGGATGAGATCAACATGGCAAAGAACGAGGCGCTGGCTGTCCTCCACGCGGTGCTGGATTTCCGCCGCGCCATCGATGTGCCCGGCTACGAGCGCATCCCGCTGGCCGAGGAGACCCGTTTCATTGCCACCATGAACTACGGCTACGCGGGCACCCGAGAACTGAACGAAGCCCTCACCTCCCGCTTTGTGGTCATCCAGATGCCCACCATCACCGAGGAAAACCTCGAAAAGCTGCTCCGGGCCCAGTTCCCGGATCTGACGGGCAAGTACGTCCATCAGTTTGCCCAGCTTTTCCTCGATTTACAGAAAAAGTGCGACAGCGCGGAAATCTCCACCAAAGCGCTGGACCTGCGCGGGATGCTGGACGCCCTGCGGCTCATCCGCCGGGGCGTAG
>OGCN01004498.1_pt1 | contig 11991 bp, 8 predicted proteins | sample 1570181 | NCBI WGS metagenome assembly OGCN01 (sample SAMEA4370584, study PRJEB24528) | human gut metagenome | reverse complement strand
TGGTTGGGATTGCGTATGTGATACCAAAGTATCAGTTTGAAAAGATGAGTCGGGAGAGCATTGTTGAAAGGATTCGGAAAGAATAGTAATAATGTGTGTAAATATTTTCCATTTTGATAGTTTCTGCAATTTTATTTGTAGTTATTCTGTTTGTATTAGAATAATTATCTGTAAATTTTTAAAATTAATTATTGACAAATAAAAATAAAAGGATTATATTACAAATCATAAAAAAGCAAAGGCGCTTTGAGCTAAATGGCTCAAGGCGTCTTTTTTTATTACAAACGAAATTTCATTTCCTATGTAATAAAAAGCCTCCGGCAGGATGCACACTGCGGCGTACAATGTAGATGTCGCAAGCGACCGCCGTAGGCGCCGGAATGTGCAAAGCACATTCTTTATTATAATCAAAAGAACGAGAAAGAAATGGTGAAAACGATATGTGCTCAATAACAGGATATAAGGGTAAATCCCTTACAGAAGAACAGATAAAAGAACATTTTGATAAAACTATTTCACGTGGACCTGATATGCAAAGGATTGAAAAAGTTGGGGATGTGACTCTGGGTTTTGAAAGATTGGCAATTATGGGGCTTACAGAGGAAGGTATGCAGCCATTCTCTTATAAGAATAACAAGGTAGTCTGCAATGGTGAAATTTATGGTTTTAGAAAGATAAAGAAAGAATTAGAAAAAGAATACGAATTTAAAAGCGATTCAGATTGCGAGATATTACTTCCGTTGTATGAAAAATATGGTGTCGAAATGTTTAGAAAGCTTGATGCTGAGTTTGCTTGTATCATCTATGATGCAGAAACAAAAAATCTGATAGCAGCAAGAGACCCTATCGGAATCAGACCACTTTTCTATGGATATCCAAAAGAGGGAGAAATCATTTTTGCCAGTGAAGCAAAAAATTTAGTAGGTATAGTAGATAAAATTTATCCATTCCCTCCGGGACATTATTATAAGGATGGCGAGTTCATTTCATATAGAGATATGACGGAGGTAAAGGCAGTAAGTAAAGATGATCTGGAAACTGCATGTCACAAAATTAAAGAAAAATTAATCGCAGGCATAGAGAAGAGACTGGATGCTGATGCACCGCTTGGCTTCTTGTTAAGTGGAGGTCTCGACAGTTCTTTGGTATGTGCGGTATCAGCAAAATTATTGAAAAAACCAATAAAGACATATGCGATTGGTATGAGTACGGATGCAATTGATTTAAAATATGCCAAAGAAGTAGCGGACTATATCGGAAGTGAACATACGGAAATCATTATTACAAAGGAAGAAGTATTAGGAGCTTTGAAAGAAGTAATATCAGTATTAGGAACCTATGATATTACCACAATCCGTGCAAGCATCGGAATGTATCTGATCTGCAAAGCAATTCATAATACGACAGATGTCAGAGTGCTTTTGACAGGAGAGATTTCAGACGAATTATTTGGATATAAATATACAGATTTTGCACCAGATGCAAAGAGCTTTCAGGAAGAGTCAGCAAAACGTATAAGAGAGCTTTATATGTATGATGTTTTGAGGGCAGACAGATGTATATCATCAAACTCAATGGAGGCCAGAGTACCATTTGGTGATTTGGATTTTGTAGAGTATGTAATGAGTATTGATCCGGAAATGAAAATGAATAAGTACAATAAAGGAAAATATTTGCTTAGACATGCATTTGAGGGAGATTACCTTCCGGAATCTATACTTATGAGAGAGAAGGCTGCATTTTCTGATGCAGTAGGACATTCAATGGTTGATTATCTCAAAGAGTATGCACAGGAAAAATACAGTGACGAAGAATACAATGAGAAGATTAAGAAATATTCTTTTGCAAAGCCTTTCACAAAAGAATCTCTTTTATACAGAGAAATTTTTGAAGAGTATTATCCGGGACAGGCCGAAATGGTTGTAGATTTCTGGATGCCGAATAAAGCGTGGGAGGGCTGCGATGTGGATGACCCATCTGCCAGAGTTTTATCAAATTATGGCGAGAGTGGTTTATAGTACGATTAAATGAGTGAAAAAAAGTGGAAATGAAAGAGGAACAATAGTATGAATCAAAGAAGCTTATATGACCCATCGTTTGAACATGATAATTGCGGTATTGGTACCGTTGTAAATATAAAAGGAGTGCAGAGCCACTCAATTGTAGATGATGCTTTAAAAATTGTAGAAAATTTAGAGCACAGAGCCGGTAAAGACGGAGAGGGAAAGACGGGTGACGGAGTAGGAATCCTCACCCAGATTCCTCATAAATTCTTTAAAAAAGTATTATCTGATTCGAATATAACGATTGGTGGAGCAAGAGAATATGCAGTAGGTATGTTCTTTTTCCCGCAGAATGAGTTAAAAAGAAGTCAGGCTATGAAAATGTTTGAAATAATTGTAGAAAAAGAAGGACAGCAGTTTCTGGGATGGAGAAAGGTTCCTACCAGAGAGACTGTACTAGGACAGAAGGCTTTGGAAAGCTGTCCGGCAATCTATCAGGCATTTATCAAAAGACCACAAGGTATGGAGAATGATCAGGACTTTGACAGAAAACTGTATGTTATTAGACGTGTTTTTGAACAGAGTAACGATAATACATATGTGCCATCATTGTCTTGTAGAACGATTGTTTACAAGGGAATGTTTTTGGTTGGTCAGCTTAGAACATTTTTCCTTGATTTGTTAGATGCAGATTATGAGTCAGCGATAGCGATGGTACATTCAAGATTTTCTACAAATACAAATCCAAGCTGGCTTCGTGCACATCCAAATCGTCTGGTAGTACATAACGGGGAAATAAACACGATCAAGAGTAATGTTGATAAGATGCTGGCAAGAGAAGAAACGATTCATACAAGTTGCTTCACAGATGAAGAGCTGACAAAGGTATTGCCTGTTATATCAACATCCGGATCCGATTCAGCGATGCTTGATAATGCACTGGAATTTATGATTATGGGTGGAATGGATCCTGCACTTGCAGCAATGATTTTGATTCCGGAGCCATGGGAACACAACGATACAATTACACAGAAGGAAAGAGATTTCTACCAATATTATGCAACAATGATGGAGCCCTGGGATGGACCTGCTTCGATCCTTTTTTCTGATGGTGATGTTATGGGAGCAATCCTTGACAGAAATGGTCTGCGTCCTTCACGTTACTATGTAATGGATGATGACAGACTTATTCTTTCATCAGAGGTCGGTGTTCTTCCTTTAGATGAAAAACACATTTTAAGAAAAGAACGTCTTCACCCGGGAAAAATGCTGCTTGTAGATACAAGAGAGGGAAGAATTGTTTCGGATGCAGAGCTTAAGGATAAGTACGCAGGAAGAGAGCCTTATGGTGAATGGCTGGATTCGAATCTTTGCAAGTTGAAGGATTTAAAAATTCCGAATGAAAAAGTACCTTCCTATACAAAGGAAGAATTGGTAAGACTGCAAAAAGCATTTGGTTATAGCTATGAAGATTACAAGGATGAGATAAAGGCTATGGCTACAAATGGTGCAGAGCATGTAGGTGCGATGGGAATTGATACACCGATTGCAGTACTCTCAAAACATTATCAGCCATTATTTTACTATTTCAAACAATTGTTTGCTCAGGTTACAAACCCTCCGATTGATGCTGCCAGAGAAAAAATCGTGACAGCTACTACAGTATATATTGGAAAAAATGGAGAACTTTTATCAGAAAAACCTTCTAACTGTAAGGTGTTAAAAGTAAAGAATCCGATTTTGTCTGATCTTGATTTATTAAAGATTTCAAAACTCAACCAGGATGGACTTAAAGTAGAGAAGGTTTCTACACTTTTCTATAAGAGCACTCCATTAGACAGAGCGCTTGATCATCTGTTTGTCGAAGTGGACAGAGTGTATCGTGATGGTGCTACTGTGCTCATTTTGTCAGACAGAGGAGTAGATGAAAATCATGTAGCTATTCCTTCACTGTTAGCTGTGGCTGCAGTTCACAATCATTTGGTTCAGACAAAAAAATGTATGGCTATGTCACTTATAATTGAGACTGCAGAGCCTTGTCTTGTGCATCATTTTGCTACACTTTTGGGATATGGAGCATGCGCGATCAATCCGTATCTGGCTCATGCGTCTATAAAAGAGCAGATAGAGGACGGTCTCTTAGAAAAAGACTATTATGCAGCAGTTTCAGATTATGATAATGCAATTCTTCAGGGGATAGTAAAAATTGCCTCTAAAATGGGAATTTCTACATTGCAGTCATATCAAGGCAGCAGAATTTTTGAAGCTTTAGGTATAGATAAGAGTGTAATAGATAAATATTTCGCAGGAACAGTTTCAAGAATCGGCGGAATTACATTGGATGATATTGCACAGAATACAGACAAACAACATTCACAGGCATTTGATCCATTAGGTCTGGCTACAGATATGTCTATTGATTCTTTAGGAAGACATAAAATGCGCTCCCAGGGAGAGAGCCATAGATATAATCCTGCAACAATTCATATGCTGCAGATGGCTACAAGAGAGGGCGACTATGAAAAATTTAAAGAATATACCAAAATGGTAGACGGAGAACAGACAGGATATATCAGAAGTCTTATGGAATTTGCTTACCCTGAAAAGGGAGTGGCATTAGAGGAAGTTGAAAGCGTTGATGAGATCGTAAAGAGATTTAAAACAGGTGCGATGTCATATGGCTCAATTTCTGAGGAAGCACATGAAGCATTAGCTATTGCGATGAATCATTTACATGGTAAATCAAACAGTGGTGAAGGTGGAGAGAGCGATGAAAGATTGGAAAGTGCTGGAAGTAAAGAAGACAGAAGCTCAGCTATCAAGCAGGTAGCAAGTGGAAGATTTGGTGTTACAAGCCGATACTTAAGCAGTGCAAGAGAAATTCAGATTAAGATGGCTCAGGGTGCTAAACCAGGAGAAGGTGGACATTTGCCAGGTAAGAAGGTATATCCATGGATCGCAAAAACAAGACATTCAACACCGGGAGTAAGCCTTATTTCACCACCGCCACATCACGATATTTATTCGATCGAAGATTTGGCACAATTGATCTATGATTTGAAAAATGCCAATGATGCGGCCAGAATTTCTGTGAAACTGGTATCTGAAACAGGAGTGGGAACAATCGCAGCCGGTGTAGCAAAGGCCGGAGCAGGCGTTATTCTTATCTCAGGTTATGATGGAGGAACAGGAGCTGCTCCTATAAGTTCAATCCATAATGCAGGATTGCCTTGGGAGCTAGGATTGGCAGAAACACACCAGACGCTTATCCAGAACGGACTTCGAAACAGAGTTGTAGTGGAAACAGATGGAAAGCTTATGAGCGGAAGAGATGTAGCAATTGCTGCAATTTTGGGAGCTGAGGAATACGGCTTTGCAACAGCACCGTTGGTAACATTAGGCTGCGTAATGATGAGAGTATGTAATCTTGATACATGTCCAATGGGTGTGGCTACACAGAATCCTGAGTTAAGAAAACGATTCATGGGAAAACCTGAATATGTAGAGAACTTTATGCGTTTTATCGCACAGGAACTCCGCGAATATATGGCAAAATTAGGTGTAAAGAGTGTAGATGAGCTGGTCGGAAGAACAGATTTACTGAGAAAAAGAACGGATCTTAGCGGAGTGGAGGCTAAAATTGATGTTAGCGCCATTCTTGGAGATTCCGGTGCGGTTTCAGCAGATTTCCACGATAAGAGCTATTATGATTTCAAGCTGGATGAGAAGAAAGATAAACTTCTGATGACAAAGAACCGCAAATTCATGGATGCAGTAATAAAGGGAGAACCGACAGTTGTAGGTGTAGATATAATAAATACGGACAGAGCATTTGGTACTCTTATCGGTTCTGAAATTACAAGACATCATCACGATGGTCTTAAAGCAGATACAATCACTGTAAACTGTAAAGGATCTGGAGGCCAGAGCTTCGGTGCATTTATCCCGGCAGGACTGACACTTAATCTGGTGGGAGACAGCAATGACTATTTTGGAAAAGGTCTCTCTGGAGGAAAACTTATAGTAAAAACTCCGGCTGATGCAGCATATAATCCTCAGGAAAATATTATTGTTGGAAATGTAGCTCTTTATGGAGCAACATCCGGTGAAGCTTACGTAGGTGGAATGGCAGGAGAAAGATTCTGTGTACGTAACTCAGGTGCCAAAACAGTAGTAGAAGGCGTAGGAGAACATGGTTGTGAATATATGACCGGTGGTGTCGCAGTGATCATTGGACCTACAGGAAAGAATTTTGCAGCAGGTATGAGCGGTGGAATCGCATATGTGTTGGATGAAAATAATTCGCTTTATAGAAACCTGAACAAAGAGATGGTTCTGATGGAAAGCATAGAGCATAAGTCTGACAGAGAAGAACTCAAAAAGCTTCTTGAAAATCATGCTAAATACACAGGTTCTGCAAAAGCAAAATTGATTTTAGATAACTTTGACGAATATCTTCCAAAATTTAAAAAAATCATTCCTTCCGATTACAAAAAAATCGTTCAGTACACAGAAGATTTTATCGAGCACGGAATGAGCATCAAAGAAGCACAGATAGAAGCTTTTTATAAAAGTCAGAAAGAAAATGCATAAGGAGGTGGAGACGATTATGGGAGAGACAGTTAGCGTAGAATTAAGAATACAGAATTTTGAAGAATTTCATAAGGGTCTTCCACAGGAAGAACAGATATGCGAAGCTAAAAGATGTATGTCATGCGGGATACCTTTTTGTCAGGCAGGAACAATGATAGCTGGAATGGCATCAGGATGCCCACTTCACAATCTGGTTCCAGAGACAAATGATCTGGTTAGTATGGGAAATCTTGAGCAGGCATATTATAGACTTAGCAAGACACATTGTTTTCCGGAATTTACATCAAGAGTGTGTCCTGCACTTTGTGAGGCGGCATGTACACAGGGCATATATGAACAGCCTGTTGCTACAAAAAGTAACGAGAGAGAGATTATAGATTATGCTTTCGAAAATGGACTGGTAGAAGAAAAGGAACCAGAGGTAAGAACTGGAAAGAAAATTGCAATAGTAGGCAGCGGACCTGCCGGACTGACAGCCGCACTGCTTTTAAATAGAAGAGGACATAGTGTCACAGTATACGAGAGAAAAGATCGTGTAGGTGGACTGCTTCGATATGGAATTCCGAATATGAAGCTTGATAAGAGAAGCATAGACAGACGTGTGCAGCTTATGGAGAATGCAGGAATAGAATTTAAATGCGGTGTAAATGTGGGTAAAGATATAAAAGGAAAGGATTTGGTAAAAGCCTATGACAGAGTTATACTCTGTTGTGGGGCATCCAATCCAAGAGATATCAATGCACCGGGAAGAGATGCGAAAGGCATTTATTTTGCAGTTGATTTTTTGTCAGAAGTAAGCAAAAAATTAATGGATAATGACTACGATGATGAAAAGGTAATAAAAGCAAAAGACTTTTCATTTGGCAGTTTAAAAGGAAAAAACGTTGTCGTAATCGGTGGCGGAGATACAGGAAATGACTGTGTCGGAACTGCTATAAGATTGGGTGCAAAAAATGTTACCCAGCTTGAGATGATGCCGGCGGCACCACTTAAAAGAGCAGAAAATAATCCATGGCCAGAGTGGCCGAAAGTCCTTAAGACTGATTATGGCCAGGAGGAAGCAATTTATAAATTCGGAAAAGATCCTAGAATTTTTAAAACAACGGTTACAGAATTTTTGAAAAATGCAAAAGGCGAGCTTTGTGCAGTAAAGACGGTAGAACTTGAGAACTTCAAGCCAGTTAAAGGAACCGAACATGAATTAAAGGCAGATATAGTTTTAATTGCAGCAGGATTTCTGGGAAGTCAAGAGTATGTAACATCAGATTTTGGTGTTGATCTGACCAATAGAACCAATGTAGCGACAAAACCAGGAGAATATGAAAGCAGTAAGAAAAACGTATTTACGGCAGGTGATATGCACAGAGGACAGTCTTTAGTTGTATGGGCTATAGCAGAAGGAAGAGCTGTAGCGAAGGCTGTGGATGAGTCACTGATGGGATATACAAATATTTCATAAATAGCTTTATATAAAGTAAAAAGAGTGATAGATTAACAAAGTAAAATATATGTGACAGATTAGAAAAGCGACTATGCTTTCCGGTTAAGCTGGAGGCATAGTCGCTTTTCTCTATTAACCGAGGCAATAGACAAGATTGAGAAGCATATAAATAAGCAAGCACATGATCAGGAGGATTAGGCATGGATATTATGAGTTATGTAAGACCAGAGTTGTTAGTTGTAGCAGTGGTATTGTATTTTCTTGGAATGTGGCTTAAGCAGGCTGCCTTTATCAAAGACAAATACATTCCGCTGGTGCTGGGAATTGTTGGGATTTTTGTATGTGGAATCTACGTGGTGTCGGTAGCAGCATTTGCAACCGTACAGGATATTTTATCTGCAATCTTTGCGGCAATCACACAAGGAATACTGGTCGCAGGATTGAGCAACTATGTGAATCAAATCATTAAGCAGATTGGTAAGGAAGAGTAGAGGACGAATAATCGTCCTCGATTTGCACAGTGCAAGAAAGGAGAAGAATTATGAGTATTTGTAGAGGTGTAGCAGGAAGAAGAGGAGCTAATCCACTTGGGATTTTTATTCACAATGATGCAGGAAGTAAAAACGCAAATTCCGAGTTTTACAGAAAGTGGTTGCAGACACATAATCTGGAAGATGGGTTTGCACATTATTATGTGGCACAGGATGGTATATTGCAGGCAGAAGATGATATTAATCATGCATGGCATTGTGGAGATACTGCCGGAAACAACAATTATCTGTCAATTGAAGTCTGCCAGAGCATGGGTGATATCGATATTTTCAAGAGCAACGAAGAGAAAGCGTTACAGTTAGCAGCACAGAAGTGCAAACAGTACGGCATCGAACCAAACCAGAACACAATTCGATTGCATCAAGAAGTGTATGCAACATCATGTCCGCACAGATCTGTCGAGATTCATGGTGGAGCTTCTGGATGTAAGACGTATTTCATTAATCGAATCCGCGAGTTGATGGGGCTGGCAGAAATGCCGAAAGTTACTTATACGGGTGCATCAAATACTGTGAAGCCAGCTCAAACAGGTGATACAGGGGTTGTATTCACTTATGGAGTAAAATCGGGTGGAAGAATTTTACCATTCGTTACAAATTTAAGTGACTTCGCAGGAATACAAGGTATTCCGATTACGGATGCAACAATTAAGGTTAATAAGGGTTCTGTCAAGTATCGTGTTCATATCAAAGATGGCGATTGGCTTCCTTATGTTACCGGATGTAACTGGAATGATCCAATCAATGGCTATGCAGGTAATGGACAGATTATTGATGCTATTGAAGTGTATTATAGTACGCCAGAAGATATCGTTAATAGGCACGGCTACCAGAAAGCACAATACCGCACAAGTCCGGTGAACGGGAATTACTATTCTTGGCAGTATGATAATGAGACCGGAAATGGTCAGGATGGTTACGCAGGATGCTTTGGAGTGGCAATGGATAGATTTCAGTTATTCTAATAGAAATCCCCGGCATTTCTACCGGGGATTATTTTACGCGAGTTCTTAGAACTTGCCAGCTTTAGCAGCTTCTTCTACGGAAACTGCAACTGCAACAGTCATACCAACCATTGGGTTGTTACCAGCACCGATCAGACCCATCATCTCAACGTGAGCAGGAACTGAAGAAGAACCAGCGAACTGTGCATCAGAGTGCATACGTCCTAATGTATCTGTCATACCATAAGAAGCAGGACCAGCAGCCATGTTATCTGGGTGAAGTGTACGTCCTGTACCACCACCTGAAGCTACTGAGAAATATTTCTTGCCCTGTTCGATACATTCTTTTTTATATGTACCTGCAACTGGATGCTGGAAACGTGTTGGGTTTGTAGAGTTACCTGTGATAGAAACGTCTACACCTTCTTTGTGCATGATAGCAACACCTTCACGTACATCGTTAGCACCATAGCAGTTTACTTTAGAACGAAGTCCGTCAGAGTAAGCGATTCTCTGAACTTCTTTCAGTTCTCCTGTATAATAGTCATAGTCTGTCTGAACATATGTGAATCCGTTAATTCTTGAAATGATCTTTGCAGCATCTTTTCCAAGACCGTTCAGGATAACACGAAGAGGTTTTTTACGAACTTTGTTAGCTTTCTCAGCGATACCGATAGCACCCTCAGCAGCTGCGAATGATTCGTGACCTGCAAGGAATGCGAAACAGTCTGTATCTTCTTCCAGAAGCATCTTTCCAAGGTTACCATGTCCAAGACCTACTTTACGCTGGTCAGCAACAGAACCTGGGATACAGAATGCCTGAAGTCCTTCACCGATAGCAGCAGCAGCCTCAGCAGCTGTTCTACATTCTTTTTTAATTGCGATTGCTGCACCTACGATGTATGCCCAGCAAGCGTTTTCGAAACAGATTGGCTGAATACCTTTGATCTGATTGTAAACATCAAGACCGGCATCCTTTGTAATCTTTTCTGCTTCTTCGATAGAAGCAATGCCATAGCTGTTCAGTACTGCATTGATTTTATCAATTCTTCTCTCATATGATTCAAATAAAGCCATTTAATTGTCCTCCTGATTTATTTAACGCTTATTTTCCATAAAACGGACAAGTCCGTTCGTTGTGATTATTCTTTACGTGGGTCGATGATCTTAACAGCGTCAGCAACACGTCCGTACTGTCCTTTTGCTTTCTCCCAAGCTTCGTTTGGAGTATCTCCAGCTTTAACGAAGTCTGTGAATTTTCCAAGGCTTACGAACTGGTATCCAATGATCTCATCGTTCTCATCAAGAGCGATACCTGTTACATATCCTTCTGCCATCTCCAGGTAACGAGGACCTTTTGCGAGTGTTCCGTACATTGTTCCTACCTGAGAACGAAGTCCTTTACCAAGGTCTTCCAGTCCAGCTCCGATAGCAAGTCCGTCTTCAGAGAATGCACTCTGTGTTCTTCCGTATACAATCTGTAAGAACAGCTCTCTCATAGCTGTGTTGATTGCATCACATACAAGGTCTGTATTCAATGCTTCAAGAATTGTTTTACCTGGAAGAATTTCAGATGCCATAGCAGCAGAATGAGTCATTCCTGAACATCCAATTGTCTCTACCAATGCTTCCTGAATGATTCCGTCTTTTACATTAAGAGTAAGTTTACAAGCACCCTGCTGTGGAGCACACCAGCCTACACCATGTGTAAAACCAGAGATATCTTTCACTTCTTTTGCCTGTACCCATTTAGCCTCTTCTGGGATTGGAGCTGGTCCGTGATTTGCACCCTGAGCAACCGGACACATCAGTTCAACTTCTTTAGAATAAATCATGTTAAAACTCCTTTCAAATATGTATGATTTGTCTCGCGTATAATGTTTGATAATTAATTAACATCACACTTACTTTATTTTCTCATAAAATATAGATTTCGTCAATTGTCACTTTCGACAACTTTCGAGTACTTTCAATATAAAAATACGATATAAATGTGATTGAACATTTTTGAACAACGTTTTATAATATAAATAATAAAAAAAGAAAGGAATCAGATATTATGACAACAGAGCGTATTGAAAACATGTGTGGCGGAGAAGGTCATGTAATTGTAAAAAGAATTCTTGATGCAAAGGAACTGAATGGCAAGTGCGGATTATATGCACAGGTAACTATCGAGCCTGGATGTTCTCTTGGATACCACGAACATCACAACGAAAGTGAAACATATTACATCATTTCCGGAGAAGGAGAATATGATGATAATGGAACAAAACGTATGGTAAAAGCAGGAGATAAGACATTTACACCGGATAATTGCGGACATGGATTAAAGAATACAGGAACAGAAGACCTTGTATTTATGGCTTTGATTATTTTAGATTAAGGCGAGAGGCCAGAAGGAACCAATGGGGACGGGGTTAAGAGGCCAGAAGGGACGGGGTTTAGTGGCTCTTTTG
>OGCN01004483.1_pt1 | contig 12025 bp, 9 predicted proteins | sample 1570181 | NCBI WGS metagenome assembly OGCN01 (sample SAMEA4370584, study PRJEB24528) | human gut metagenome | reverse complement strand
TCCCCGTTATACCACTGCCACTGCGCACCTGCGTCAATCAGAATCAGCTCGCCATCGGCAACGGTCTGATTATTTTCCACATAATGCAGAATCGTCCCGCGCTTGCCGCCTGCCGCAATGGTGCGGAACGCCTTTTCTCTTGCGCCATTCACCATCAGCGTATAATCATACGCCGCTTCAATTTCATATTCCTTCTGATTGGGCTTTGCCGTCCGCATCATGGCTTCAATCCCCAGACGGGTAATATCCATGGCTTTCCGCATCCGCTCCAGCTCCCATTCTTCCTTAATCAGACGCATATCGCTGAACAGAGGGTACAAATCCCCAATGACCATCTGCGGTGCATGGCAGTGTACCTTCTCCGCAAACCGCAAAGCAGGGGTACGTTCCCCGTGCCATTCTCTGTTTTCCATATCAAGCCAGATTTTCTTAATGCCGCTTCTGAATAAATATGTGGCGAAATCCTCCTCAAAGGCATCAATCCAACCGATATTTTCAATACCGCTTACCGCGGTCGCCTCCTCTGCCGTCATGTTTGCGCCGACCCATTTTGCCATAACGCCGTTATCTCTGGGGATATACAAGGTTTCTTCCACGCCCGTTCTGGTTTTCGCCAGAAAAAGGATGCAGTCCTCCCGTTCAATGCCCGTTACATAATAAAAATTGCGATCGGGAGAAAAGGGGTAATTCTCGTCCCCTCTTTTGATGGGTGCTTTCCCTGCAAACAGCACTGCCGCCGAAAACATTTCCATCCGTGCAAGCAGCTTTTCTCTGTTCTTTTTCCAGATTTCGTTCATTTTTTCTCACCGTTCCCTTCCATCCGAAATAGTCTCTTTTTTCCGAAAAATCCTTACAGCATCTGAGGGGTTTTTCTAAATTTTTTATTCCGCAATCAAAAATTCCTTGTCTGCAAAAAAATTCTTCAGTGCTTTTTTCTCTGCTGCAACCCTGCCCTGCACCGCATCAGGCTTGCCGCCGCCCTTACAGCCGAAGGGCTCCTTCATTTCATCGGTATAGGCGCGCGCGTCCTTCTCCGTACTCAAGAGAACAAAGACATAGCCCTCGTCTGCCTTGGAAAATACCGCCGCACGCTTTGCGCCCTTCTGCAAAAGCAAATCCGCAAAATGCGTCAAATCCTTACTGTTCAAGCCCTCGCCGAAGAACAGGATATTTTCCGTTCCTTCGGGCACCTGTTCCGCCTTGAGCGTGAAGTATTTCCATTTTAACTGATTCAGATTCTGCAACAGCTCATCCCGCTCCGCCAGAACATTTTTCACTGCGCTGTCTGCCTTAACCGCAGGCACAGAAAGCAGCCTGCCAACCTCTGCGGAAACGTCGTTTTTCTTACGGAACTCCTGCAATGCACGCTTGCCGCAAAGCAGTTCCAAGCGTGTGCCGCCCTTATAATTCTGCGCGCCGATAATCTTAATCTGCCCGATTTCGCCTGCCAGCTTTACATGTGTTCCACAGCAGGCGCAGCAGTCATACTCGCCCACATTCACAATGCGCACCTGTCCTTCCAGTTCCTTTTTGCTGCGATATTCCAGCTTCGCCAGCTCCTCCTTTGAAGGATAGCGAATCCCGACGGGCACATTTTTCCAGATGGCCTCGTTTGCTTTTTCCTCTAAATAAGGCAAATCCTCCGCAGGAATTTTGGTATTCAAATCAATCGTAATGCTTTCCTTTCCCATGTGAAAGCCGACATTGTCACAGCCATATCTGCCGCAGATGACACCGCTGAGAATATGTTCCCCCGAATGGTTCTGCATCAAATCAAAGCGATGCTCCCAATCAATCTCACCTTCCACCTCTGCACCGACAGACAGCGGCTTATCTGTTGTATGAACAATGTCCTCACCTCTTTCATGCACATCCAATACACGCACACCTCCCAGAACACCGATATCCGCAGGCTGTCCGCCTCCCTCAGGATAGAAAAGCGTTCTGTTCAGTATGACTGTCCAATGCTTCTTTTCTTCTGTACAGTCCAGTACTCTTGCGGTGAATTTTGTTGCATAGGCATCTCTATAATATAATTTCTCGGTCATGGTTTTTCCTCCGTTTTTCTGAAATCCTACAGATAAAGTATAGCATATTTCAGACAAAAGAAAAAGCGGTGTGTCTGCTGACACACCGCCTATCATCAAATATGAAATTATTTGTCAACGGAAGGAGCAACATCGTCCATCCATTTCATCAGACCGCCCATTTCAGCGTCCTTATCCCAAACATATTTCTTCGTTTCGGAAGCGATTACGCCGCTCAGACCGAGCAGTGCAATCAGGTTCGGGAATGCCATACATGCGTTCAATGTATCGGCTACGTTCCAAACAACTTCCAGAGTCGCGGAGCAGCCAACCAGTACAACGATTGTCCATGCAACACGGAAAGGCTTAATTGCCTCTACGCCTACCAGATATACCCATGCACGTTCGCCGTAGTAAGCCCAACCAAGGATGGTGGACCATGCGAATGTAATCAGACCGAATGTCAGAACTGCAGGCCCGATAACAGGGATTGCATTGAAAGCACCTGCTGTCATCTGTGCGCCCTTCAAACCTTCCATACCTACGGGGTCTTTAATGATGGAGGATACCAGAACCAGACCTGTCAGCAAGCAAACTACGATTGTATCCCAGAATACACCGGACATGGAAATCAGAGCCTGTCTGGAAGGGTTTCTTGTAGCTGCACATGCGTCAACGATAGGAGCAGAACCCAGACCAGATTCATTTGTGAACAGACCACGAGATACACCGGCACGGATACACGCTACTACCGTTGCACCAACGAAGCCGCCGCCGACTGCCTGAGGATTGAATGCGCCATGAATAATTGCGGAGAATGCTGCCGGAATATATGCGCCATTGATGACACAAATAACCAGACAACCTAAGATATACAGACCAGCCATCAGGGGAATCAGCTTTTCACATACTTTGGAGATGGACTTAACGCCGCCCAGAATTACCAGACCTGTAGCAATCATTAAAATAATACCTGTGATAACCTTTGGAACACCAAATGTACCGCTTACGGATTCTGCGATAGAGTTACCCTGTGTCATATTACCAATGCCGAAGCAGGCAATACCTGTAAGGATTGCAAAGAGAACGCCCAGCCACTTCTGACCCATACCTCTTTCCAGAGCGTACATGGGACCACCGATGAAGGAACCGTCTTTTGCTTTTACACGATATTTTACCGCCAGTGTTGCTTCACCGAATTTTGTTGCCATACCAAACAGACCTGTAAGCCACATCCAGAATACAGCACCGGGACCGCCTGCGCCGATTGCAGTTGCAACACCTACGATATTACCGGTACCGATGGTAGCCGCAAGTGCTGTTGCCAGCGCACCGAAGCCCGATACGTCACCGCTTGCCTCCGAATCCGGTGTAACGGAAAGCTTAATCGCTGTAATGGTTTTTCTCTGAATGATTCTTGTTCTGAATGTCAGATAAACGTGTGTACCTACCAACAGGATCAGCATGACAGGCCCCCACACAAAGCCATTGATTTTTGTTACAAAAGCGTTAAAAGTTTCTAACATACCTACTTCCCTCCTCTTTTCTTTTAAAAAAGATGATCTTCCTTTTTTGCATCAGCATCGAAATCAGAGTTGCGCGCGTTTCTGTTTTTCAAAAATACTCATACATCATTCCATTCGGAACACACCTATATGATACATAAAAAATGACTATAACGCAAGATATTTTTTGATAATTTTCAATTTTTTTCCATTTTTAACATAACTTTTTATATGTTATATCTATTAAAACTGTTGATTTTATCTGTTTTTTATGCACTTCGACATCAACAAAAAGACATCTGTCCGTTAAGAAAACGTGAATTTATTTCGTTCAGCGGATAAACAGAAATCCATTTAAACATTGAGAAATCAACATTTTCCGATGTTTTTATAAAAGCAACGACAAAATTCACATTTTACCGATATTGTTATATTGCACAAAAAATTTTTACGTTTTCTTAACACTGTATGCAAAAAACAGAGCACTCCTATTCCCGCTATATACGCCTCTCTTTCGACCCAAGCTCCAATAATCCAATCAGGCTCCGGAACGCCATGCAAAGTCATTGATGGCGCACTTATGAAACGTCTCCATTTCCTTTCCCTCCTTTTTTGAAAATATCGGAATGCTGTCCGAAGTGTTTCTGCTTCGGTATACTTGGAATTTATTCGTTTTCCGCGAGAAATATGCCATCTGCGCCCGTTCAGATTGTATTAAAAAACGGAAGAAACCCTTTTTTGAGGTTTCCTCCGCTTTTATAGGTGCTATGCTTACAGCTCTTTGTTTTCTTCTTCCACAATGGCTTCTGCGATTTCCTGCTCATCTGTTTCTTCTGCTTGCTCATCCGCTTCTTCTGTTTCCTCATCCTTCGGCTCACGCATCAGGCGCAGTGCCACAACCAGAATTACAACGGCAACCACAATCTGCGGAATCGTATAGCTGAGTGCCCATGCAAAATCAGGGATATAGAAAAACCGCTCCATCAGGTACATTGCCTGCTTCCACAGTTCGGAAAGGGCAATCAGGAGCAATACAAAGCCGAACACGCGGCGGTGCTTGGGACTGCATTTCCATTCTCTGTTCAAATTTACATAATCCGCAAAAATAAATTTGTCTTCAACTGCCGCAAATTCCTCCTCCGTCATGCGCCGCAGATTATGCGTGTGGAAAAAGCTGTAGCACCATACAATCGGGCAGATAAAGAAGATCAATTCCTCAAAGCCCAGCCATGCCGCTAAGGCAATCGTACCAAAAAACAGCCCCATCAGGCTGACCCCCTGCCGATACAGCCCCAGATACATCTCCCCCGCGCCCGGGCAGCAGGAAAATACCAATGTAAAAAACCGATTCTTTTTATTTGTCATAAAAAACGCCTCCTATATTTGATTTTTTCACCTGTCTGTATCATAGCAGAGAAGTTTTAGACTTTTTTTCAGCAATGTTTAAGGTTTTCTAAAGAATCGCAGAATATTTTCGCAATAAAAAAGAGCCGCAAGCGACTCTTTTTTTTATGACTACCTTATTCTTCTGCTTCCGTTTCAAATCCCGCCGCCTTTTCGCCGCCGGGGAGAAATTTTTCAATCTCCGCCCAGAGCTCCTCCACGCCCGTTTTCTTCTCACCGGAGAAGGGAATCAGCACATCCTGCGGCTGTAATTTCAGCGTTTTTCGAATCACCGCAAGCTGCTTTGGAATCTGGCTGCGGTTCAGCTTATCGGATTTTGTTGCCGCAATGATGATATCAAAGCCGAAATGCTTCAGCCAGTCATACATCATAATATCATTCTTCCCGGGCTCATGGCGAATATCAATCAGCAGGATAATCGCACGCAGCTCCTCTCTGCGTGTCAGATACTCCTCCATCATCTGCCCCCATTTTGCTACTTCGGATTTCGGCACCTTCGCATAGCCATAGCCCGGCAGGTCAACCACATACATCATATCATTCACACCATAAAAATTGATGGTGCGTGTTTTTCCGGGCTGAGAGCTGGTTCTTGCCAGTGCCTTTCTGCCCAGAATCGCATTGATAAGAGTAGATTTTCCGACATTGGATTTTCCGGCAAAGGCAATCTCAGGCTTGCCATCCATAGGATAATGCGAAAAATTCGTCCCGATATATTTCAAATCACATTGCTTTACCTTCATGCGTCTTTTTCTCCCTTCACCAATGCCGTCTGCAATACATCCTCCATGGTTTCTGCCAGAACGAACTGCATCCCGTCCTTGATTTCGTCCATAATTTCATCTAAATCCTTTTTGTTTTCCTTAGGCAAAATCACGGTTTTAATACCGACCTTTTTCGCCGCAAGCACCTTTTCCTGCAAACCGCCAATGGGCAGCACTCTGCCGCGAATCGTAATTTCCCCTGTCATGGCAACATCATTACGCACCTTTCTTCCCGTCAGCGCGGAAATGATTGCCGTTGCCATCGTTACGCCTGCGGAGGGCCCATCCTTGGGCGTTGCTCCCTCAGGAATGTGGATATGTATGTCCTTCTTCTTATAAAAATCAGGCTCCAGCTTGAAGCGTTCATTCTGAGAGCGAATGTAGCTGACAGCCGCTTCCGCAGATTCCGTCATCACCTTCCCCAGATTGCCCGTCACGCGGAATTTGCCTTCTCCGGGCATACAGTTCACCTCAACAGAAAGCGTTGTGCCGCCGACTCTTGTCCATGCCAGACCACGCACAATGCCGACCTGCGGCTCTTTGTAAATTGTATCCGGCATAAATTTTCTTGCACCTAGAAGCTGTTCCAGATTTTTCTTCGTAACCGTAAGTGTTTTTCTTTCGCCCGAAAGAATCATCTTCACCGCCTTACGGCAAACTTCGCCAATGGTGCGTTCCAGCTGACGCACGCCTGCTTCTCTGGTATAGCCGTCAATGATTTCCTCCATGGCATCCGCTTTTATTTTCAGCTGCTTTGCGGTCAGTCCATGGCGTTTTCTCTGCTTTTCAAGCAAATGCTCCTCTGCGATGTGCAGCTTTTCCTGCGCGGTATAGCTGGAAAGCTCTATTATCTCCATTCTGTCGCGCAGAGGCCCTGGAATGGTATCCAGACTATTTGCCGTACACATAAACAATACCTTCGATAAATCATACGGCAGCTCTACAAAATGGTCACGGAAGGTGCTGTTTTGCTCGCCATCCAGAACCTCAAGCAATGCCGCCGCAGGGTCACCATTATGGGAAACGCCAAGCTTATCCACCTCGTCCAGAAGCATCAGCGGGTTCTTCACACCGGCGCTGCGCAGACCGTTCACAAGGCGTCCCGGCATGGCTCCGACGTAAGTCTTCCGGTGTCCCCGGATCTCCGCCTCATCGCGCACACCGCCGAGGCAGATCCGCACGTATTTCTTATCCAGCGCACGCGCCACAGAACGCGCAATGCTTGTCTTGCCGGTTCCCGGCGGTCCCACCAGACAGATGATCGGGCTTTCTCCCTTGCTCGTCAGATTGCGCACCGCGAGGAACTCTAACATACGTTCTTTGACTTTTTCCAGACCGTAGTGATCTTCCTCCAGAATCCGCTCTGCGTTTGCAAGATCTTTGTTGTCCTCGGACGCTTTATTCCACGGAAGCTCCAGCAGCGTCTCGATATAGCCGCGGGTCACCGCGCTCTCCGATGAATTCGCGCTGATGCTCTTGAAGCGGTCAATCTCCTTCTTGATGCGGTTTTTCACTTCCTGGTCGGCATCCAGCGCATCCAGTGCTTTCTGGTACTCGTCCGCATCCGATTCTGTATTGTCCTCGCCGAGTTCCTCCCGGATGAGCTTCATCTGCTCGCGCAGTATGTATTCCTTCTGGTTCTTATCCACGCGCTCTTTGACTTTGCTCTGGAATTCATTCTGGATGGCAGTGATTTCAATCTCTTTTAAAAGGAGCGCCATCAATACCTCATAGCGCTCCGTAAGTGTCATTGCCTCCAGAATCTTCTGCTTTTCTTCGTAAGAAACCGGCAGATTGTTCGCAACCTGATCCATCAGCTTCGGCAGATCCTGTATGGTACCGATCTGGCGCAGCAATTCTTTTCCGGCACGCGGATTTACCGTCTGATACCGGCTGTATGTCTCCTGTACACTGCGCACCATCGCAGCTTTGGCCTCTTCCGAAAGCCCCTCCTCCGGCAGCACGCACGGCGCCACCTCTGCCAGAAGATACGGATCCGTCTGTGCAAAAGCCGAAAGTTCGGCTCGCTCGATACCCTCAACCAGAATTCTTACGATATTGTTTTGTAATTTGATTACCTGCTTTACTTCCGCGATCACACCGATATGGTATACATCGTCCGCTCCCGGTTCTTCCTGTTCGACATCCTTCTGCGCCGACAGGAAAATCTTCTGGGAATCCATCATGCACTGTTCGATCGCACGGATGGACCGGTCACGGCTGATGTCAAAATGCGCAATCATTCCCGGAAGAATGACCATCCCGCGAAGCGCAACCGCAGGTATTTTTAAGATTTCTGTATCCAACATATCCTCTATTTTTCTTCTATGGTCTTTAATTTCTGCTCCTCAATGGAAAGCTTCTCCTCCACCAGATCCTTGGTGATCTCACACTCGGTGATGCTCTCATCCGACGGAATATGGTACATCAGATCCAGCGTCACAGCCTCCATAATCGCGCGCAGTCCTCGCGCTCCCGTCTTGCGCTCCAGCGCCTTGTCAGCGATCGCCTCCAGTGCGTCCGCGTCAAACGCAAGCTTCACGCCATCCAGCTCAAACAGCTTCTCGTACTGTCTGGTCAGCGCATTCTTCGGCTCTTTTAAGATGCGGATCAGGGCGTCGCGGTCTAACATATCCAAAGATACCGTCACCGGCACACGGCCGATGAACTCCGGGATCAGACCGAACTTCACAAAATCCTGCGGCAGCGCATGCTTTAACACGTCGCCGATATTGTACTCATTCTTTGACTTGATGTCCGCGTTGAAACCGATCGCCTTCTGATCCATACGCGTCTCAATGATCTTCTCAAGTCCGTCAAATGCTCCTCCGCAGATGAACAGAATGTTCGTCGTATCGATCTGGATCAGTTCCTGCTGCGGATGCTTCCTGCCTCCCTGCGGCGGTACCGATGCAATCGTTCCCTCAAGGATCTTAAGCAGCGCCTGCTGTACACCCTCGCCGGATACATCTCTCGTGATAGACACGTTCTCGGACTTCTTGGAGATCTTATCGATCTCATCGATATAGATGATACCGTGCTGGGCACGCTCAATGTTGTAATCTGCCGCCTGAATAATCTTCAAGAGGATATTCTCTACATCCTCACCGACATAACCTGCCTCTGTCAACGTCGTGGCATCTGCAATCGCAAACGGCACATTTAAGACACGCGCCAGCGTCTGCGCCAGCAGCGTCTTACCGGAACCGGTCGGACCAAGCATCAGGATGTTGCTCTTCTGCAGTTCCACGCCCAGATCATCCCCTGCCATAATTCTCTTGTAATGGTTATATACTGCAACGGAAAGAACCTTTTTCGCCTGATCCTGTCCGATCACATAATCGTCCAGAAACGCTTTTAATTCTTCCGGTTTTAAAAGGTTGATCTGCTCCGTCTCTTCTGCGGCGCCGGTCTCTTCCTCGTTCTCAAACTCTTCCTCAATAATCTCTGCACAGATGTCCACACACTCATCACAGATATATGCCCCTTTCGGTCCTGCGATCAGCTTGCGCACCTGTCCCTGAGATTTTCCGCAAAAGGAGCAGCGGATCTCATCGTCACTTCTTCCTGCCATTTTTAACTATTCTCCATGTTCTATCTTACTTCCTGCCAAAATCAGGTCTTATTTGCTTTCTTCCTTCTTGGTGTCCTTGCGGATGATGACATCGTCGATCAGTCCGTACGCCTTTGCCTCCTCGGCAGACATGTAGTAATCGCGCTCGGTATCGGCAGCAACCACATCGTACGGCTTGCCGGTGTTGGCAGCGAGAATCTCATTTAACTTTTTCTTGGTCTTTAAAATGTTCTCCGCTGCGATCTGGATCTCTGTCGCCTGTCCTTTGGCTCCGCCGGACGGCTGATGGATCATGACCTCCGCATTCGGAAGCGCATAGCGCTTGCCCTTTGTTCCTCCCGCGAGCAGGAATGCGCCCATGCTTGCTGCAAGTCCGATACAGATGGTGGACACATCACACTTGATGTACTGCATTGTATCGTAAATTGCCATACCCGCTGTCACCATACCGCCCGGGGAGTTGATGTAAAGCTGGATGTCCTTGTTCGGATCTTCGGACTCCAAAAACAGAAGCTGTGCCACAACAAGGCTTGCCGTTGTCTCATTGACTTCCTCTCCAAGGAAAATAATACGATCTTTTAACAGGCGGGAATAAATATCATAATTGCGTTCTCCGCGGCTGGTCTGCTCTACGACGTAAGGTACTAAACTCATATTCGATCCTCCATTTTATACTTTTTTAATAATTACTTATAAGCTTAAACAGACCGGCCCAATAGAGCCAGTCTGTCTGTTTTGCAATAAGAACTGACAGGGGAATTACTCCTCTGTTCCCTCTTTCTCTTCTGCTTCTTTTTCTTTCTTGGATTTTGCTTTCGCTCTCTCCTTCACGTTCTCCATGATCAGGTCTACTGCCTTGGTCACTGCAAGGTCTCTCTTCATGGATTCCTTCTCGTTGTCGCCGATGTACTCTTTGAGCTTGTCAGCTTCCATACCGTACTGTGCTGCCATCTTCTCAATCTCAGCATCAAGCTCTTCATCGGTAATCTCAATCTTCTCATCCTTTGCAATCTGCTCTAATACCAGGCTGCTCTTGATGCGTGTCTCAGCTTCCGGGCGAACCTGCTCTTTTAACTTGTCGAGTGTCAGACCGGAGAACTGCATGTACTGCTCCATAGAAAGACCGCTCTGTGCCAGTCTCTGAGCAAATTCATTGACCATGTTCTCACACTGTGTCTCGATCATTGCCTCCGGGATCTCCATGGTGGACTTGTCAATGATCTTCTGGATTGCCTCGTCCTCCTTGGTCTTCTTAGCCTCGTTCTCCTTCTCTACCTCAAGGTGCTTCTTAACGTCAGCCTTGTACTCCTCTAAGGTATCGAACTCGGATACATCCTGTGCGAACTCATCGTTCAGTTCCGGAAGCTCCTTGCACTTTACTTCGTGGATCTTAACCTTGAACATTGCAGGCTTTCCGGCAAGATCTGCTGCCTGATACTTCTCAGGGAAGGTTACGTTTACTTCTACTTCGTCGCCGGCATTCTTGCCTACGAGCTGATCCTCGAACGTATCGATGAAGGAATGGGAACCGATCTCAAGCGGATGATTCTCACCCTTGCCGCCCTCAAATGCAACGCCATCAACAAATCCCTCGAAGTCGATCACTGCGGTATCGCCGTTTGCGATCGGTCTGTCTGTCACGGTAACAGTTCTTGCGTTGTTATTTCTCTCTTTCTCTACTGCTGCCTCTACCTCTTCGTCAGATACGGAGGTATCGATCTTGGTTACCTGAACACCAAGATACTTGCCAAGCTTTACTTCCGGTCTTACAGCAACCTCTGCTGTGAAGATGAAAGGCTTGCCGGACTCGATCTGTACCACGTCGATGGTCGGTCTGGATACGATGTCAATACCGCTCTCCTCTACTGCTGCAGGATAGTTCTCCTGGATCAGGGTGTTTGCTGCGTCCTCATAGAACACTGCCTCGCCGTACATCTTCTCGATCATCTTTCTCGGAACTTTACCTTTACGGAAACCAGGCATGCTGATCTTGCCTTTTTCTTTCAGGTAAGCAGCCTGGATTGCTTTCTCTACTTCTTCGGCAGCCACTTCAATGGTAAGCTTTGCCATATTCTTTTCTAAGTTTTCTACCTGTACACTCATTGTAACTATCTTCCTCCTTAATATATATGAAATATCATGTACATCTTCCGTCCATCGCATGACATTCGTCACGCCAGTCGCCTGCAGCCCTTTTTTAAGGGTTCCTGCCTGTCTTTCGGAAAAAAGGGCGTACTACGACTATCACAGTCATTTAAGGATTATAACATACAAGACCGGAAAATACTAGCTTTTTTTTGATTTCTTTGCGGTTTTTCCGCCAAAAACACGCCCTAGAGCTCCACACCGCGATGTTCTACAGAGGTAGAGAACACAATCAGCGTCTTTGTCCGTCCAAAATACTGTAATTCCCCGATAAAACGGTCGAGTTCCATCGTATTTTCAAACAAAACCTCTAACAGCATGGAATAGTCGCCGGTCACACAGTTGCACTCAATCACGTTTTTGCACTTTTTTATATAGCGAATGATGGCGGTTCTGTCAAGCCGCATCCGCTTTTCGCTGCGCGGCTTTCTTACTCTCTCACCCGGCTTCGTACTGCTTTTTCCTCACGTTTTTTTCACGGTACACCCTTCCGTCTCTCTCATTCAGCATCGTACCGCTTTTTTCTCACGGTTTTTTTTCACGGTACACCCTTCCGCCTCTCTCATTCGGCTTTGTACTGCTTTTTTCTCACGGGGTTCTTTTTCC
>OGCN01004478.1_pt1 | contig 12044 bp, 12 predicted proteins | sample 1570181 | NCBI WGS metagenome assembly OGCN01 (sample SAMEA4370584, study PRJEB24528) | human gut metagenome | reverse complement strand
AGCGGCTGGCCGACTGCAACCACCCGCTGGTACGACTACGGATATGCCTGCAACAGCGATCCCAAGGACGAAACCGGCTCGTCGTTCGACATCGACTGGGCCCGCGATAAGGATGGGAACAAAGTCAATCTGCCGGGCGTCGATTTCGTGAAAGTTCAGAACGCCACCTTGCAGGACCTGGGCTTCGGCTACGGCCCTTCATGCGTTCAGATCAACTGCGCCATCGACCTGCACCTGAAAGGGACAGAGATCGAAACGATCGCACAATAAGACCTTGACACGGCGGCGGGACCCTTTCAATCACGACGAACCATTGCAAACCTTTCTTCGCATGAAATCCCGCCGCCGTCTTTAACCGCACAGACTGCGGGCTGCCGGATATTTGGAGATTAGTTCACCGTTGTCTGCCATACAACGATTTACCTCCGGTTCCCGGAACAAAACCACCCACGGCCGGAGCCGATCGGAACAGCGGCAGAAAAATCGGCGCGTCTGTTTACGAACGCCGCATATCGGTCATCGGACGGGTTTGCACGATACGGGATTCCGAAACCGTGGACGGAACAAGAGTTTATCTTGTAACGTGGATCGTACGGCGGTATTCCGTGGGAGACATGCCCGTATGCAGGCGGAAAAAGCGGCTCAGCGAAGACTGGTTGGCGAAGCCGGCGCGCCTTTATGTCGAGCCTCGCGTCCCGGAGCAGGGTCTTGATCTCGATAACGACATAGTCGGCAATCATCTCATGGGCGGACTGGCCGTTTACCTCCAAAACGACTTTGGTCAGGTATACGGGAGATATGCACAACTTATCGGCATAAAAAGCGACCTCCCAGCGCGTTTTGTGGTGTTCGCCGACCAGCATGGCGAACCGCATGGCGATATTTTCCTTGTTGGTATTCACGAAAGGGCGCTTCTTGGCGCTCGTCGTCTGCTGGAAAAGGACATAGAAATCCCAGTAATAAATCCGCAGCAGGTGCAGAATGGTCTCCCGCAGGAAAACGGGATCGTCGTTGCTGCCCCTGAGATCGATCGTCCGGCAAAACCCCAGAAACCGGTTTCGGTCCACGTCGTTGACGCTGTACAGGAAATTCTTCCGCATATAGAAGAAAAAATCCGGGGTTATTTTTCCCAGCCCGCTCATGATGTCGAGGAACATCTCCTTGTCTACTTTGAAAAAGGTCATCGAGAAATCGTCGCTGACCTCGCGGATCGACACCAGCTGCAACGGCAGAATCGTAACGATATCGTTTTCGGAAATCGGACTGCGCACCGAAAAAACCTCTATCACAGCGGTACCTCCCGTGCAAATACCGCAGAAACCCTCCTCCTGATAGGCCTCGTGTTCGCTTATCGGCAGAGACGAAATATCGGTATATATTTGGAATTTAGGATGCATGCTGATTTTATTGCATTAAATATACGACATTCGCCTTCCCCGCACCTCTTTAATGCAAAAATTGAACTCGAATGGCAAACTTAAGTATCAAAACTCAAAATCGCACCGGAGAGGCGGCATAACGCGAAAGCGCATATCATGCTCCGCCGCAGGAAATTTCCCGAACGGGCAAAATCACGCTCCTTCTCAAAAAGCGGCACCGCCCGAACAAATCTGCGAAAAGCAAACCGCCGCAGAAGGGCATGGCAAAAAAGAAAAGGAGTCAAAACCTTGACAATCAAAGTTTTGACACCTTAATCAGTACCCGGAGCCGCATTTGAATATATTAAATTCTATTAAACTTAAATAGAGGCAAGAATGAATAAATTTATATTTATTTTATTTATTATCAATAGTATATAAATATTTAATCATTTTACCAGATAAATTCCGATTGAACATATTTTAGCAGATGTGGGGAAAATGTGGGGAATTTTTCGTATTTTTGCTCTGTCAATCCGGAATCTGGGTACTATGAAAATAACTCTCATCATCAAAAAGAGCGTAAAACGCTATGATACAGAATCGAAGGCGACCATTTACGCACGTCTGCGGGATGGCAGACAGGTAGATATGGTCGCACCGACCCGGCTCACCATCAATCCCAATCTTTGGGATGACAAGGCCGAACAGGTCAAAAGCAAAATCGTTTGCGACGACGAAATGCGTTCCTATTACAACGATGAAGCCCGCAAACTCAAGTCCTACCTCGAAAAAACCTATCAATCCCGACAGACGACAGAACCGCAGAAAGAGTGGCTGAAAGAGGCATTGGAACAATATTACAATCCGCAAAAGTACAATGTCGAAACGGCCACGGAAGAAACGGCCAAACCGACATTGATCGCATTGTTCGACGAATTTCTCGAAAAGCACCGTCTTTCCGATGTCCGCAAAAAGAATTACCGGGTCATCAAACGAGGATTACAGCGGTATGAACTTTATATCCGGACAACCAAGAGGGGGCAAAAAGCATTCGTATTGGACATCGATCAAGTAACGGCCGACACCTTGCGGAATATTTGGGATTTTTTGGAAAATGAATACCGCTACTGCGCTCTTTACCCGGAAATCTACGCAGCTATCCCCGAAGCACGCACACCGCAACCCAGAGGAAAGAATACGTTATTGGATTGTTTCTCGCGCATCCGAACTTTCTTCTACTGGTGCAACAGCAACAAAAAGACCCGGAACCGACCGTTCGACGATTTCCCGTTGGAGGAATGCACATACGGAACGCCTTATTATATCACGGTCGAGGAGTTGCACAAGATTTACGGCACGAATCTGATGCGGCATCCGCAACTGGCCGTTCAGCGCGACATCTTCGTTTTTCAATGTCTGATCGGCTGCCGGGTGGGTGATCTGCTGAAAATGACGAAATCGAATCTGATCGACGGAGCCATCGAGTATATACCACGCAAGACCAAAGAAGGGCGGCCGCTGACCGTGCGGGTTCCGCTGAATCAGACAGCCAAAGAGATCGTATCCCGTTATAAAAGTCTGGACGGCGACAAACTGCTACCGTTCATCTCCGAGCAGAAATACAATCTGGCGATCAAGCGGATTTTCAAAGCTGCCGGATTGAAACGGTTGGTTACGGTCATAAACCCCACTACTCGCGAAGAAGAAAAGAGGGTGCTTTACGAGATCGCCTCGTCGCATCTGGCCCGCCGAACATTCGTCGGAAACCTGTACAAGCAAGTCAAAGATCCCAATCTGGTCGGAGCTTTAAGCGGACATAAGGAAGGCAGCAAGGCTTTCGCACGTTACCGCACCATTGACGATGAAATGAAAAAAGAATTAGTAAATTTGTTGTCGTAAAGGAGATGATTGCGTCCGCAGCGCGGTCGGAATGCAACGAACATTAGCCCGCAATCATAAATCACAGCAAACAGTGATTTTATTTGACTTATCCATAAATTGCGCTATATTTGCATTAAAATCACATCAAATTGGGATTTATGGACAAAGTCGGTAATGCAATAAAAGAGCGCCGCAAGATATTGAAAATAACGCAACGGACACTTGCGGAATTGGCCGGTGTGGGTATCAATACGCTCACAAAAATTGAGCGCGGAGAAGGGAATCCCACGATCGAAGTTCTTGAAAAAATACTCGATACACTGGGGCTGGAACTACAAATCGGAATCAAACAGCGGAATGAATTATGAGGCAAGGGGCAGTATACATGAATGGCAAGTTAGCCGGCATATTGACAGAAATATCGCCGACTGAATATGTTTTCAAATACGATGATACATACTATGCTGATGATATGCAGCCAGCCGTCAGTCTGACATTACCCAAAACACAACAGGAGTATAGATCAGCCTATCTGTTCCCCTTTTTCAGCAACATGCTTTCCGAGGGCCGCAACCGCATCGTTCAATCCCGCATGCTGCATATCGATGAAAACGACCATTTCGGCATTCTGCTGGCAACAGCGCAAACGGATGTTGCCGGAGCAGTAACCGTAAAACCCCTATAACAATGAACCCGATTACGATTTGCCCGTCCACATTGGCCGAAGGATATGACAGCTACTCTCCGATTGCGATAAAACATCTGTTCGACGGCCGGCAAGTGTCTCCATTTTTGGATTATACACCCATTGATGACGACAACAATTCCGCAGCCCAAGAAGAGTTTCTGCACAATCAGGAGCGAATCTCGCTGTCGGGAGTACAACCCAAATATTCGATGATCGTTCGCAACGGTAAACTGGCTTTAACTCAAAAAGGCGAACAAGGCCACTATATCCTCAAACCGAAGTTAAGCGATTTCCGCAACCGGATATATAGTTCCGCGAATGAGAATCTGACCATGCAAATCGCGTCACAGGTATTCGGAATCGAAACCGCCGCAAACGGACTTTGCTTTTTCAAAGGAGGAGAACCGGCTTATATCACCAAACGGTTCGATGTCAAACCCGACGGCACAAAGCGCAGAAAAGAAGATTTCGCATCGCTCGCCGGACTGACTACGCAAAACGGCGGTAAGAATTACAAATATGAGTACTTGACATACGAAGAATGCGGAGAGTTAATTCGACGATACCTGCCCGCATGGAAAGTAGAGACCCTGAAATTTTTCGATCTCATCATATTCAATTTTCTGATTTGCAACGGCGACGCCCATCTGAAAAATTTTTCGGTACTCGAAACCGAATCAGGCGATTTCCGTCTGTCCCCGGCATACGACCTGATAAATACCAAACTGCATGTAGACGACCGGATATTCGCTCTCGACAAAGGGTTGCTGAAAGACAATGCCGCCGAATCTATGCCTTATGGAATGACCAACAGCACAACTTTCCGGGAATTCGGCAAAAGATTAGGGCTCCCCGACAAAACTATCCGACGGGAACTCGACAAATTCTGCACCTCTTATCCGCTTTTAGATACGCTGATCGCCAACTCCTATTTATCCGATGAATTGAAAGAGAATTACCGGAATATGTATCTCGGACGGCGGGATTCTTACCTGAAAATCGGATTGTAACAGGAAACGACTTATGGGCCAGCAGGAATACGAGGCTTTCAAAGCGAAGTTGCGGGAATGGATGAACACCCACCCCGACGAATACGCCGCATTCGAAGAGGCGATGAACGCCCGTGACTATGCAGGGTGCCAGTCGGTCATATTCCAAGCCATGTCCCTTATCCCCCGGTACCGGCGCCTCATGTCCGACAAAGCCAATGAAGGACTGTTCGAGCATGTCGATGAGATCGAACAGGCGGCCCGACAACACGACCTTGCCGGCAAGATCATCCGGGAGTGCGAACAGCCCGGCAAGGATTCCACCCTTCCGGCGATGCTTTGCTGGCTCTACTTCGGCAAGAGTTTCGAACGGATGGTGGAGCGTTGCGAAGAACTGCGGCGTTCGCCCGATCTGGGATTCTTGCAGAAAATGACCATGAGTGCCACGATCAAACTGCTAATCTCCCGCTCCATCAAATTAGAACTGCGCACCAAGCAGGATTGGGATGCCCACCGCGAAGCGATACGGCTGGCCGAAAGCGACCGAGTGCTGGAATGGGCAACGGGCACTCTTCTTGTCGAAGATGCAGGTGAAAAGAGGAAGCCCGGCAGGCCGAGCGCAGCCAGATCATTGGTGGAAATGTTTTCGCCAATTGTCACACATCCCGCTGAGTTGCGAAGAAAGATCGGCGAATACCTCACGAGGAAACACACCCAGACCGACATCGCACGTCTGAAGATCGCTCTCGATGAATTACGCTATCTGGTGGTTCCAATCAATATCAAGCCATTCCGCAATGCCCTGCAAGCAGAATACGGATCTGACATCCGCATCGTCCACGAGCGGGGCATACAGGAAGCATACAGCCGCCTGACGGAACCGCTGCTCATCGGATCGACCGTCGGCAGCCGGGGCAGCGAAGCCCTTATCATCCGGGAAATAAAAGATTTTCTATCGGAATAAGGCTCGTCAAATTCGTCTTAATACAACGCGAATTAAACGCTTAAACATCGTTCAATCATAACATTATATTTGCGCCGTCGCTCGGATTTCCGGGCGGCGGCGTTGCTTTTCCCTCCGCCGGAATGTTGCGCCTCATAACGGGCGGAAAGCAATGTATGAAAGATTTATTATCCATCCTCCGGGATGCTCCGGGCAGCATCCGGCTGGAGGTAAGCGGCGAGGATCTGTTGGCTTTCTCCAAAAGCCTTATCGACCGCGCCAAAGAAGAGTTGGCCACACAGGTCGCTGAAGCCCGCAAGGAACGATACCTGACCAAAGAGCAGGTCAAAGAGCTATGCGGCATTTGCGACGCGACGCTCTGGCATTGGAATCGCAAAGGGTATCTGAAAGCTGTTAAGGTCGGGAACAAGGTTCGCTACCGCACCTCGGACATTCAACGGATTCTCGGCGAGCGCGATGGCAAATAAGGTGTCAGACAGCGTTGCAGCCTCCTGCAAGCAGTCCCGGAACGAGCGTATCGAGGAGTTCCTGCGGGAGCATTACGCCTTTCGCTACAACACGGTCAAAAGCCGTGCGGAGTTCCGCAGCAGCGACGGCGAGTTCCTCCCCGTGACCAAATACCGGCTCAACTCCTTCCGGCGGGAGCTCGACCGCACCATCGGCATCTCCACCTCGGCGGAGAACCTGCGCAGCATGCTCGAAAGCGACTTTTCCGAGCGTGTGAATCCCGTGCAGGCGTATTTTCATAAACTGCCGCCAGCAACGGGAACGCAGGCGATCGGCGAACTGGCCGCGACCGTCACTGTGCGCAATGCCCTGCATTGGTCGAAGTACCTGACCAAATGGCTCGTCGGCGTGGTCGCCAATGCGATGAATGACCTCGGATGTCAGAACCATGTCTGTCTGGTACTGACCGGCGAGCAGGGAAAGTTCAAGACCACGTGGCTCGACAACCTCTGTCCCCGCTCACTCGCCAGTTATCTTTTCACGGGAAAAATCGACCCGCAGAACAAGGACGTGCTGACGCTGGTCTCCGAATACCTCTTCATTAACATCGACGACCAGCTGAAGGCGCTCAACAAACGGGATGAAAACGAGCTGAAGAACCTCATCACGGCTCCTTCGGTCAAATACCGGCGGCCCTACGACGTCTACATCGAAGAGTATCCCCACTTGGCGAGCTTCATGGCCTCGGTGAACGGGAACGACTTTCTGACCGACCCGACCGGCTCGCGGCGCTTCCTGCCCTTCGAGGTGTTATCCATCGACATCGACCGGGCGATATGGGTCAATATGGATCGGGTATATGCCGAAGCCCGAACACTCCTGAGCAACGGATTCCGCTATTGGTTCGACGACGCCGAAATCGAAGAACTGCACCGGGGAAACGCCGCATTCCATGTCCAGACCATCGAATACGAAATGCTGCTGAAAGGGTTCGAGAAACCTCCGGAACATGCCGTCACGGATTGCTTTATGACCACCGTGGAGATTCTGGACTACCTGCGCAGCTATTCATCGCTGAACCTCTCCGAGAAACGTATGGGTGAAGCCTTGCGCAAGGCTGGGTTCGAGCGCCGCTCGAAACGTGTCAACGGAAATCCCGTCTACGGCTGGGTCATCGAGAAGATCACACCCAATCCTTTCGTCTCTTACGGATTGTAGTTACTACGCTACTACACACAGCTGCAAAACATTGAAAAAGAACACGCAGGCGTGTAGTAGGATGTAAAAAAACACCTTACGGCATCTTACGACGCTACTACGTCAATTACTACGGTAGTAAGCTGCCATGCACTTCATTACTACGCATAGCAAATTGTTTATCAAACGATTACGCGAATGTAGTAGGTAGTAAGGCAATATCGCTAAACTTCGAAAAACAAACATTATGAATGATCTGAAAAATATCGGCATCAGGCAATTCCTCGCACGGCGGGGCATTCAGCCCAAGTACGAATGCAACGGCTACGGTATGTATCTTTCCCCTTTGCGGGAAGAACGCACGCCGAGTTTCAAAGTGGACTACGTGCGAAATCTTTGGTACGACTTCGGACTGGGCGAAGGCGGCACATTGCGCACCCTCGTAATGCGGTTGGAGCGGTGCGACAGCCGCGAGGCGATCCGACGGCTGCAAAACGGTGAAAAAGGAGACACAGGGATTGCTTCTCTTTCACCGGGTATTGGTGAGCCTCTTGGCGTTGGCGGGGTATCGCCGGTCGTGTGTTCGGCCACTGTCCCCACGCTCTGCATCCTCTCCGACGCTTCGCTCCGGCATCCGGCATTGGTCGGTTATCTCGCCTCGCGCGGCATCGTCCCGTCTGTCGCCGCGGCATTCTGCCGCGAGGTCCGCTACGAGGTAAACGGCTGCGCCTTTTTCGCCGTCGGGTTCCGCAACGATGCCGGAGGGTGGGAGCTCCGCTCCGCACGGTTCAAAGGCGGCTCCTCGCCCAAACATATCACCACCATCGACAACCGTTCCGATACGGTAATCGCCTTCGAAGGATTTATGGATTTCCTCGCTTATCTCTCGCTGAAACACCCCGAACGACTGCGCATCGACGCCGCGGTTCTGAACTCGGTCGTCAACCTGCCCAAAGCCATCCCGTTTCTCTCCCGGCATCCGGTGATTCACGCCTTCTTTGACAACGACGAAGCCGGGCGTAAAACGACCTCCGATCTGATCCGTCTTTGCCCCCGCAGCGAGGTAATCGACCAAAGGCATTTTTACAGCGGGCACAAGGACGTAAACGACTATCTGATCGCCCGCATAAAAGACCGACCTAAGACCACGAAAACTATATCCGATAAGCAAGATCACTCTTGTCGGAATGATCTGCAACCCTCGAAAGCAGAAACAGCGACGATTGAACCTCCGCGTCGGAAAGGGGTAAAGATTTAAGGAAGGCAAGGTTGTGTTTTCGTAGACGAAAACTGCGCCTTCCCCGCTGGTCGGCGTAAAATCCCGCTGGTCTGAAAAAAAATGCTTACAAACCACTTATCATGGAAACACCGAAAAAAACATATGGCAAACAAGGCGGGCGCCCGAAAGTCGGCATCGGTCACATCCGCAAATACGTCGTCAGCACACGGCTCAGCCCCGAACGGAAACTCCGATTCTCGGCCCTTTGCCGCGAGGCCGGGCAACCGCCGGCCGAAGTCCTGCGCCAGCTGATCGACCGAGGAACGGTAAGAGCACGGATCACCCGCGAACAACTGGATTTCATGGCCCAACTGAAAGGCGTCGCCCGGAATCTGAACCAGCTGACCCGGCTGGCCAATGCCAAAGGTCTGGCGGCTGTCAGGGTACGGCATGCGGCGATCGTCACGGCCATCGAAAAACTCCTGAAGCAGATATGCGATGGTCGGTAAGGTCATATCCGCTTCGTCCTTTTCGGGGACGGTAGGCTACGTGATGAAAGAAGAATCCCGGATATTGGAAGCCGAAGGAATCATGCCCCCGGAAGTGAAGGATATGGTGCAGGACTTCAAAGACCAGACCTTATTGAATCCGCGGCTGAAAAACACCGTCGGGCATATCTCGCTGTCTTTCTCACCCAAGGACGCTCCGCGGATGACCGACGCCCTGATGACGCAGATCGCAAAGGAGTATATGCAAAAGATGGGCATCACCGATACGCAGTATCTATTGGTGCGCCATCTCGACCAGCCCCATCCGCACTGCCATCTGGTCTACAACCGGGTCGGGAATAACGGGCAGACCATTTCGGACAAGAACATCAAGCTCCGCAGCGCCAAGGTATGCCGGGAGCTGACCGAGAAGTGCGGATTGTATCTCGCACCGGGAAAGGACGACGTACGGCGGGAGCGGTTGCGCGAACCCGACAAAACCAGATACGAAATCCACGATGCGATCAAAGGCTGTCTGCCCAAGAGCAAAAGTTGGAACGAACTGGAAGGCAAATTAAAGGAACAGGACATCGGCGTCCGTTACAAGTATTGCGGAAATACCGACCGCAAGCAGGGTATCCTCTTCTCGAAAAACGGCTTCGAGTTCTCCGGATCGAAGATCGACAGGGCATTCAGCTTTACGAAACTCGACAACCGGTTCAACCATATTCAACAGCAGACCCAACACCGGGCAACGCTCTTCGGGAACCTCTCGGCGGCAGCAGGTAATTACCGTTCGGCATTTGCCGGGTTGTTCGGCGGTATGGATAGCGGCGGCACGCACGAAGAGCCATCATCGGTAAACCTCGGAAAAGCAGGCGGGATTCCGCTGCCGCCGGCCGGTTCGCCCGTCGGAGTGTCCGCCGCACAGTTGCAGCGCAAGCCGGGAGAAAGTCCCGAAGAGCATATAGCACGAATCACGGCACTGCTCAACGCCGCGGCCGAGGCGATGGCCATCGCTGCGATGGAGCACCGCCGCAGGATGGAAGAACAGAAAAGAAGAGCCAAAATGAAAATATAACCTTAAAACCGGAAAACCATGAACAACGAAAATAAGATCGATCTCTCGATCGAGATGTATGAAGACCTCAAGGAAACGCTTGTCAAAGCCATCAAAAACGCCAAAGCAGGCGGCACAGGAAACGCAGGTTGGGAGAATACGCAGCTGGAACGGATCGAACGGCTGATAGAGGCCGCGGAACGCTCGCAAGGGCAGATCGCACAGCAGCTCGAACAACTGCAACGGAATACGGCCTTGTCCGGAGCAAAAACCGAGCAGATGCAGGAATTTACCGACAGATACAACGCGTTGCTGGCGCAGTTAGCGGGGAGACTGGAGGTGATCGACAAGGAGAACCGAACAATAATTACTGAAATTCTAAATTTCAAAAAGTCTCTATCCGAGTTCAAAAACGAAGTTGATACGACAAAGTTCGAAAAATTATCCAACCATACATTATGGGAAATGAAAACCCAGATACGCTATCTCAAACAACCACCTATCGTTCTGAGAACAATCGTATTTCTAACCGTATTATCAATTTTGACAATATTGGCAACCGGGTATTTATATAGAGATCGGAACGAATGGCGGGGCGAAGCTACATATTGGTATAAACAGAGCGACCAATATAAAACGACACAGACTAATAAAAAATAAAAACATTTTTTATTACTGGTAAATTTTGTATCTTTGCCACGCAAAGGTTCGGAAAGAAGGCCATATGGCCTCCGATCGATTAAAAGGGAATGCCGTGAAAGTCGGCAACAGTTCCCGCTGCTGTAAGTTCCTGTCCGGAAACGGACACATGAGGGATCGACAATCTCAGCCACTGGTGAAAACCGGGAAGGCGTCGTAACCGGAATAAGTCAGAAGACCTGCCTTGCATGACAGATTGGTTTCGCAGCCTGCGGAGAATGGGCGTGAATCGATAATGCATGTAAAGCACTTTTTCATTTTGTTTCGTTGCATTGCGGCTGTGGAATCAATGGTTACCGAACAAACTATTGATACCAAGCGCATAATGAAGCAATTCTACCTTTCGATCCTATGTCTCGCATTTATTGCGGGGGGGGGGAATTTCCACAGCAGTTCAGGCATCCGATAAAGCCGATTCCACCACGAACCGGCGTTACGTCGGAAAACTGGACAGTATCCAGAAAATCAACGAGGTCATCATCGTCGGCACCCCCGTCATTCCCAAATACCGCGAAGTCATCCCCGCACAGGTCCTCAAGGAGGTCGACCTGCAACGGCTGAACAGTCTTTCGGTGGCCGACGCCATCCGCTATTTCGCAGGCGTGCAGCTCAAAGACTACGGCGGCGTGGGCGGTCTGAAAACCGTCAACATCCGCTCGATGGGCACCAACCACATGGCCGTGTTCTACGACGGCATCCAGCTGGGCAACGCCCAGAACGGACAGGTCGATCTGGGACGCTTCTCGCTGGACGACGTGGAGGAAATATCGCTCTACAACGGTCAGAAAAGCGACATTTTCCAGTCGGCCAAGGATTTCGGAGCCTCTGGAACGATCTACATAACCACGCGGCGCCCCCGCTTCGAGGAGGGCAAGCGGGCCAATTTCAAGGCCACGATGAAGACCGGCTCGTTCGGGCTCATCAACCCCTCGATGCGCTACGAGTACAAGATCTCCGACGCCGTCAGTTCGTCGTTCAGCGGCGAGTGGATCAATGCCACCGGCCGGTACAAATTCCGCTACCGCCGCCGCAACACGCTGGGCGACATCGC
>OGCN01004472.1_pt1 | contig 12064 bp, 10 predicted proteins | sample 1570181 | NCBI WGS metagenome assembly OGCN01 (sample SAMEA4370584, study PRJEB24528) | human gut metagenome | reverse complement strand
TCGGCGAACTCCATGGACTCCAGGATGATCGGCGCGTTCTCGGCGCACAGGGTGTCGCCGGTGGAGGTGTCCTTCAGGCCCACGACGGCGACGATGTCGCCCGCGGACACGGCGTCGATGTCGACGCGCTGGTTGGAGTGCATCTGCAGAAGACGGCCGATGCGCTCCTTCTTGTCCTTCGTGGCGTTCAGCACGTAGCTGCCGGCGTCCAGATGCCCGGAGTACACGCGCAGGTAGGTGAGCTTGCCCACGTAGGGGTCGGTCATGATCTTGAAGGCCAAGGAAGAGAACGGGGCCTTCGGATCGGCCGGACGATCCTCTTCCTCGCCGGTCTCGGGGTTCACGCCCTTGATCGGCGGGATGTCCACCGGGGACGGCATGTAGTCGACCACGGCGTCCAGCAGCTCCTGCACGCCCTTGTTCTTGTAGGCGGAGCCCACGAACACCGGGTTGATCTTGCAGGCGATGACGCCCTTGCGGATGGCGGCCTTCAGCTCCTCGACGGAGACTTCCTCCTCCATGAGGACCTTCTCCATGAGGTCGTCGTCGCAGTCGGCGGCGGCCTCCAAAAGCTCCTGGCGGTACAGGGCCGCGTCTTCGGCGAACTCGGCCGGGATGGCGTCCATCGGCTCGGGGTAGGTCATGCCCTTGTCGTCGGCCTTGAAGTCCCACGCGGTCATGGTCACCAGGTCGATGACGCCCCAGAAGTTGTCCTCGGCGCCCATGGGAACCTGAGCGGCCACGGCGTTGGCGTCCAGACGGTCGCGCATGGTCTGGATGGCGTGGAAGAAGTCAGCGCCCACGCGGTCGTACTTGTTGATGAAGGCGATGCGGGGCACGCCGTAGCGCTCGGCCTGGCGCCAGACCGTCTCGGACTGGGGCTGCACGCCGGCAACGGCGTCGAACACGGCGACGGTGCCGTCGAGCACGCGCAGGGAGCGCTCCACCTCGGCCGTGAAGTCCACGTGGCCGGGGGTGTCGATGATCTGGAAGCGGTACTCCTTGCCATCGGCCTTACCGCCGGGGTACTTCCAAAAGCAGGTGGTGGCTGCAGCGGTGATGGTCACGCCGCGCTCCTGCTCCTGGACCATCCAGTCCATGGTGGCAGCGCCGTCGTGCACCTCGCCGATCTTATGAGTTTTGCCCGTGTAGTAGAGGATGCGCTCGGTCGTGGTGGTCTTGCCTGCATCGATGTGGGCCATGATGCCGATGTTGCGCGTATCTCTCAGATCGATTTTAGCCATGCATCTTCACCAGCCTTTAGAAGCGGTAGTGCGAGAACGCACGGTTCGCTTCGGCCATCTTGTACATGTCCTCGCGCTTCTTCACAGCGGCGCCGGTGTTGTTGGAGGCGTCGATGATCTCGTTGGCGAGACGCTCGCGCATGGTGTGCTCCTTGCGCTTGCGGGAGAAGTCGACGATCCAGCGAATCGCCAACGTGGTGGCACGACGGGAGTTGACCTCCATCGGCACCTGGTAAGTGGCGCCGCCCACGCGCTTCGGCTTGCACTCGAGGGTGGGGCGGACGTTGTCCATGGCCTTCTTGAACACGGTCAGCGGATCCTCGCCGGTCTTCTCCTGGACCAGGTCGAAGGCGCCGTAGACGATGTTCTCGGCGATGGACTTCTTGCCGTCAAGCAGAACCTTGTTGATGAGCTGCGTGACGAGACGGTTGTTGAACTTTGCGTCCGGCTGCGTTTCGCGGCGGACTGCTGCTGCACGACGCGGCATGTAGTTACTCCTTTTGCTTCTGCGCGCTTCGGGGCACCGGTTCGGCGTCCATTAGGTCGGTGGGGCTCCTTACCCAGACTCTACCGGCCCGCGCGGCTTAACGAACGTTATTTCGGGCGCTTGGCGCCGTAGCGGCTGCGGGCCTGCTTGCGGTTGTCCACCGCAGCGCAGTCGAGCGCCGCGCGGATGACCTTGTAACGGACACCGGGAAGGTCCTTTACACGGCCGCCGCGGATGAGCACCATGGAGTGCTCCTGGAGGTTGTGGCCCTCGCCGGGGATGTAGGCCGTGACCTCCATACCGTTGACGAGACGCACACGGCAGACCTTGCGAAGAGCGGAGTTCGGCTTCTTGGGGGTCGTGGTGTACACGCGGGTGCACACGCCGCGCTTCTGCGGGTTGCCCTTGAGCGCCGGGGTCTTCGACTTGTCGACCGTCTTCTTGCGGCCCTTGCGGACCAGCTGGTTAATTGTAGGCAAGACTCTTTTCCTTTCCTTTTTCCACGGGCTTGCACTGCACAAAACAAGCGCCTCTGTGAGGCGCGAGTGGGTATATTACGAGGGTTTCCGCTGTGTGTCAAACGCCACGCACCCGGGCATATCCATCCCCTCCGGCGAGCGGCACAATTTGTCCATAAGTACCCGAATCAAGGGTCGTCTTCAACGTCGCCTCCAATACCAAACCCTCTTGTTTTGGCAGCGCGAGGGGTACCAAACCTTCAGTTTCGCCCGAAGTGCTGAACTGGGAAAACTCTCTATAATACCTGGTAGATAGCTTGTCGCAATTCGGCCAAAACAAGCGGTTTGGTACCGTCGCACCGCCAAAACAAGAGGTTTGGTACCGCCGGGCCTAGGCGTACTCGGCGATAATGGCCTCGACGTAGCGGGCCATGTTCTGGAGGTCGGCTACCTCTATATACTCGTCGACGGAATGGAAGTTGGTCATGCCGATGCCGAGGGTGATGGCGTCGGCGCCCTTCATGCCGAGGATGTTCGCGTCGGCCCCGCCGCCGGAGGTGGCGTGGCGGGACTCAAGGCCGCAAGTGGCCGCAGCGGCCTCCAAATGCGCGACGATGGCGTCGCCGGGCTCGTGCATGACAGCCGGGTAGTCCAGCTCCCAGGCCACTTCCACCTGGCCGCCGAAGCGGGCGGCGGCTTCTTCCAAGGCGCGGGTCATGGCGTCGCGCTGGGCGAGCACGCGATCCTCGTACAGCGAACGGCACTCCCCCCATGAGCGTCACGACGGCGGGCACGATGTTCACGGCCACGCCGCCCTCGATGCGGCCGACGTTGGCCGTGGTGCACTCGTCGATGCGCCCAAGCGGCATGGCGGCCACGGCGGCTGCGGCGATCTGAATGGCGGAGACGCCCTCCTCGGGCTCCACGCCGGCATGGGCGGCACGACCCTCAATGCGAGCGCGCAGCGTCCAGTGGTAGGGCGCTCCCATGATGATGGTGCCCGGCGCCCCGTCCGCATCGAGCACGAACAGCGGGAAACATCCGTCGCGCTCGGCTTCCGGGGTAGCCGCCGGCAGATTCTCCGGCCACGCGAGCGCGTCCTCGGCCAAGGCGCCGGCCCCCAGCAGGCTCTGCTCCTCGCAGGTGGTGAGCAGCACCGTGATGTCGGGCCGGGGCGCACCGGACTCCAACACCGAGCGCAGCCCCTCGAAAATGGCGGCAATGCCGGCCTTGTCATCAGCAGAGAGGATCGTCTCCCCCGCCGAACAGACAACCTCGGCCATGCGGCAGGTAATGTCGTCGCAGATATGGCGCTGCTCGATGACCGCCTCGATGCCCGCGCAGGGCTTCACCGTATCCAGATGCGCCGAAAACCCGATGCGCCCCGGCACCGTGCCGGCCAAATGCGCGATGAGGTTGCCCGTATCCGACCCCGTTTCCGCCGCAGAAGCATCGAAGGTGACCGTGAATCCCGTTTCTGCCAGCTTCTCCGCGCAATAGGCCGCCATGGGAGCCTCGTGCCACGACGGACTCTCGATGGCCACCATTTCCAAAAACGATTCAAGCACGCGATCGGGGTTCATAGGGGTCCTTCTTTCCAAAATTCCTAAACTTTTTGTCGCAGGGATGCGCCCAAGGAAAACAGCGAGGGTCCGACAGGTGCCTGGATTTGCCCCGCCTTTTGCCCAAGCGGCCTTCGTGCCGCGCCGTGGCAAAAACAAGGGGCAAGGCCAGGTGCCTGTCGGACCCGCAGCGTCGCGTAATAATTCCTCAAGGAATTATTACGAGGCAAGGATAGGCGCGGCCACCTGCTTCTTGCGGGACAGCACACCGGGCATCCAGTTGCCGCCCTCCTGACACTCGATCTCGAAGACGCGGTTCACACGGGCCGGGTCGCCCTCCACGATGAACTGCGAGCCCTCGGCCAGAATGTCGGTGACGAGCAACAGGGCGAACTCGTAGCCGTTATCTTCCACGAGCTTCTTCATATGGTCGCGGATCTCTGCCTCGCGGGCCATAACGGTGGGGAGATCCACCGTCTCGCGCTGGGCGATGAGCACCGTCACGTCGTCGTTCACCTTGAACTCCTTGGAGTCGGCCTCGACCAGCTTGGCGATGGGCATTTTGTCCTCGCCGCCACGGGTGCGGAAGATGTCCATGCCGTATTCCACCGCGTCGATGCCGAGCTTGTCGGCGAGGAAGTTCACCTGGTCGACGTCCACCGGGGTGCAGGTGGGCGACTTCATGATGACCGTGTCGGTGAGGATGGCCGACAAAAGCACGCGGGCGATGGAATCGGGCAGCTCGATGCCGGTCTGGCGGAACTGAAGCGTGACGATGGTGGCCGTGGAGCCGATGGGGAGGTTCAAAAAGAGGATGGGGTTGGCCGTGGAGATGTCGGCGATACGGTGGTGGTCGATGATCTCGACGACCTCGGCGTTCTCGATACCCGGGGCCGCCTGGCCGATCTCGTTGTGATCCACGAGGATGACCTTCTGCTTGACTTCCTCGCCATCGCGCTCGACGGGGTTCACGTTCTCGATGAGCACCGGCTCGGCGATGTCGTTCTGCTCCAGAATCCAGGCGCTTTCCACCGGCAGCGGCCCCAGACGGGCGGGCACGTACTCGACGGCGTCGGCCTCGCCGTCGCGGGCGGCCAGCGCGTTCTTCAGATGCGCGTAGCCCACAGCCGCGGCGATGGAGTCGTTGTCGGGGTTGCGATGGCCCACGACGAGGATTTTGGAAGACATGAAGGTTCCCCTTTCTCACCAACTTACGGTTTCGAGGCAGTATACCCCTCCTGCGCCCGTTAGGCGATGGGCTATGATAGGCTTCTTCGATGAAATGAAGCCCTGAACTGCTCTGCGGACGGGGGATGCGAAAGGAGCGCTTGTGAAAACCTACGGTTTGAGGGACATTATCGGCCCCATCATGGTGGGACCGTCCAGCTCGCATACGGCGGGGGCTTTGGCCCTCGCCTCCATGGCGCGGAAGCTCTTCGGCGAGCAGCCCGAACGCGCCGTCTTCACCCTGTACGGCTCCTTCGCCGCCACCGGCTCGGGCCACGGCACCGACAAGGCCCTGGTGGCCGGCATTCTGGGCCTTAGAACCGACGACCCGCGCGTGGCCGACGCCTTCGCCCTGGCGAAGGCCGCCGGCGTGCAGGTGGAAATCGTCTGGGACACGACCACCGACGTGGCCCACCCCAACACCGTGGACATCCGCTGCGAGAGCCGCGAGGGGCGCACCTTGGAAATGCGGGGCGTCTCCATCGGCGGCGGCGCTGCGGTCATCCGGCGCATCAACGGCATCGACGTGGACATCACCGGCGAGCACACGAGCGTGGTCGTGCACCAGCGCGATGTGCGCGGAGTGCTCGCCCACATCGCCGGCGTGCTGGCCGATTGCGGCATCAACATCGCCAACGCGAATCTGCACCGCACGGCCAAGCGCGGCGACGCCTACACCGTCCTCGAGACCGACAGCGACGTGGATGCGGGCGTGCGCGAGCTTCTGATGGACCACCCGGACATCATCAACGCGCGCGTGGTGCCCGCCACTTGCGCCGGCGACGGCAAGGAAGTACCCGTGCCCGAGGACGCCGAGGAGCGCTTCGCCCGCTGGGACTACGCCTCCGGCGAGGAGCTTTTGGCGCTCTGCGAGCGTGAGGGCGTCACCATCGCCCAGGCCTTCCGCGCCCGCGAGGAGGCGCTGTGCGCCAAGCAGGGCACCGAAGCCGGCATCGACGCCTACCTCGATCGCGTCTTGGAAGTGATGGGCAACGCCGCCACCGAGCCCTTGGATAATCCGCAGCCCTCTGTGGGCGGCCTCATCGGCGGCGAGGCAGCGAAGCTGCGGACGGCTTTGGAAGACACCGACCCTCAGCACCGCCTGGTGGATCCCCTGGCGGCCCGGGCGGCCCAGTATGCCCTGGCGACCCTGGAGACCAACGGACGCATGGGCGTCATCGTGGCCACCCCCACCGCGGGCTCGGCCGGCGTGCTCCCCGGCGTGCTTCTCGCCTTGCGCGACGAGCGCGGCTTCACCGGCGAGGAGCTGCGCGAGGGCATCCTCACCGCCGCGGGCCTGGGCTACCTCATCGCCCGCAACGCCAGCGTATCCGGCGCCGAGGGCGGCTGCCAGGCCGAGGTGGGAAGCGCGGCCGCCATGGCGGCCGCGGCGGCCGTCGCGCTTGCCGGCGGTGCCCCCGACCGCTGCCTGGCCGCCGGCGCGAATGTAATGATGTCGCTGCTCGGCCTGGTATGCGACCCGGTAGGCGGCCTTGTGGAAGTGCCCTGCCAGAAGCGCAACGCCACGGCGGCCTCCGTCGCCTTCGTCAGCGCCCAGATCGCGCTTTCCGGCGTCCAGAACCTCATCAGCTTCGACGAGGCCGTGGCCGTCATGGACGAAGTGGGCCGGGGCCTTCCCCCCGAGCTGCGCGAGACGGCCCTCGGCGGCATCGCCAAGGCCCCGTCCGCCTGCGCCTTCTGCGCGGGGTGCTAGGGTAACGCGACAGACGCTTCCAGCACGGCGGCCCAGATCGACGCGATCCGGGCCGCCGTCTTCTTGGCAGGGCGCCTACCCGATCTTCACGATGGGGGCGTAGTCTTTCAGCAGCTTCTTAGTCTGGCCGGTCTTGGCGAACTTGACGTGCAGGGTGTCGCCGTCGACCTTCACGACGGTACCGCGACCGAAGGTCTTGTGGTCGACGGCATCTCCCGCAGCGAACGTCGCCTGCGCGGCGGCCTTCTTGCCCGCATTCGGGTTCACCCCCGCGCCAATGCGGCCCGAGCCCGAGCCCAAACCGCCGCGGGATGCGCCGCCGACGCTGCCGGCCGCACGCCCCGTACCCGTGGCCGCGCGGTACTCGGCGAACGAGCGCCCCTGCGCCCCCGAGGCGCTCGAGCGCCCGAACACGCGGCCCTCCCCCGCCTCGGTGCCCGAACCGGCGATGCCCCGACGGCTCCCGCGCTTCTCCCAACCGGTCCCGGAAAAGCCCGCCGAGCCCAGCCCGCTCGTCTGACGCAGCTCGCTGGGGATCTCACCGATGAAGCGCGAGACGGGGTTCGCGTGGGTCTGGCCGAAAATCTGCCGTTGCTGGGCGCAGGTAAGGCACAGGCGCTTGCGGGCGCGAGTGATGGCCACATAGGCGAGGCGCCGCTCCTCCTCCACGGCCGCCGCGTCGCCCACGGAGTTCATGTGGGGGAACAGGGTCTCCTCCATGCCGGCCACCCAGACGCAGTCGAATTCCAGGCCCTTGGACGAGTGCACGGTCATGAGGGTGACGGCCTGCCCGTCCTCGGTCACCGTGTCCAGATCGGTGCGCAGGCGCACCCATTCGATGAAATCGGCCAGCGAGTCGCCGCGCAGTACGCGCACGGGCTCGGCGGACTCGTCCTCGCCCACCGTCGGCGCGGCGAAGTCGGACTCCTCCGCATCGTGGGTCTGCACGAACTCGTCCACAACGCCCAGAAACTCCTGGATATTCTCGACGCGCCCGCGGGCCTCGTCGGTGCCCTCGTCCTGCAGGGCGCGAATGAGGCCGGCCTTGTCGATGATCATCTCCACGACCTTGCGCAGATCGCCCCCGTAGGTGGCGCCGTCCTTGATGACCTGGATGAACTCCCCCACGGCATTGCGGGTGGAGGCGCGGATGTCCGGATCGACCACCGCCAGCTCGGCCGCTGTGAGAAACGGCATGTTCATCTCGCGGCCGTACTGGTCGATGCGCTCGATGGTGGTCTTGCCGATACCGCGGCGCGGCACGTTGATGACGCGCTTCGCAGCGATGTCGTCGGAGGGGTTCACGACCAGCGTGAGATACGCCATGACGTCGCGGATTTCCGCGCGGTCGAAGAACTTTGTGCCGCCGACGATGCGGTAGGGCACGCCGGCGCGCAACAGCATATCTTCGAGCATACGCGACTGGGCGTTGGTGCGGTAGAACACGGCCATGTTGTTGTAGGAAGTGCCCTCGGCCCGGCGCCGGTCGATCTCCCCGGCGATCCAGCGGCCCTCGTCGCGCTCGTCGGTGGCCAGATACACCGAGATCTTCTCCCCGTCGCCCGAGTCCGTGAACAGGCGCTTCTCCTTGCGATGCTGGTTGTTGGCGATGACAGCGTTGGCGGCGGCGAGGATATTGCCCACGCTGCGGTAGTTCTGCTCCAGCTTCACCACCTTGGCCTCGGGGTAGTCGCTTTCGAATTCCAAGATGTTACGCAAGTCGGCGCCGCGCCAGGAGTAGATGGACTGGTCGTCGTCGCCCACCACCATGATGTTGCGGTTCTTGGCGGCGAGCAGCTGGGTGATGGCGTACTGGGCGCGGTTGGTGTCCTGGTACTCGTCCACCATGAGATAGCGGAAGCGGTCCTGGTAGGCCTCGCGCACGTCCTCGTGGTTCTTCAACAGCAGGTAGCCGTACAGAAGAAGGTCGTCGAAATCGAAGGCGTTGGCCGCGCGCAGGCGCTCCTGCAAGCGCTCGTACACGCGCTCGGCCACCTTGCCCACCGGGTCGTGGGCGTCGAAATTGCCAGGGGTAACGAGGTCGTTTTTCGCCTGGGAGATGCGGTTCATCAGCTGGTTCACGGGAAAGCGCTTCGGATCGATGTTCAACTCAGCCATGATGTCCTTGTACAGCCGCTTCAAATCGTCCGTGTCGTAAATGGTGAAGTTCTTCGTGAAGCCCAGCCGCTCGGCGTCGGCCCGCAGCATGCGCACGCACATGGAGTGGAAGGTGGATACCCACATGCCCCGCGAGCGCGTGCCCACGAGCTGCGCCAAACGCTCGCGCATCTCGGCGGCCGCCTTGTTGGTGAAGGTGATGGCGAGGATCTCCCACGGGGCCGCCAGGTCCTGCTCCAGGATGTTGGCGATGCGGTAGGTGAGCACCCGCGTCTTGCCGGAACCGGCGCCGGCCAGCACCAGAAGCGGACCTTCCGTAGTCACAACCGCCTCGCGCTGCGGGCCGTTTAAGGTGTCGATGTCGATGGGCATGGAGCGCTCCTGTTTCTTTCACTTCTTCGACAGACAGCAAAGCGGTTGGCGACAATGCGCCAACCGCGCCGTTTGGGGATCGTTGAATGGGTCACCATAGGATACAACAAGGTCGGGCCGCAGGAGGAGAAGCCGCGGCAACGCACGGCAGAAACACGCGAACGCACACAGCGGCGGCGCGTCGATGAGAGAGGACGTACCATGAGCGAGCACACGCACAACGAGCACGAGAAGGCCCGCGAAGGTCGCAAGCACCATGAGACCTTCGCCGAGCGCGACCCCTTGACCGCCGAGGAGCCCGATGTCTTGGAATCCTCCGCAAGCGATCCGGAGTTTCCCGCCATGCAGGAGTTCGAGGTAGACGAGGGCGGCCCCAAAGCGAACACGCGCAAGCATCCCGGGCTCATATGGGCGATCATCGCCATCGTGGCGGTCATCGCGCTCTGCATCGCTTTCGCCGCCGCCGGCGACTGGATGAACCCCACCCAGGCCGAGAAGGTGCAGCAGACCGAGTTCGAGGAGCAAACCGTCCCCGAGGATTTAGGGCCGAACGAGAACCCCGAGGCAGCCTAAATCGGGCGAGCACGCCCCCACCGCCGTCCGCCATATCGTGCGACGGCTACATCACCTGCGCGCCAAAGGGCAAAAGCGACAGCTTCGCCATCTTAAGACACTGGAGGCCAATGGGGATACCGATGACGGTGATGCAGTAGAGAACACCGAGCACCGCGTAGGAAACCGCCATGGGCAGGCCGGCCAAGATGAGCCAGAATATGTTGGCGATAAGCGACGGCGCACCGCCGCCGTAGACGATCGTCTTCCCGAAGGGCGCCAGCGTGAGCGATGCCATCTTAAAGCACTGCCGTCCGAGCGGAATGCCAATGATGGTGACGGAGAACACAATCCCCGCAAGACACCACCCAATCGCCGTGACCAGCCCGCCGAAGATGATCCAGATTATGTTCGCGATAGTAGACATCAGGCGCGCGCTTCTACGCTGTCGTCTTCGACCAGCACTTGCGACAAAGACTCTAAAAGCTTGGCAGAATTCTCCTCATCACAAGGGAATAGGTAGAATCTGACACCCTGGCCATACTTTACATCTGCGTAGATGTCGGCATCTCCTCGCCCTTCTATATCATCGATGATCGAGCGTCCCATATTATCGGAATAGAACACACGAGCCTCGCGATATTCGGCAATATGCTTCCCGCTAAACTTTTCCCCATAGGTTATCGCGACGTAGCAGCCGGGGAAGCTGACAAACCGACCTGCGCTTACATCTCCGCAATCCCCAGAGTCGTGCTTCAGCGTCTTAGCGTCGATAACCACCGGAGCACACGCGAGCAATTCCTTCCGAGCCTCAACTTGTGCCACCTGCTGTTGCTTTCTCTCAGAGGCTGCTCGGCTTTTTTCCCTCATCTTATCCCTGCCGTCTCCGACAACTTCAACAACTTTGTCCTTCGCGGCGCCAGCTGCTCCAGCTGCAGCACGACCGGCCTTCTTTACGACTGGTGCCGCCGCCTTGGCGGCTGCAGGAGCAACCTGCGCAGCCACCGCAACCGCAGGAGCGGCCTTATGCACCACCTTTGCAGCAGCTTTGACCTTCGGATTCTGAATCTTACCCATCATTGCCGCCACAGCTGCTACTGCCTCTGCAACATCCTTCCCGTCCATACCGACCCCCATTCTCTCCACGGGTTTCTTGCCAAATGACGATATACGTTTTTCTCTGCTTGCCCGCAACTCCCACAAACTTCATATCTTTCCCAGAATACGCCCCAGACTCAAAACGCCGGCCGGTTGACAACCTCATCGACAATCTGGGGGACCAAGCAACCAGTTATACGATTGTAATCGTACTTGATTTTAGTGGTTCTTCCAACTTTGACCTCAATGACCCCTTTGCTAGGATTAATGCCGCATTTTGCAGTGATGATGGAATTCTCTCAGATTGAGAACTCAAGTACGCCATGTTTTTTAACCGTGCCCGCATGAACGCCATTAGCGTATATCTTGAGGGAGCCGCCTATGAGGTTCATTTGCGAGAGCCCGTAGACAATCACTGTCCCACTACCCTCATCGGCATCGCTCCCAAGCGAGCATCCGCATTTTACACAAGCGCAAGCCCTGTTGCTCACATCGGCGCCGCACTCGGGACATTTAATAAGCACGGCATACTCCAATCAAGCTCGATCGGTATATCCGAACCATCAGAAAAGAATGGGAGTGTCGCAGAAACGCAAACGCGACTCAAATCCATCCTATTCTAAAGAGTCGCGGAGTCCTCCGCATTAGCTGCCAGCTAAATGCCGCTTCCGTCCCTCGCGCATAATTGCGTCAGCGCGCACTGAACCTTCTGCATCTAGAGAGGCAGGAGAGACTACGGCGCTTCAAAGATACAAGAGATGCCTTTCGACGAGGAGTAGAGGACAGTGACAGCCTAGGCCACCACGACGAAAGACTCTTCCTCCATGACCACCTCGGTTGAGCGCTGCGCGTCCAGGCGGCGATTGCGGAAGTAGACGAGCCAGTTGGCGGCAATGCACACCACGTTGATGAAGTAGACGATCAGCACCCAGTTGAGGTTGCCGGAAACGAACTTGGCCGCGATACCGGCGAAGTAACCGGCAGTGATCAGCGCGATGAACTGCCAGCTGGTACCAACCGCTGTGCCGGCTCGATAGTTCTTGTACGCGTTCAACGGCCATGACAGACCGAAGCAGATGAGCATGATGGCCTCGAGTAGCTCCGCCATAAAATCGATCGCTTCCTTTGCAAATCGTCGTATGTTCCGTACGGTTGTCGATTCTAGAACACCCGGGCCGCATGTCAACCTCTTTAACGGCATGACGGCATCCGTTACCCACTTGCCACGGCGT
>OGCN01004470.1_pt1 | contig 12065 bp, 14 predicted proteins | sample 1570181 | NCBI WGS metagenome assembly OGCN01 (sample SAMEA4370584, study PRJEB24528) | human gut metagenome | reverse complement strand
GGACGCGGGCGCGCAGATCTATTGGGGCTGCCCCGCGCAGCAGCTGACCACCGATGCCGACGGAGCCGTTACCGGCGCTATCGGCCAGAAGGAGGACGGCTCCTATGTTAAGGTGGCGGCCTCCAAGGGCGTCATCGTGGCCGCCGGCGATTACTCCGGCAACCAGGAAATAGCCAAGGAACTGCTGAGTCAGATCACCAACATGATCGGCGACGACGGAGAGATCATCAGCTCCGGCTATCAGGGCGACGGCCTGAAGTTGTGCTACTGGGCCGGCGGGCAGCTGGATCCGTACCAGTCTTCCATGGGCGGCGATTACTACTACCCCTGCGACAGCCCCATGGATCCGTTGGGGTCGGCTGCCTCGCTCTGGATCAACGCCGACGGCAAGCGGTACTGCAATGAGGGATTCGGCTTTATGGAATGGGCGGCCTATGCAGGCGCGCTCCAACCTCAGGGACCGGTCGCCAATGTGTTCGATAGCAACTACGAGGCGCTGATCAAGGCCCAACCGGCATGTCACATGGGCATCGACTACCCCAATGGCGGAATGGACGGGCTTCCGGCCCTGCTGGAGGCGGCCGTTGCCGGCGGCGCCGAGGGCTCGGGCGCCGACACTAATCCCGTTGTCTACGCCGCCGACGACTATGCAACACTCGGCGGCTATCTAGGCTACGAGGGAGAGGCGTTGGACAATTTCGTTGCCTCCATCGAACGCTACAACGAACTATGCGCCACGGGTCTCGATGAGGATTTCGGCAAGGAGAAGTCGCTCATGTTCGCCGTGAACCAGCCGCCCTACTACGCCTATAAGGGCGAAAAATCTCTGGGCGGCATGCTCTGCAACACATCGGGCGTGGCCATCGACGAGAACGGCCAGGTGCTCGCCCGCGAGACCTTCCGCCCCATTCCCGGCCTGTTCGCTGCCGGAAACACCGCAGGCAGCCGCTTCGGCATTCAGTACACCACGGCACTGTGCGGCGTTTCCATCGCCTTCGCCGTCACCCAGGGTAAGTTCACCGCCGAATACGTGGCGAGCCTCGCCTAACGATTCGCGATACAGCGGCGCGCGCCTCCCTCCCCGTCGCGCCGCATAATCGAGCAGGGCCCCGCAGGCAATATGCTGCGGGGCCCTTGGTTTTGGATGACGCAAGGCGACGCCATGCACGCTGAAGGGCGGGACGGCTGAAGCCCGTCCCCTACGTTGGAAATGCGCGCTGCGGTAAGCAGCACCCTATCGCGCCACAGCGGCGTCCATGGCATCGGCGTAGATGGGCGTGGCCAGGCCGAAGCCGCCAGCCACCTCGATGAGCTGGCCGGTGGTGGCAGCGCTCTCGTCGCCGAGGAAGTACACCACGGCCGCGGCGATGTGGGCCGGGTCGGCCATGCGCCCGAGCGGGATGTGGCGCAGGAAGAACTGCTTGAACTCCTCGGAGAGGTTGTCGGCCACGGCATCGGTGGCGGTCATGCCGGGCGCCACGGCGTTCACGCGGATGTTGATTTGGCCAGCTGCACTGCCACGGACTTCGTCATGTGGTTGATAGCCGCCTTGGAGGTGCCATAGGCGATTTGGCTGATGTCGGGCACGCTGCCGGCGATGGAGCTGATATTCACGATGGAGCCGCCGCCGTCATCTCGTCGGCCTCGGCCTGGGCGCGCTCCATGTTGCGGGCGCCGATGTAGACGGTCGCACCCTCCTGGGCGCACGCCTTCACGATGGCCGCCCCGATGCCGCGCGTGGCCGCTGTCACAACTATCACTTTATCCTGCAGTCTCATGAGGAAGTCCTTTCACGCATCCGGGCCCTCTGCCCGGCCCATAGGCAACTTCCCCATCATACGAGGCCGCTCCCCCGAAAGCGGCCACCCCTTGCCACCTGTTTCCTTCCTGAACGTAATTTCGCGTATTTTGGCTTGGAATCGACGGTTTTGTTACCGGGCGGGCGCGAGATCGCCCCTGGCGTAATACACCACCTGGGGAAACGGTCGCATCTGTATTACCCGGCGCCCTCTTCGCGTGGCTTTTGGTAACAAAACCGTGATTTCTAAGCCAAAAGGAGCTCCCGCAACTCGTTTCGCGCCCGTTGCCGTCGTGCGCTAACTTCCGAGCAGGGGCGCCACCATGGTCGCGGCGCACAGTGCGAGCGAGGCGGCCATCGCCCCGTCCACGCGGCGGCGATGCCGTTCGTAGAACGACCGCAAAAGCTCGCCCGCGTATATCCAAGCCAGATTGCAGCCGACGCCGATGAGGGGCATCACCAGCCCCGCAGCCGCCAGCGCCAGCGGGTGGTCGCTCAGGGGAAGCACGTAGGAGCACAGCGCCGTCAGGCACAGCACCAGTATCTTCACGTTGGTGATCTGCAAGAGGAAGCCCGAGGCCGCCGTGGGCTTCGCCTCGTATAGCGCGTGCCCCTCCCGGCTGGGCGCCACCATGGTCCAGGCGAGCCAGAGCACGTAGACCGCGCCCGCCACGGTGAGCCACCCCATCAGGCCCGACGCCACCTGGCCTACAGTCCACACGACCAGCACCGAGGCGAACGACACCGCGTAGAAGCCGGCGATGAGCCCGTACCACTGGCGTAGCGCAAGCGTCCGACCGTAGCGCAGCGTCGTCGCCAGCGAGCAGAGGTTCGCAGGTCCCGGGGTGATGCCCTGCACGAAACAGTAGAACGCCAGCCCTGCCAGGGTGGCCGCTATCGTCATTTCCGTTGCCTCCATGGGTGCTCCCCTTCCGCTGTCTTTCCGTTGGCTCTAGCATAGGGCGCCACAACCCATTTGTATAACGAATGATTGAGAAGAATATGTTTAACTAAATCAATCAATGTTGCGTATGCTGGAACCTGCGCGCGGCGAGGCCGCCCCGCCCGCGAAACGCGCCGAAAAGGAGAACCACTGTGGATATCAAATGCCTGCGCACCTTCCAGGCCGTCGTGGCCTGCGGCACCTACGCCAAGGCCGCTGACCGGCTGGGCTACACCCAGTCGACCGTGACGGTGCACATCAAGCAACTCGAACGCGACTTAGGATTGCCGCTGTTCGAGCGCATCGGGCGCCGCATGGTGCTCACGCAGAAAGGGGCCGAGGCGCTCGCCCAGGCCGCCGAGATCATCGCCGCCGCTGACCGCCTGGCCGCCCTCGGCACAGAGGAGACGGCGTTGCAGGGCACGCTGCGGGTCGATCTGGCCGAGACGCTTCTGTGCTATGCGCTCGACGAGGTGATCGCCGCGTTTCGCGAGCGCGCCCCGGGCGTGGCGCTGCGTCTGCGCGACCGCACCTGCGCCCAGGTGTCCGAGAACCTGCGCGACGGCTCCTGCGACCTGGGGCTCACCTATGCCTTCGACTGGCAGCCCGAGGATTTCTCCATCGAAGAGGTGGGGCAGATTCGCACGACCCTTGTGGCCGCGCCGAGTATACCCCTCCCCGACTTCCAGTCCGCAGGGCAGCTAGCGGGCCTTCCCTTCATCATCGACGAGCCCGACAACGTGTTCCGCATCGCCCTCGAGCGAACCTTGGACGCGCGCGGCGTGATGCTCGCCGAGACGATGGAGCTCTGGAGTTCCCAGGCCATCAAACGCCTCGTTTCCATGGGCATGGGCTTTTCCGTCTTCCCCCGCTTCGCCGTCGCCGACGAGCTGGCGCGCGGAACCTTCGTCGAGATTCCCGACCCCTTCGGAAAGCGCACCTTCCCCATCTACCTCGGCCATCGCAAGACCCACTGGCTCACCCCGGCCGCCCGCCTGTTCTGCGATCTCGTACGCGAGCGCTTGATGCCAGAGAAAACCCGATGATAAAGCGTGATAAAAGATGACAAAGGAAGGGCCGGCATCCCGAGCTGTACGGCTGACTCCGCCGTTCAACCCCCGCTTTCAGCCTACCGCTCTAACAGATTCTCCATGGAGCAGTGGAGGGCAAAGGCCAGGCGGTAGAGGGTGGCGGCGTGGTTGATGTTCTTCTGGCGCTGCTCGTACAGCTGAATGGAGCGGAGGCCGACGCCTGATGCCTCGGCCAGCTGCTTCTGCGACACTCCGCAGATCTTCCGCTGGCGATAGAGCCTGGTGGGCAGCTGCGCCGCAGCCAGGCGATGGTTGAGCGCCTCGACGAACTTCTCCTCGGGCGCCTCGTGCAGCGGATAGAACATGCCCGCAAACTCTTCATAGGGAACGGCGTCAAACACCTGGCGGTAGGGGCGTCCCGTCTCCATCTGGTAATACGCCAGGATCCAGCCTAGCCAGTAGTCCTCGCGCGGCACCACCTGCGCATGCTCGGGCGCAGGACGCTCGGTATCGAGGTACGGGGCCAACAGACGCAGCAGGTCGAGAGCCGATTTTCCCGACACGTACGCCGGGTTGCGCCGCTCGAACTGCTCCGCCACGCCCGATGCCAGGAAGGCCTGGGCCAAATCATCCCCCGGCACCATCCACTCGTTCACGCCGATGTCAAGCAGTGCTCCCAGCGTCTCCCGCGCGTCGTCGAGATACTCGAAATCGAACTTGATGACCTCGTACACGATGCGACCCATTACGCCCTCCTCATCAAGTCGAAAAGATACGTTCCCGCAAACCCCGCCTCAATGGATTGGGCGGCAATGGCGCGGTATCGCTCTCGCGCCCGTGCATCGCGTGCCACGCGCAGGGGATTCCACCGTTCGCCCTCGGCAATTGCGCAGCCCGTACCTGACAGAGCCCCGAAGACTTGCGGCGTCTTCAGGACCACCTGATACCCCAGGCCGCCCAGGAACAACGCGCGCTCCAATGTCTCAACGCTTATGGTGTTCGCCAGAAAATCCCGGGCAATGGAGAAGTACGAATCGTCGGACCACGCCGCAAAGCTCAATGACACGCATCCTTCCTTTGAATTCCCTGAAACCACGGGCCAGCGACCAGAGTCCGATCGCAACAGACAGCACAAGTCCCGCAGAGGTCATTCCGTCCACCACTGCCGCTTCGAAGTCCGCGTTCGAGGAGATTTGGAAGAAGAGCGCTGCATCCCACAGCATCAACGGACACGTTGCAAAGAATCCCGCGAACGAGAGAAACAGAGCCGTCGCAGCTTTCTCAAGGGAGCCGGTTTCGGCGCCGCAAGCCTTGCGGCAGCGGGCATTGCGGGATGCTCGCCCAGCAGCACGACGACAACCTCGGAAGTGGCCGCCGACAACGGGAATAAAAGCGCGTCGGACAACGTCTCGAGCGCAAGCTGGCGAGAGGCGCCTGCCCCAATCACCGAGGCCGACATCGCCGAAACTGTCGATTGCGACGTCCTCGTTGTCGGGCTCGGCTACTCCGGCTGCGCCGCCTTCCGAGCGGCGGCAGAATCGGGCGCCAAGGTAATCGCCGTTGAAGCCCGAGCCGAATCTGACTTCGCCATTTTGGGCATGGGGCATTTCGGGCACATCAACTCCGAGTTCCTGAAAGAGCGCGGCGTGAATCCCGTCGATCCCATCGAGTTCCTCAACAACTGGCAGTTGCGCGCGGCTAACCGCTCTAACGCCTCTCTGTGTCGAAAGTTCACCAATACCTGCGGAGAGGTGTTCGATTGGTACATCGACTGTCTGACCCCTGAAGAACGCTCGTCTATCGAGATCCAGTTCTTCCCAACCGACGCCGGCTATACCACGTTCAAGAATGGCCTTGGCACCTACATAGGAACGGCCTCGACTATGCCCCTGCAGGAAAAGATCATCGGCAACATGCTTCAAGTCGGGCTCGATGCCGGCGCGCAGATTTACTGGGGATGCCCGGCGGAGCAGCTGGTTCAAGGCGACGACGGCCGCGTGATCGGAGCCGTTGCCAAAAAGGAAGACGGCAGCTACCTCAAGATCAACGCCGAGAAGGGCGTCATCGTAACTGCTGGCGACTACTCTGGCAATCCCGAAATGGCGAAGGATCTGCTCAGCCAGATAACCAACATGCTCGATGGCGGAGACGGCGAGGTAGTCTCCATGGGCTACAAGGGAGATGGCCTGAAGCTTTGCTATTGGGCCGGCGGACAGATTGATCCCTACCAGGCTACCATGGGCGGCGACTACCCCAACGGCGGCATGGACGCTCTGCCCGACTTGCTTGCGGCAGCTGTTGCCGGCGGGCCCGAGGGCACAGGACCAGACTCCAACCCAGTCGTTTACGCTGCCAATGATTACGAGACCCTCGGTACCTATCTGGGCTACGAAGGAGAGACCCTAGACAACTTCGTTGCCTCCATCGAGCGGTACAACCAGCTATGCGAAATCGGGCTTGACGAGGATTTCGGTAAAGAGAAGCAGCTGATGATCGGCGTGACCCAGCCTCCCTATTATGCCTACGCCGGAGAGAAGACCATCGGGCATATGCTCTGCAACGGTTCCGGAATCGCTATTGACGAGAACGGACAGGTGCTCTCTCGCGCCGATTATCGCCCGATTCCCGGCCTGTTCGCGGCGGGCAACACCGCCGGCAGCCGCTTCGGCATCCAGTACACGACGGCTCTGTGCGGCGTGTCCATCTCCTTCGCCGTCACCCAAGGCAAGTTTACCGGCGAATACGTCGCTTCGCTGGTATAACCGCCAATCGCGCTTTTCCTGCCCGGCTCCACCTCCCTCCCATTGGAGCCGGGCATCCTCAAAACGAGAGGCTCGCAGGTGCGGGCCTCTCGTTTTTGCGCATAATCGCACAAAAGAACTGAGTGTTTTCCAAAGTGGCTGCGTTTTAAGCGCCGACCGCAAGCACCTTTTCAATGATGGCATTTACCGCCTGCGGGTTGTCGGTATTGGCATTGTGGGCGGCGCCTTCTATCCAATGGATCGGCTGCCCGGTGCGCTGCGACCACAGCTCGTTGTACTTGCGGATGAAGCCCGTATTGTCGCGCTCGCCCACGATGAGGGTAAGCGGAGCCGCCGGCGCGGCGTAGTCGTCGCTGCGCACCACATCGGCGAGCATGGCGAAGCCGTGGGTGGAAAGGAGGCAGTACTCGTCCTTCGAGTAGTCGGCCATCATGGCGACCATGATCGCGCGGCCGGCCTCGGTAGCGGCATTGCCCTCGGAGCTCGCCTTCTGCAGCGTCTCCCACGGATAGAGCCGGAACATGCGCGTCACGATGGGCAGGCAGGCCAGTTCCCAGCTCTTGTAGTAGCTGCGGCCGAGCGGCGCGGAATCCACCGAGACGATGCCGCGGGCGCGCCCGGGAAACAGCACATCGAACACCTGGGCCACGTAGCCGCCGAGCGACTGCCCCACGAGCAAGGGGTCCGTAGCGCCTTCGGCATCTAGGACATCGCCCAGCCAGCGGGCCATATCCTCGAGCGAGAAATCCAACGGGAACGGACGCGAGAGCCCGTGAGCCGGCGCATCCCAAACTAAGCAATTGGCGCGGCTTTCGAAGTGCTCGATCTGCCCTTCGAACAAGCGATGATCCGCCGTGAGCCCCGGCAGAAACACCAGCCACGGCCGCGCCACATCAGGCTCATCGCTCACCCAATAGACGATATTTCCCCGCCCCGTATCAAAACTCTTCTGCCGCATTGGTCCTCCTAAGCGATGGCCGCGATATCGAACGGCTCGATACTCTCAAGCTCTTCCTCGTGAAGCGCCAGAGAGTCCCAAATGTCCACTTTCGCCTGCATATTCATCCAATACTGGGGCGTCGTGCCGAAGAGCCTCGCGAGGCGAAGACACATCTCAGGACTCAAGCCCCGTCGCTCTCTAACGATATCGTTTACCGTCTGCCGCGAAACTCCAAGGCGCTTCGCCAAACTTGCCACGGTAAGGCCAAGCTCGGGCATATAGTCCTCCCGCAGGAACTCGCCGGGATGGATCGGCTCCCGAGAGACCATGATCATCTTGTCGTCCATGCCCGCCTCCTCGCTAGTGGTAGTCGCATATTTCGACATCGTAGACACCGTCCCTTTCAAAAACAAAGCAGATTCGCCACTGGTCGTTTATCGCAATGGCGTGCTGACCTTCACGATCGCCCTTGAGGGCGTGTAGTTTATTGCCCGGCGGCAATCGCAGATCCCCTAGGACCATCGCGTTATCGACATATTCAAGCTTTCGAAGCGACCTTCTCACGATGTCCGGCGGAAGTCGTTTCGAACGGCCCGTTTCGAATAGGCTCCGGGTGTCATCGTCGGCGAATGTCTTAATCATAGGCCACCTCCACCGATATTGTAATATGTCACGTTACACATTACAATATTGAACAAAAAGAAAGGAGCCCCGAGAGGCTCCTTCTTGTCGCAGCTGCTTGCGCCAGGCGCGCTTGGCTTTCGCGCGGCTGTACTTGGCATCGCCATGGGCTCCGTGGCCACAGGCGAATCCGTTGTAGCGCGGCTTTTTCGCCAGCGCTGCCTCCTCGGCCGACTGGCGCCACACCACACCGCGCGCCTTCGCCGTCCTATCGGCCTTCGGCTGCACCGGCACCGAGCGCTTCCTCTTCTTCGACATATCCTCTCACCTCCTTCGCGCGTCGCACATTTGCAGAGGCATTTTAGCAAATGTGCAGGAAATATCAATATCTGATACCTTGTATTTCGAACTTTAGTTTGCTATATTGTACCAATGAGCCAGTGCAGCGGCGGCGGGCAGCTCATCGTCATCAAAGCCCATCGGCAAGCTTGAGAAGCTTGGGCGCATCGGGCAACCTAGCTTGCAAGATCCTCATCCCCTTGGAGACAAGGCATTGACTTATAACGTTTTTGTTATACTATGGAGGAGGATCAAATGGGCAACTACGAAATCGTCTACTACAGCAAGCCAAATGGGAGGGAACCCCTACGAGAATTCCTCGAGAGCCTTTCGCCAAAACTGAGTTCCGAGGCGTTTAGCGACCTCGCTACTCTCCGAGAAATGGGTCCTGAATTGCGCATGCCGCATTCGCGTCACATCCGAAAGGGACTTTTCGAGCTGAGAATCCAAGCCGACGGGGACAACGTGCGGGCGTTCTACTTCTTTTATCAGAGAGGGAGCATCGTGGTCACCCACGGTTTTCTCAAAAAGACACGGAAGACGCCCCTTCGGGAAATCGAACGGGCATTTCGATACAAGCACGATTGGGAAAAGAGGCACAACGCATGACAACCCTTGATGAGCACCTCGCGGAAATGATGCAGGACCCTGAATTTGCCCGGGAATGGGAGCGGCTTCAGCCGGAGCACGAGGTGCGACTCGCGATTCTGCGGGCCGAAAGCGAGCTCGGCATCACCCAGAGCGAACTCGCCGAGCGCTGCGGCATGAAGCAGAGCGCTCTCAGCCGTCTAGAAACGGGCAAGACGAGCCCTACCCTGAAAACGCTGCAGCAGTTGGCAGAAGGCATGGGAAAGAAGCTCGTCATCCAGTTCGTCTAGCTGCGGGGAATCAAAAAAGCGGCCGCCCCGAAGGACGGCCGCCGTATAGCGCATGTTTCCGCTGCTGAATTAGAACTTGCGGAACTTGTCGGCCGGGGTGAAGCAGATGGGGCACTTCTCGAAGTCGTCGCCCTTGTGGATGTAGCCGCAGATGGGGCACAGGTAGTAGGGCTCGTCATCGGGGCAGTCGATGTTGTTGTAGGCGTCCATGTACAGCTCGGCGTGCACAGCCTCGGCGAGCTTGGCGCGGGTGAACACGAACTCAGCCTTCTTGTTGCCCTCCTCCTGAGCGACCTTGATGAAGCTCGGGTACATGTCGGAGGTCTCGTAGATCTCGCCCAGAGCGCCGGCGATGAGGTTCAGGTCGGTGGCAATGCCCTCGGCCTCGGGGGCAGCGGGGCGCTCGTAGCCCGGCTCGATCTCGGAGATCACGCCGGCCTCAAGGCCGATGTGGATCTGCTCGGCGGCGCTGGTGGCCTCGAACAGGCGGGCGATCTGGTCGAAGCCCTGCTCCTTAGCGGCGGCGGCGCAGGCGGCGTACTTGGCGGACGCGCCGGTCTCGCCACACACGGCGGCCTTCAGGTTTTCGAGGGTGGTGCCCACCTCGGTGATGGACTCGGGGACCACGTTGAAGTTGCTGGAGTTCTCAGCAGTGGGGATAACGTCACGCAGATTCATTGAATCTTCCTTTCTTGGGTAACGACGACATCGTCTCAATGTCTGGGCCATTATAGTACGGAGCGCCCGCTTCGCGCATCGAGAAAATAGGATGTAACAATTTCCGAACTTTTCCCCATAGATTGGTTCATACTGTGTTCGATCGCACAAGAGAAAGGAAGTTTCGTGGAACGCGAAGTAGCTTGGAAGAAGTACGACGAGGCAGCATCGGCCGAGGTTGAGGCGCTGGCTGCTGACTACATCAACTTCATCTCCGACAACAAAACCGAGCGCGAGTGCGCCGCGGCCGCCATTGCCGCGGCCGAGGACGCCGGCTACGATTCGCTGGCCGATTGCATCGCCGCCGGCACGCCCGTGGGGCCGGGCAGCAAGCTGTGGGCCTGTGCCCAGGGCAAGGCGGTCATCCTCGTGCACGTGGGGGCCGCGCCCCTGTCGGAGGGCCTGAACATCCTGGGGGCGCACATCGACTCGCCGCGGCTGGACATCAAGCAGAACCCGCTGTACGAGGCCAACGACTTCGCGCTTCTGGACACCCACTACTACGGCGGCATCAAGAACTACCAGTGGACGGCGCTGCCCTTGGCCCTGCACGGCGTGGTGGCCACCACCGACGGCGAGGTGGTGGAGGTGAACATCGGCGACGGCGAGGGCGACCCGGTGTTCTGCGTGACCGACCTCTTGCCGCATTTGGGCGCCCAGCAGATGGACAAAAAGGGCTCGAAGGTGGTGGAAGGCGAGGACTTGGACGTGCTCGTGGGCAACCGCCCGCTCTTGAGCACCGCCGACTCCTCCGACTCCGCCGATGCGGCCGAAGCCCCCAAGGATCCTGTGAAGGCTCGGGTGCTGGCCATTCTGGCCGACAAGTACGGCATCGCCGAGGAGGACTTCCTCTCCGCCGAGCTGGAAGCGGTGCCGGCCGGCCGCGCCCGCGACCTCGGATTCGACCGCTCCATGGTCATCGGCTACGGCCAGGATGATCGCGTCTGCGCCTACACCTCGCTCGTGGCCCAGCTGGCCTTGGGCGACGACGTGCCCGCCCGCACCGCTGTCTGCGTGCTCGTGGACAAGGAGGAGATCGGCAGCGTGGGCGCCTCGGGCATGGCCTCGATGTTCTTCGAGAACACCATCGCCGAGATCATGGCGCTTGCCGGCGAGAGCAGCCCACTTCGCCTGCGCCGCGCCCTCACCCGCTCGCGCATGCTGTCCTCGGACGTGTCCGCCGGCTTCGACCCGGCCTACGCAAGCGTCTTCGAGGCGAAGAACTCCGCCTACCTGGGGCGCGGCCTCGTGTTCAACAAGTACACCGGCTCCCGTGGCAAGAGCGGATCGAACGACGCCTCGGCCGAGTACGTCGCGCTGGTGCGCCGCATCATGGACGACGCGGGCGTAAGTTTCCAAACCGCGGAGCTAGGACGGGTGGATGCCGGCGGCGGCGGAACCATCGCCTACATCCCCGCGAAATACGGCATGGACGTCATCGACTCCGGCGTGCCCGTGCTTTCCATGCACTCCCCCTGGGAAGTCACGAGCAAAGCCGACATCTACGAAGCCCGCCGCGGCTACGAGGCCTTCCTGCGCGCGGAGGGCTAGCGGGGAAGCCGACCCCCCCCCCCCGCGACAATCGGCGGCCATTTGCAGAGCGGTTTTTTCGAGTTGTTAGAGTTCGGGACGAGCGCTCGAAAGAATCGGCTGCAGAGGATCGTACAGCGACCTGGGATTTCGCCGTCGCTTTCCCTGGATCAAGAGGCAAGGGGTCCTTTCCTGCCTCCCATAACTCTAACAAGTCGAAATTCTTGCATAAAAAGGGGCGGCTCCTTATCCCGGAGCCGCCCCTTGGCTTGTAGATCGTTGCCTAGTTGGCGGTGATGACCGTGCCCGTCTCGCCGCGCAGGCCGGCGGCCGCGCACTCGAGCGAGGTGATGAGGGCGCGGCCCTCGGGGTAGGCCTCGACGTACTCGATGCAGGCCTCCACCTTCGGGAGCATGGAGCCGGGGGCGAACTGGCCCTCGGCGATGTACTCCTCGGCCTGGGCCACGTCCATCTCGTCGATGGTCTGCTGCTCGGGCGTGTTGAAG
>OGCN01004468.1_pt1 | contig 12071 bp, 9 predicted proteins | sample 1570181 | NCBI WGS metagenome assembly OGCN01 (sample SAMEA4370584, study PRJEB24528) | human gut metagenome | reverse complement strand
ACAGGAAACACAGACACCACACAAACGAAGAGTACGATACAAAGGAAAATATCCACGCAAATTCGAGGAGAAGTATAAAGAACTGAATCCAGAGAAATACAAAGACACGATCGAGCATGTCATCAGCAAAGGAAACACACCTGCGGGAATGCACATTTCGATTATGGTAAACGAAATCCTTGATTTTCTTAAGATCCAGCCAGGTGAGACCGGGTTTGATGCGACACTTGGATATGGCGGTCATACCAAAGCAATGATGGAGTGCCTGCATGGAGAAGGACATATGTACGCGACGGACGTAGATCCGGAAGAATCAGCAAAAACCCGCAAACGTCTTGCTGACCAGGGCTTCGGTGAGGATATCCTGACAGTGAAGCTTCAGAATTTCTGCACGATTGATGAGATTGCAAAGGAAGCAGGAGGGTTTGACTTCATTCTTGCTGACCTTGGTGTATCTTCCATGCAGATCGACAACCCGAAGCGCGGCTTTTCCTTCCGTGCAGACGGACCGTTGGATCTTCGACTGAATCAGGAAAAAGGAATCAGCGCAGCCGAGCGGCTGGACAAGATCAGCCGTGACGAGCTTGCTGGAATGCTGTATGAGAATTCCGACGAGCCGTACTGCGAAGAAATCGCAAAAGCCATCACCGATGAGATCCGCAAGGGAAAACGTGTGGATACTACGACGAAATTACGCGAGATCATAGAGAAGACTTTGGATTTCCTTCCGGAAAAAGAAAAGAAAGATACCATCCGGAAGACCTGCCAGCGAGTTTTTCAGGCATTGCGGATCGATGTGAATCGTGAATTTGAAGTTCTCTACGAATTCATGGAAAAACTTCCAGATGCCCTCAAACCAGGCGGACGCGTGGCAATCCTGACTTTCCACTCCGGCGAGGACAAACTGGTCAAAAAAGCCCTCAAAGCCGGATACAAAGCAGGAATCTATTCCGACTACGCCAAAGATGTCATCCGTCCATCCGCCCAGGAATGCGCCCAGAACGGCCGCGCCCGCTCCACAAAGATGCGCTGGGCAATAAAAGCAGAATAAAGAAGACAGAGGAATGGTCTGCCAGATAGAAAGTAGTGATCAGACTATCCCCAAAATGATTTCAAAATGACCTTCTAAGAAATAAGTACAGGTGAAGTCATCTCAAAATAGGACTCAAAATGACCTGTGAGATAGTAAGTTTGAATTTGGTCATCTGCAATTCAGTTAATTAGATGACTTAATATATAGTAATTGAAATTTGAGCCATAAAATTAGCTTGAAAAGGATGGTCTAATTGAAAGTTAGAGAGAAAAGAGTCATCTGAGATACGAAAAAAGGATGGTTTGATTTATACTTTCGTGGGAATAGGCCATTTGTATGGGAAATGTATACGGGAAAAATGAAGATTCTGTGAAATGCTTTTCAAAAGCATTGACAGCGAAGTGAATAATTATTACAATAAACATATCATAAAAGTATGTTAAATAAGACTGTTACAGTAGAACTAAGATCTATTGTGACAGTCTTTTGTTTGTTAGGGCAAAGCCCGGTTTTGCATTGTGGAGTTTTTCGTGATCCGAAAAACGAAACTTTGAAAAACAAATAAACCACTTGCTGTGCTGGTGGTTGAAGTTGCTTCAGCTTACAGTATTATAATAATGATAGGTTCGCCAATCGCATTATTTAACAGAGGAGGTATCCATATGAATAGTAATAGTTTATCACATACAAAATGGAATTGTAAGTATCATATTGTTTTTGCACCAAAATTAAGAGAAGTTTATTCAAATTGAGGCGTTATTGCAAATAAAGATGACAGTAATGCAGCAGCAGAAAGGAAACAAATCATGAAACACGAGAAACTATACATTAGTGGCATGACCTGTATTAACTGTCAAACCAGAATAGCATCAGCATTAAATAGTCGAAGTGGAATCACAGAAGTTTCTATCAGTTATGAAACCGGTACGGCAGAATTTTCCTATGACCCGGAGATGGTCTCACTGGATCAGATCATAACAATGATAGGTGACTTAGGCTACGAGGCATCGGCACAGAATACTTCCAAAAAGAAAGTCATCCTGAAGGCTGTGCGGGAAATCATGATCATTGTGGTGCTATTTTTCCTGCTGCAGAGATGCGGGATTCTGAACCGGCTTGTGCCGAATTCTCTGGCGGACAGCGAGATGGGGTATGGGATGTTGTTTGTGATCGGACTGATCACTTCCGTTCATTGTATTGCTATGTGCGGCGGAATCAACTTGTCGCAGACACTACAGAAAGATACGTCGACAGAAATCTCAAAGGTCATGTTCCGTAATACTTTGGAATATAACATCGGACGTGTGGTTTCCTATACAGTGATCGGCGGCGTGCTTGGAGCAGTCGGAGCTTTGGCAGGAATCGGCAGTAGTTTACAGACATCTACACTTTTTCAGGGAATACTTAAATTATTCGCAGGGATTATCATGGTAGTCATGGGTGTAAATATGCTTGGGATTTTTCCGGGACTTAGAAGGCTGGCGGTACACATTCCGAACTTCAATAAAAAAACAAAACAAAAATCAGGCAGAAAACCCAGAACTCCATTTTTCATCGGGCTCTGTAATGGTCTCATGCCGTGCGGTCCGCTGCAGTCCATGCAGGTTGTTGCCCTGGTATCTGGAAATCCGCTGGCGGGAGCTTTGTCCATGCTCTGTTTCAGCCTGGGAACTGTTCCACTGATGCTTGGATTCGGTTCCGCAGTATCCATGCTTGGAAAACGATTCACAAGGCAGGTTCTGAAAGCCGGCGCAATTCTGGTAGTGGTCATGGGCCTCTCTATGATGGTGCAGGGCGGTACATTATCAGGTCTGAACAGTAAAGTTACAGGCACACTTATGGCAGAAAATACAGACGTTGATAAGAAAAATACAGATGAGACACAGTACATCACCAGTACCTTACAGTCTGGCAGGAGCTATCCGGACATTACGGTCAAGGCAGGCGAGCCTGTAAAGTGGACGGTCGAGGCCCCGGATGGAAGTGTCAACGGATGCAATTATAAAATCATCCAGCAGGATCTGGGAATAGAATATGCTTTTGATGAGGGCGAAAATGTAATCGAATTCACACCGGAAAAAGCAGGTACTTACACTTACACTTGCTGGATGGGGATGATCACAGGAAAGATTTATGTAGAAAGTTGAGGAAGAAACAATGAAAAGATTTATGATAACAGCAGCAATGGCAGCCATGTTAATGACAACAGCGACAGCGTATGGAAAGGTAGAAAATGTAATGGCAGCAGCTTCCAGCACAACAAAGACAACAGAGAAAAAAGCATCAAAAGCAACCGACGATAAAGAAGATAAAAAAGAAACAACCAAAATAGAAAAAGGCGACAGTCTGACCATTAAAACAGATGACTTATCTGAAGATGCAGCATTTTATCCAATCGAAGTGGACGGAACAGAGATGGAAGTGATCGCGGTAAAAGATGCAGAAGGAATCGTTCGTACTGCATTCAATACCTGCCAGATTTGTTATGATTCGGGCAATGGCTACTACAAGCAGGAAGGAGACAAACTGGTCTGCCAGAACTGCGGTAATTCTTTTGCGATGGATCAGGTCGGAGAAACAGCAGGAGGATGCAATCCATATCCGATCCTGGATGATGATAAAACAGCAACAGAGGATGAAATACAGATTTCCTATGAGTTCCTGAAAGAATCCTCGGATATTTTTGCAAACTGGAAAAGAAAATAGATACTACTTGCTAACTGGCGGTTACTGTTCAAGGGCATGACGGGGGAAAGCAGCATATCTGCATAGGCAGTCCTGCGTTCAGGCACAGTTTTTAAAGCAAACTCCCTGCTGAGCTTACTTACCATCCCCTTGGAGATATTCAGTTTCCCGCCTGTCAGGTCTGACAGGAACCTCCTGCTCTTGTCAATGGAAACACAGCAGTCATTGTTCAAAAGGAACAGGAATGCCCGGATACTCCCATCATAATTCACTTCATCTACAACTCCGGCTGGAAATGCAGCGTGCACCCGTTTGCCTGTCTTCGTGTTATAGTAAACATCTGCATGATATTCCCTTACATTTAGGTACACCTGGAATCCTGCCATCTGTTTTATGATTGTTCTTCCGGTCTTTTTGAAATCACTGTCTTCCAGGACTTTTTCAGGTGCAGGAAGAAGGATGACCGGCTGTGTGGGTTCCTGTTTTTTTCTGCGGTGGCCGGGATGCCCCGGCTGACCGCCCGGTTTCCGTCCTGTTTTTTCCTGCTGTTTGCGATCTTTTTCCGTTTGATCGACTTAGAAGAAGGAATAGAGGAGTTTTCATAGTCACGGTTGATCTGTGCACGCAGTTTCAGGTTTTTCCCCCGTTCTTCTTCCAGTTCAGCAGCTGTTTCATAATACTGCAGACGGATCTCTTTTGCTTTATCCAGTGCATCATCCCGCTGTTTTTCAGCATCCAGTGCACGTTTTTCCATTTTTTTCTGTTCCTGGATTAGTCCTTTCTGGATCTCAATCACTCTGAGATATTCGGCAAGAAGCTCATCCTGTTTTCTGATCTCTTCTTTTAAATCAATGTCCATAAGGCAGCCCTCTCTTTCTTATAGAGAAGTATAGCAGAAACATGGGAAAAAAGCGAATTTCCAGGAATTGTCCTTTCGTCAATATGACTGCGGATAAGCAGGTATTTTGTATCTTGAAAAATAAGGACTATATGGTAAGGCTATAAAAAAATGTACTGTGTAAGATAAAATCCGGTGGATAACTCTTCAAAAAAGAAACAGCAGGAAAGACTATAAACATAATTTTTCCTGCTGGAACTGGTTATCCACAAAACAAAAAATAAATTTCGTCACTTTTTACAATGGGCTATGCATACCCTTGAACAGTAACCAGGGGGAAGGTATGTGGAGATGGTGTGAAAAAGTATATTGCAAATGAGAAGTGCATATGCTATAATGCCAGTAGGCAAAGAGATTACAAGTCCATGCGGACAAAAAGAATGAAGCCCTCAGTAGCACCAATACTGGGGGCTTCTTCTTGCTTTTTATAGTGGACAGGAAAACCACTAGGTTAGAGTTGCCCTATTTGTCTCCGTCTAGCCATTTGCAAACATAGTAGGCAAATATGCTTGCCGTGCAGGAGACAAGAAACGAGATTACAGTATCCATGCAGTTCACCTCCTCCCGTTGCCGGGTATCGGTTGGACAACATAACCATTATATCATAGAACAAAATGTGCAACAAGAGTGAGCGTCAATTATTCTTCAGAGATATACGAAAAATGTATATCTGTGGATATAAAATAGGTATTTGACGCATTATTTACAATAAGAGGAGCACCACACAACATGAACGATCTACTAAATAAAATCCGCACCCAAACCGCCACCGCCTTCACCCACAGCGGTAAATTCCACGCAGATGACGTTTTTTCATTTGCGCTGTTATTATATTTGAACCCGGAGATCACGATTACACGTGGAAACCGTGTGCCGGATGATTTCGATGGTATTGTCTTTGATATCGGCAGAGGCAAATACGACCATCACCAGAAAGACAGCAGGATCCGTGAGAACGGTGTACCGTATGCGGCATTCGGGCTTCTGTGGGAGGAACTTGGTCCGGAGATCCTTGGCGAAGAACTGGCGCAGAAATTCGATGAAGCTTTCGTGCAGCCACTCGACAACAACGATAATACCGGCGAGAAGAACGAACTTGCCACTCTGATCGGGAACTTCAATCCGACCTGGGATGCCGAGGGCGGCAATGATGAAGCTTTTTTCCAGGCAGTCAGCGTTGCAGGGATGATCTTGGAAAATAAATTTGAACGATACAGAGGCAACGAACGTGCCGACAAACGGGTAGAAGAAATCTACACCAGACATCAGCAGGCGTTCCATGACAGAGAAAAACACAGAGATGATGCAAGAATCCTCATCCTCCCGGAATTCGTTCCCTGCCAGAAATTCCTCTCCGAAACACAGATCGCTTTCGTGATCTTTCCGTCAAACAGAGGCGGTTACTGCATTCAGCCTCAGAAAAAAGAATATTCCATGAACTACAAATGCAGCTTTCCAGCAGAATGGCTCGGCCTCGAAAACGAAGAACTCAAAGCGGCAACCGGCCTCAAAACAGCAAATTTCTGCCATAAAGGAGGTTTCCTCATGACCACAGGTGAACTTGCAGATGCAGCACAGGCATGCAAGCTCAGTATGGAACAGTTTCACGAGAAATCTGTAATCGTAAGCTTTGGTGGAGCAGCAGAATACGATGAACTCCTCCATCAGCTTCCTAAATTACAGGCAGCAGAAATCGTCCACATAGATTTTCCTGCCCTTCCGGAGCTTGAAATCCAGGGAATCTATGCCGAAACAGCCATGGAAAAACAGGAGTGGAAAGCCCAGATCAAAGATCAGGTCAGAAAAATCCTGAAATACAAACCGGAAGCTGTTTTTGTCGGAGAAAACCTCTTCGCAGCGTATCCGATTGTACATGCGCTCCGAAAGAAGCACATCCCGGTTCTCACAGCAGCAGAAAAAGACGGACAGAAACTCCTTATTCGAATCCCGTCAGGATCATAAACTTATAACATCCATAACACCACAATATATACTGAAACATACGAAACACATGAAACATACAAAAAGGAGGCTGAACAACATATGATTCGTCTTCAGGACATCGCAGAAATGGCAGGTGTCAGCCGCACCACTGTATCAAATGTCATAAATGGCAATACCAAGAGGGTTTCCCAGGCAACCATTGATAAGATCACGGCAATCCTCAAAGAGCGGAACTACGTTCCCCACATGGGCTCCGTGATGCTTTCCGGTCATGGTTCCAGGATCATAGGCGTAGTACTTGGCTTTTACTATGCTCACGGCATGCAGTCCCTTCAGGACCCGTTCGTGGGCGAGCTGATCGGAACCATCCAGATGGAAACAGAAGAAAAAGGCTACTACGTCATGCTCATCGGCGGCGAAAATATCCAGAATGTAGTGGACATCGCTTCCAAATGGAATGTCGAGGGGCTTATCATCCTCGGGTACAACGAAGAACAGTACCGCAGACTTTCCCGCAAGCTGAACAAAAAAATGATCCTGATCGATGCCTACCCCAAGGGAGCCTACACCTTCCAGAATGTTGGTGTAGACGATTACTCCGGCGGTTATCAGATCGGGGAATACCTCTATTCCCGCGGCTATGAGAAAGCCCTGTTCATCGCAGAAACCGATCAGGACAGCGATTATTACCGCTGGATGGGCTTCAAACAGGCGATGGAGAAGCAAGGGAAATTCTGCAGCCGTTCCCGGTATATCGTCGTCCCGGGTGACAAAAATCCACGTCTTCGGAAATACAGAGAACTCCTTCCACGTTTCCTTGAAGCAAAAGCACTGGCTTTTTCCTCAGATTATGACGCGATCGAGGCGATGAACTTCTTTTTTGATGAGGGGATCAGTGTTCCAGATCAGATTTCCATCACGGGTTACGATGACAGTATATATGCAAGCATGGTCCGGCCGAAGCTGACAACAGTTCATCAGGATATCCAGCAAAAAGCACATCTGGCACTGATACGTCTAATGAAACTGATCCAGGGAGAAAACCTGAAAGAACTAAATGTAAAAAGTCCGGTCTATCTGGTCAAAAGGGATTCTGTCAAAGAATGACAGAGTCCTTCTTTTTTTGTTCAAAGTGCATAAAAACAGAAGCTAAACTTTGTCTACAATTTAAGTTTCGCGAGAAACCTATTGATTTTACAGAGGCAGTGGGGTTATGATAAACTCACCAAAAGGGAACAGGACAGACGTGTCCGGGGTAATGTTTCGTAAACTTCTGGTGCTGCGCAGCCTTCATACTTGTAAACAAACATCATGGAGGAAAGAAAAGATGAAAAATAAAAAAATGATCAGTGTGTTAATGGTTGGTGCTTTAATGGCAGGTATGCTTACTGTTACTGGATGCGGCGGATCTTCCGACGGGGATTCTTCTGCAAAGGGTGGAAAAACAGAACTGGAACTTTTTTCCAGTAAAGCAGAAAACAAAGATGTTCTTCAGCAGCTTGTAGACAAATTCAACGAAGCACATGAGGACGTGACCATCAAGATTACAGCACCGGCAGATGCAGGAACCGTATTAAAGACAAGAATGGCAAAGAACGATATGCCTGATATCGTAATGATGGGTGGAGACAACAACTATACAGAAGTAGAGAGTGCAGGAATGCTGGTTGACTTAAGTGATCAGGATTACATCTCCAACATCCAGGATTCTTATATGCAGATGGTTTATGACGTAAACAAAGACAAAGAAGAAAAAGCATACGGCGTTCCATACGCAACAAACGCATCTGGTGTCATCTATAACGTAGACAAATTTGAAGAACTCGGGCTTGAAATTCCAAAGACATGGGATGAGTTCATTGACGTACTTGACCAGATCAAAGATGCAGGAGAGCAGCCGCTCCTTATGACTTACAAAGATGCATGGACAAGCCTCTGCCCGTGGAACAGCATGGCACCTGATCTTCAGCCGGACGGATTCACAGATGACCGTAAAGAAGGCAAAACAACATTTGCAGGAACTCATGAAGAAATCGTAGAAAAATACCTGACACTCCTTGACTATGCACAGGATGATTTCATGGGTCTGACCTATGATGATGGAAACAAGGCATTTGCAAACGGCGATGCAGTCATGATCATCAACGGAAACTGGGCAATCAACCAGTACAAAAACGCTAATGCAGACATTAACGTTAATATGTTCGCACTTCCGGCATCCAACGATGAATCCAAAAACTATGTAACATCGGGTGTTGACGTACTCATGGGTGTATGCAAAGACAGTGCAAATGAAGATATGGCAAAAGAATTCGTTTCCTTCATGATGGAGCCGGAAAACGCACAGACCTATATCGACGATCAGTTTGCATTCTCTGCGATCAAAGACGTAGAGCAGAACAACGAAACAGTTGCCGGTGTCAAAGAAGACATCGCCAACGGCAAAGTGGCAAACTTCCCGGATCACTACTATCCGTCAGGATTTGATCTTTCCGCACTTATTTCTGAAATGTGCCTGAACTATTCAAATGGAATGGACAATCAGGAAAATATGGACCAGTTCCTGAAACAGTGTGATGAAAAATACGACATCGCTAACGTAGATTAAGTGAGGAGATGATCCCATGAAGAAAAAAACAGCCCACAAAAGACCTGCTGTTAATAAAGTTTACTACATTTATGTAGGAATCCTTGCAGTATTATTCTTTGTCTTCCATACGATTCCGTTCTTGAGAGGTGTTCTGTACAGCTTTACGGACTGGAAGGGATATGGAGACTGGAACTTTGTTGGTCTGCGCAACTACCTGCATATGTTCTCTGATGCAGACACAGGAAATGCATATTTGTTTACTTTCAAATTTGCAGTGATCGCGACAATTCTTGTAAATGTGATCAGTCTGATCCTTGCGTGTGCACTGAACTCAAAGATTAAATTCAAAAACACGATCAAGGCGTTTTACTTCCTTCCATATATGCTTGGAAGCCTGATCGTCGGATTTATTTTTAACTATATTTTTGCCAACCTGATCCCACAGCTCGGAAAGAGCTTCGGGATCCAGGCATTAAGCGTAAATATTCTTGGTACCAATCATGCAATATGGGGAATCATTGCCGTTGCGGTATGGACAGGATGTGCATTTAATACTTTGATCTACATTGCGGGTCTTCAGTCTATTGATACAGATGTGTATGAGGCAGCAGCCCTTGATGGAGCAACCGGATTCCGCAAATTTACAAAGATTACTTTCCCGCTTCTGGCACCGTCATTTACCATTAACATGGTACTTTCTGCAAAAGGATACCTGATGGTTTACGATCAGATCATGGCAATGACAGAAGGCGGACCGGGAACCAGCACAACTTCTATCGCAGTACTCATATACAAAAAAGGTTTTGGCGGCGGTCAGTTTGCTTATCAGTCAGCCAACGCAGTCATGCTTTTTATTGTAGTAGTATTGATTTCCGTGTTCCAGTTACGTATACTTGAGAAGAGAGAGGAGAAATTAGGATGAAACGTCGTACAGCAAATGTAAAAGAACATTACAACTGGCCTGTGACCATCCTTCTGATCGCAGGAATCGTGCTGATCATTCTTCTGCCTCTGTATATGGCACTGATGATCGCAATCAAAGATCCGTCAGACATGAACAATATTCTGGCATTTCCGACAAAACTTCGTCTTCAGAACTTTGTCGATGCCTGGAATATGACAAATTTCCCGAGGAAATTTTTTAATACGGCATTTATTACAGTGATCAACCTGGCCTTTACGCTGATCACAAACTCATTCGCAGCATATGCGATCACAAGAAACAGAAAGAAGAGTAAATTCTTCTCGATCATGTATTACTACTTTATCAGCGCGATGTTCATTCCTTTCCAGGTAATCATGCTTCCGTTGGTTGTACAGGCAAATACCTTCCATCTGGATAACATCTACGGAATCACATTCCTGTACGTTATCTTTGGTCTGCCGATGAACAACTTCCTTTATACAGGTGCTGTCAAGGCTATTCCGGAAGCACTGGATGAGGCTGCAATGATCGACGGGGCAAATCCGGTTCAGATATTCAGTCGGGTTATTTTTCCGGTATTAAAACCTACCACGGCAACAGTAGCAATTCTTTCGTTTATGTGGACATGGAATGACTTTACCATGCCGCTGGTATTGTTAAGCGATGAGAGTCAGCAGACTTTACAGCTTGCACAGTATGTATTCAAAAAACAGTTTTCAGTAGATTATAACCTGGCGTTCGCGTCTTACCTGCTGGTACTTATTCCTGTATTGCTTGTATATCTTTTCTGTCAGAAATGGATCATGAATGGTGTTGTTGCCGGAGCAGTCAAATAATGATACCAGGAGTTATAGTTCAGAATGTCGTTCCTGCCTGCAGGATACGACATTTCGAACTTTGATCATGCCAGTTATGCGAAAGTAGTGATTCACGGAGTAATTCTAAGGTGTCGATGAATCAAATCATAAGAAACAGGAGGCTCAAATAGCATGGAAAAAAAATGGTGGAAAGAAAGCGTCGTATATCAAATATATCCCAAAAGTTTTAATGACAGCAATGGAGATGGCATTGGAGATATCAGAGGAATCATACAGAAACTTGATTATCTGAAAGAACTTGGCGTAAATGTGCTGTGGATTTCTCCTATGCTTGAGTCTCCACAGGATGACAATGGTTACGATATCTCTGATTATCAGAAGATCTACAAAGACTACGGAACAATGGAGGATTACGAAGAACTGCTTGCCGAGGCACACAAACGCGGCATCAAGATCCTGATGGATCTCGTAGTCAACCACACTTCTGATGAACACAACTGGTTCATTGAGAGCCGCAAGTCCAAAGACAATCCGTACCGTGATTATTATATCTGGAAAGACCCGGTCAACGGAAAAGAACCAAACAACTGGGGCGGTGTATTCGGCGGTTCCGCATGGGAATATGATGCCCAGACCCAAATGTATTACCTGCATCTGTTCTCGAAGAAACAGCCGGATCTCAACTGGGAAAACGAAAAAGTCCGCCAGGAAGTTTATGATATGATGACATTCTGGTGTGAAAAAGGAATTGATGGCTTCCGTATGGATGTTATCAGTATGATTTCCAAAGATCAGGCATTTCCGGACGGAGAAATGAACAATAGTCTCTATGGCGATTTTGGACCATATTGCGTACATGGTCCGAGGGTTCATGAATTTCTTCAGGAAATGAACAGAGAAGTACTTTCCAGATATGATATCATGACAGTTGGTGAAACTTCAGGAGTTACTATCGAAGAGGCACAGAAATATGCGGGAGAAGCCGGAAAAGAACTGAATATGGTATTTCAGTTTGAGCATGTGGATAATGGAAGCGGTGATTACGGAAAGTGGACAACTGAGAAATATGATTTCAAAGAGTTCAAGCGCATCATGATCAAATGGCAGGAAGAACTTCAGGGCAAAGCATGGAACAGCCTGTTTCTTGGAAATCATGATCAGCCGAGAAGTGTCAGCCG
>OGCN01004448.1_pt1 | contig 12110 bp, 9 predicted proteins | sample 1570181 | NCBI WGS metagenome assembly OGCN01 (sample SAMEA4370584, study PRJEB24528) | human gut metagenome | reverse complement strand
GTATCAGGTATTCGGTCTTACTCCTATTGATTTTATAAGAAAGAATAATATTGAAGAAGATATTGTACAGACAATGTATAATATTATGGATTTTCTCAGAGAAAAAAAGAAAATACTTGTAATTGAGAAAGGCGATATAATAAGACTTTCAGATATTGTGTCTGTGAATGTAATAAAACATGATCTTATATTCAAAAGTGAGAATGGTGAGAGAAAAATAAGAGCAAACCTAAGCACATATGAAGAGCAATTAAAACAGTTCGATTTCATTAAGATATCACAGGGCGAGATGGTTAATAAGGATTATATAAGAGAAAGAAAAAGAGATAACCTTATTATGAGGGATGGCACAATCTATCACATAAGCAGGAGCAGAGTCGATGAAATAAGGAGAATGTTTATATGATGGATATAATATTTGAAAATGCCATAAATCTGTTTCAGAGTGTGGTTGTGACAGTATTCCTTATGGTTAGTCTTGGATGCAAGGATAAGTATAATAAGAAATGCACAGGCATAATCGGGATAGTGATTACATTCATATATCTTACAGTATCTAACCATATTGTATACTTTGAAAGTGTTGGAATATACATATATATGGTGTATTCTCTTATATTCAGTTTTGTAGTATTAGGCGGAACGATTATAGAGAAGATATTCTATAATATTATGATGATATGCTGTCTTGCTGGAAGTTCGTTATTAGGTGGCGGATTGGTATCACTTGTTGTAAAGAAAGATTTTCTTATTATCATTGAATATGGCACAGTTTACAGGTATGCAGGAGCTGTGCTTAATCAGTTATTATTAGTATTTTTCTTTATATTCCTTATAAAGATAAAGAAATTGTTAATAGCAAAAGATAATAAATATATGTTTATAATGTCAATGATACCGGCAATCTCAGTCATAGTATGTTGTTTTATGGTATATCGTTCAGATAATAGTTACGAGATGAATGTAATATACACATTTATTGCAATGGCAGGTATTATAATAATTAATGTTATAAGTGTATTCCTGCTTATTATGGAACAGAAGTTATATGAACAGAAAATGCGGCAGCAGGTTATGCTTAGTGCATATCAGCAGAAGGAAAAGGATATAGAATCAATACTTGATATGCAGAAGCAGAACAGTAAGCAGAGACATGATATTAAGAATGTTTTAATACTTATCAGAGAACTTATCAATGATGAACAGTATGCCAAAGCAACAGAAATGCTTGATAAATACAGTACGGGTCAGAAGAATGTTAATCTTGCAGAGATTATAAGTAATAATATTGTACTTAATTATCTGTTAAACAGAAAGATTAACGAGTGTCGCAATAATGGAATAGATATGGGGTGTTATGTACTGGGAGATATTACAGGTGTTGATGATATGGATCTGTATATACTTCTTGAGAATCTGTGTGATAATGCTATTGAGGCGGCAGCACAGAGCAATAATCCTACAATAAAGCTGCAGATATCGGAGGATAATGGGAATCTGTGTATATATATAGGCAATACAACACCAGGCAATGTATTAAAGAATAATCCAGACATGAATACAACCAAGAAAGATAAGGGTATGCATGGATTTGGAATTATGAATATCAGGGATATTATTGATAAATATAATGGAACTATCAACTATGAACAGCAGGGAGATAATTATCTTATGTGCAGATGCAGATTAAAAAAGATTTGTCAATAGTTTTTTAAGAAATAAAAATGTGCAGAATGTGCCATATATTACCGAATATGCCAAACTACTTTTTTAAAAAGTTAAAACAGCTATAATCAATGTATAAAGTGAAAGGAATTATGTAAATGATTCATTTAATTGCATTGGTTATAGCTGATTTTTTTGTGTCTAAGGATGTGATTACAGAAGAAGAAAAAGAAGTGTGTGCATATGGTATGGAATTAATAATATCAGGAATTATAAATGTATCACTGGTAATTATTATAGGATTGATAACATGCAATATATGGTATGCCATTGTATACAACACAATGATGATTGTCATAAGAATGTATACGGGTGGATATCATGCGGATACGCATCTGGGATGTAATATATGTTATTGTGGAGTTTTTCTAATTTCATTGATTATACTTAGAATCCAGATGCTTGTTAAAGGAGATGTTCTGACATGGATTATAGCCGCAGCTGGATATCTGATAATTGTACTTAATGCACCACTAGAACATCATAATAAGAGGCTTACTATTGAACAAAAGCACAAATATATGATTATAAGCACTATGTTAGGAATATCATCTATGCTGATATCATTTATGTTAAATATTATGGGCATGGTCATAAGATATGGGGAATATACAATCTTATGTCATATAAGCCTGTATATTAATACAATGCTTCTGATAATAGGACTGTTACTGTTATTAGGCATGCGAAAGGAGGGTAGATTTCATGAAACAGATTCTTAAAGGAATGGCAGAAGCAGCTAAGAGAACAGCAAAAATGTCTGCTAATTCAGCATCTTTTTTTGGATTATATCAGCCGAAAGAGCCTGATATGTTAAAGAAGAAAGAAAAGTAGTAATAGTGTAAGTGATTAATTACACAAAATAACTAAAAGGTGTTGATTCTAGACGCGTCAACGGAGTATACTTTAAGGAGGAAAACTTATGAATAAAGTTATTAGTAAAATAGTGGTAGTCGGAACAGCGGTAACAGTAATGGTTGCAAGCAGCATAACTGCATTTGCGGGTCAAAGATTGTATGAAAAATATAACGGTATGGCAGGTTCTTGTGGATATTCAGGTGAGGCATATATTTGGACAGATCAAGATAATGGTATATATGATTTGGTCGGTGCATATGTATCATCAGTTCAGACTGCAGACTTAGCTGTTTTAGGATATGGTACACCAGACGAAGATATTAATAAATTCTGGTATTCAGGAAGTCAGGCACAGACAACAGATGTAGGTGCATCAGTTAAGTCGAATGTTCCAATATACAAGAATGTTGGAACTGCATATATAAGTTCGGATGATGGAGACGAAGAGCATTCATTTACATTATATCGACAGTAAAGGAGCAGGCAGCAACAGAAAATGGGCTTATCAGTTACTGATAAGCCCTATCATGGCAAAGGGGGATGCTTATGAGAAATGGAAAAAAGAAGAAAGTAATAATTAGCGCGGCATGCATAATTGTTGTGGGATTGCTGATAGCTGGAGTATATATGTATAGGTTGAGAAAACGGGAATATCCGGTAATAAAGAATATAAAGCTCAATGGAGAGAACTATGTAAGAGAGATATATCCTGAAGTAGAGATAAGATATCCAAAAGTAGTAGTGGATGAGGATAGTAAAGAGTATGTGGGAACATATAAGCTTGAAAATAGATGTGCTAATTCAAATGATAATGAAAAAATTAATAGAAGAAAAGTAAAAAGCTATTATTGTATTGATGGGTTGTATGAAGCTGATAATATACAGTCGCTTAAAATGAGGGTGGCAAATGCAGCAGGAGTAATAACAACAAATAGAAATATTAAAAGTGATAAAGCAAAGAAAGAACGGTATACCAGTACATGGGTCGATATAGATATGGAGACCATGAGAAGAACAGAAGAAAATATAGGTGATGATATAGGACCGTGGATGTGTTTTATAACAAGTGTGCCTGTTAAAAGAATTGCAGGAGACTTTAGAACTATAGAACTTAATGCAGAGAATGCCATAGAAGTAGAAAATGTTAATAAATGTGTAATAGAGGCTAAGATAACATATACGGATGGAAAAGAAGAAACACAGTATCTTATAATGGAAACTGAAAGCAAATATGTAGTCACGGTTGTTAATGTTTATAAGGTAAATATAAAATAGCACCATGTAATAAGGGGGATTGTTATGGGTAAGAAAAAATGGCTGGTGGTTGTAGGAACGCTTGTGGTATTAGCAGCCGCCATAGGAATATATGCAAGTGTAAACAAGGTGAAAAATTCAGTATCGGAACCAGACTATTCATCAATTGGAAGCGGATATCAGCTTGATGATTCACAGAATTATTGGAGAGGGATTGGTTTCAGGGATTTTACAGCAACTGAAGATGGTTATTATTTTCTTACACAGAATATGCTCCATCTTTATTATTTTGATTATGCTACTAAGGAAGCTGTTATTGCATGTGCAAAGCCAGAATGTAAGCACAAGGATAATACATGTAATGCATATATGTGGAGTACTCCATATATAGTGGATAATATATATTATCATAATGGATATCTGTATTATATGAAATATGAAAGTGGAATGTCGGTTCTTGTAAGAATGGATACAGCAGGCAATAACCGTGAGGATATAGCAAAGATTATGCCAAGCGGACAAGATGCATCAACCCACCTTGTATTTCATGGAGATTATGCATATGCATATTGTGAGTATACTCATTATACACTGGATGAAGAATACACAGAGATAATTAAGAGAATATCCTTAAAGGATGGAAGCACGAATAATATATATGAAGTAAGCGGTAAGAATATTACTGTTGCCGATGTAAAGAGTTATGGAAACAGATTGTATTTTGCAGTTCAGGAACAGGTTGAAAAGAGAAGCTACAATTCTAAAACAAGGGGATTATATGCATATGACTATGATACAGAGAAGGTATCTCTTGTAAGTGATGAGGATATTTCAGATTATTGTATGATTGGAGATAAGAATATATTTGCTTACTATGTAGTGGGACAGGGATTATATTATTCAGATATTAATGAACAGACAACGCAACTGGTTATTAAAGCAGATAAAATCTATGATAGGTGTAATCTTTCATATGATGGTAATTATGTATACATGGATAATATATTATATCAGATTCGTACGAACAGCCGTGCAGATTTTGATAAAAGATGTATGGTATTAACAGCAGATGGAAGTAAGGTTAATGAAATTTCATGCCAAAATATAAGCACATTATATTACGGAGATTCAAGGTGTATGTTTGCATTGTCGGAGGATGGCAATGACCAGTACGTGTATATAGATAAGAAAGATATAGAGAATGCGGATAAATGGGTTAAATTCTATGCAAAATAATCAGACATGTACTAAAAGAAATTAAAGCTGTCAGATTGGCAGTTGAAATGGGGGAATGATGCATGTCAGAGGTGAAAAGGGTATTTAATTATAAAAAGATAATTATGCTTGCTGTATTTATGTGCATTAATCTGTTTTTATTTATGTATATTAATGTTCCTAAGAGTGCAAATGGACAAAGTGAGCGGGAAATTAATAGATACAATAAATACATTGAGTCATATCATGATGAGATTGATTCAGTAATTAAGAATGCGGATTATCTGCAGAAATTTTCTATATTTAATAAGGGGAAAACATTTACATACAGCAATATTTTAAGAACAGCCAATGATTTCAGGCGTATCCAGAATGTTGAGGTTTCATATGATAACAGCCGTGCGGTTGAATCATTTGTTAATTATTATTATTCATACTACATAGCATTTTTCTTTGTGCTTATTATTGTATATGATTTGTTTAAGTACAGGGAAAATGGGGTGTGGCAGATTACATTCTGTACCAGAAACGGAAGAGACTATATAAGTGCAGCAAATATTGTAGTTGTCATAGCGGCGGCTGTATTATCAGTTGTTGTGATGGCACTTTCAACATTTGTGTGTTCTCTGGTGTTATATGGAGGAGTAGGTGAACTTGGAAATCCTATACAGAACATATACAGCTTTGGAAAATTTACATATCCGATAAGCAAGCTGCAATATGTAATTCTGCTTATTGCAGCAAACAGTCTGCTTATAGCAGCGCTGGGGCTGATAATATGGGCTGTATTCGTAATGTTCAGACAGCGTAATTATGCAGTTGTGTGTATTGCTGTATTTATTGGATTAGAAAGTTTTCTGTATAAGAATATTGAATATAATAGTATCCTAAATGGACTGCATTACATTAATGTGGTCAGTGTACTGCATCTTAATGAGGTATTGCGTACATATATTAACTGGGGATTTAAAGAATATGTATTTCATGTTTCGTCTGTTGTGACATTTAGTATACTAGTTGTTTCAGTAATAGCTGCAATTACTGCATATGAAAAATGCGGTGTAATGCGCCCGTATGGAAAGGTCTCACTGTGGAGCAGAATTGCAGGTGCAGTAAACAGGATGTATCAGAGAATGTTGTCAAGGATGCCACAGCTTATGAAGGAAATACATAAGCTGGTATTTTCTGGTCATGGAGTATGGTATATAGCAGTTGTTTTATTTGTGGCTATATATTTTTCTGGCAATGGTTATATGACATATACAGATACAGAGATACTAAAGGATGAGATGTATCTTGAGCATGGTGGTAAAGATAAAGAATACATAAGGGAATATACTAATGAGAAGCTTACAGACCTGAAAAATGCAATGGCAGCATTGAATGAACTGATAGCTGAAAAGGATTCTGGAAATGTGTCTGATGACTGGGAAGACAGATATTATGACGCAAATGGAGAGTATCAGTATGCAAGAGTGCGTGCGGGATATGTTCAGGAATTTGCAGATAAACTGGAATATCTGGATGGAGTAAAGGAACAATATGGTGTTGATGCATGGCTGATATCAGAACGTGGATATGCAGAAATAATTGGAAGCAATTCTGTAGTCAGAGAGACAATTATATTAATTACACTTGTAGCAGTTATTATGCTTATGGCTCAGGAGAATATAGAAATTGAATATACTACTGGTGTTGAGTATATATTGAATAGTTCTGTTAATGGAAGGAAAAGCAGAAAAATCAAAAAGTATATATCTTTAATTATTTTTGCACTTGTCTTATGTGCTGTTACATATGGAATAGAATATTACTGCATGTATCACAGATATGGTATGCCGTATATGCAGGCACCGTCACTCAGCCTTCAGGTTATATCTGACAAGCTTGGAAAAGGAATATATAGTCTGCCTGCTGTTAAGAAGCTTGTTATATCTATGAGTGTAGGCGGTTTCATTGCATTTAAGACAGTAATATACATTTTATGTGTATGTATTGCTGCAAATGCAGGTCTGCTTATGTCATATCTGACAAAAGGTAAGATTAACAGAGCATTTAATATAGCTGTTATTGTACTGATGATTGTAGTTTTTGGGTACATAAAAATTAAGCTTTTATAATGACAAATTGTTGTAATATTTAAAACTTTTTTGATTAATGTTTCGTATATATAGATAACAAGGAAACATTGATTGAAAGAGGAGGTATGGGGTATGAATAAAAGGCTTAAAAATATTACAATGATAGCGTTGAGTATATCAACAATATTATGTGGATGTACAACGGCTAAGGATGCAGACAATCATGTTACGCAGGAGCAGACAATTAATTACACATATAATCATGATTTATATGAAAAATCTGTGAGCAACAGTGCGGCATTTACTGATAACGGATTCATTTTTTTGACAAATGGAATTCTGTATTTTTATGATATGACTGATAATGAAGCAGTTCCGATGTGTCCGGATATGACATGCTCACATAAGGATAGTAAGTGCAAAGCATTTGCAGCAGATAAGATGGATTATGATCCATATGACTTAAATGGTGTATCAGTAAATTGTCTTGGCAATATGGTATGGTATAAGGATAATCATATTTATATGATAAAAAGGGATGAGTCCGGCGATTATCTTATGGAATATGATGAAAACTTTAATAATGAAAGTAAGGTAGCATGTCTTGCGTCAGACGGAAAGATTGTGGGAATAGCATCTGCGAATACTTCAACGGTGGCTGCCATGCATGAGAATTACCTGTATTATTATTCTGTACAGCCAACGAATGCACAGAATCTTGTTGAGGATGATTACAATACTAAGGTGAGCTGTAACAGAATTGCAATCAATGGTAATTCTAAAGTGGAAGAATTAGGCAGCTTTATATTTCCAATAGATTACGAATTGTTTAATATGGCATGCTGTAAGGTATGCGTCGGAGATAAGTGTGTATATTATATAGCCGGTGGAGATACAAGATATGGTTCAAAGAATACTCCGGTGCAGTACAGAATCTACAGATATGACATCTATAATGGAAAATTTGAGGAAAAGCTTAACATTAATACTGATAATGCAACAGACATACTTGGCAGCCAGACAGGCATAATAAGTAAAGTGACTTATATAACAGCGGATGATAATGATTCGTTATATATTGTTACAGACAATAAGCGGATTATTAAAGTATCAGTTGATGGAAAAACAGAGGAAATATATAACAATCCGGAAGCATTAGAAATATCATCACTAAGATATATTAATGGGGATATATATTTCTATGAGGCTTTACATAATGAAGGAAATATAAAGGCTGTAAATGCGGATAAACAGGTAGTGTGGACATGCAGTTTTGCTGGTGACGGATCAAGCGATGGAACATTTTCCGGCATAGAAATTAAAGGTATTGATAACAATAATATCTATGTAGGAATGCAGCGTAATAATGCAAAAGGCTGGAAAAATAATAATATCGAAATTTTTGATAATAAAGTTGAACCATATGTGAATACATATTCTGTCTACGCTATAGATTTATCTGATAAAGATATGCAGGGAAGTACTGCGAAAAAAATATATCAATGGAGTAAATAATAAAATGCCAGTCTTTCGTGAAAACGGTAAGGCTGGCATTATGTAAATTGAGAGGGAACAGGGGGGATGCGAATGGAATTAGTTAAGGTAATATCTTTAAAAAGAATTCTGACAGCAGTTCTCATAATTATGCTTAATATAGTTTTATTCTGCATTATTAATAACGGACAGTATTCATACAAAATATATGATAATATGCTGAAAGAATATAACGGGGAATTAAATGAGGGAAATATAAGTGATTATCATGGATATATAAGACAATATGAATCAGATAATCCTGATATTACAGATAATGAACAGTATATAGAAGCTAAAACGCTCTTTTCTGAAAAAGTGGAATTTGTCAGAAATTATAAGATTAATATAGAGAATAAGCTGGCGAATATAGACAGATATAAAAATAATGCCATGTATGCACAATCAGGGGAAAGCAGACTGGAATTAATAAAGACACAGAATGATTTGCAGAAGGCATATGATTATGATGTCGATTATAGTAGTGATGTATGGCTGAGAAGTATAGCAGAATATAAATATATGGGATATTTTATCATTGTAATAATGCTTATATTTATCTATGGAATGCAGTCAGACTCGAAAAAATTGCAGTACATTATAAAAAGTGCTCCTAATGGCAGGATGATATTAGAACTGAAGCGTATAATCGTGCTGCTTATACTGTCTATTGCTGTAGTGCTATTATCGTATACAGCGATTACAATGACTTCATTATTTGTATACAATAACTGGAGTTCAATAAATGGAATGTCTGGGTCGGATTCAGAAATTTATCTTGTTTCTATGGGGATGAGCAGAGTGGGACTGGTTTTGACTGTTGCTTTTAAGACAGTGGCAGTTACATTTGCAATGTCAGTATTTTTATATGCTTTAATTAATTTATTTGATAATAAGAATATAGGTCTATCATTTTCTGTAATGATAGTTGGAATAGAACTTCTGCTTGCTAAATTGATTTCAGCAAAAAGCATATTCAGAGGTATTAAATATATTAATATCAGTAATCTTGTAGATAAAACAATATGGTTTAAATATGAGAACTGGGGTTACAAATATTTTATAAGTGATATACAGGAGAGTACAGTATGGGTAGGTTTGATAATAATATTATTATCAACGATGATGGCTTTCGCATGTAGTCTCAAAAAGACACAGCGAAAGGCAGGGGTTATCGAGAGGCTTCTTGGGAAAATCAGCCTGCAGTTTAACAGGATATTTTCAAATTTTCCTGTTTTTATGAAGGAATTGTGGAAAATTCTGATAAAACGGCGGATGCTGATAGTGTACTGCCTTATGATTGTTATAGTCAGCAGTTATACATTTGCATATAAGCTCAAGTATAATATGGTTGAAAGTACGGTGTATACATTTTGTCAGAATAATAGTGCCTTATCAGAAAGCGAATTATATAGTCTGGAGGAAGAACTCATACAGGAATATCAATTAATGCAGGCAGAGAAAGACAATAATGCACAGATGGTAATACTTAATCATGAAATTAATCTGGTTCATTATGTAAATGAAAAGCATGATGACGGCGTAAATGTTTCTCTTATAAATCAATATGCATATAATAAATTATTTGATGAAAGACAGCGTGATAATAAGGAACTATTGATGTGCATATGTCTTATAACAGCATGCCTGCTTAATGTAGGAGTGATTTCATTTGAAAAGGACGAGAATGTTCTTGCATTGGTAAGGACAGGAAGGAACAGAAAGAGGTGGATAATAAGGAAGCTGCTTATTAATGCAGTGGTTAATACAGTAATGTGTGCAGGTGTATATTGTTACTATTATCATAGTGTTACCAAGGTGTTAGATATTCAAAGGTATGATATATTAATTCAAAGCATTCAGGCATATGCAGATTATCCTTTTAACATATCTGTAAGGGGTTACATAATTGTTAATATAGTGACGGCTATATTAGGAATAAATATATTTGCATCAATTGCTACATATTTGTCGGCAAAAATTAATTACAGAGTGGGCGTGTTAGCGTGTCTGTCCATAAATGTTCTATATTATATTTATAAAATAGGTGTTAATGTACTGCATTATTATACATTTCCGGGAATTGTAACATATATTGATTTTTATGGTGGAATATCGGTTTTACAAATATGCATAATAGTTGGAGTGGTGCTTGCCGGAGTGATTCTTAATTCAAAAGTTGTAAAACTTTTTTGATTAATGAAAGATTTGATATATGTTACAAAAAGTGACATAATAATCTTAATAAGATATCCGTGGGAATATCATATAGGGGGATTACATGAGAAGTGCAGCCTTGTCTTATAAATTATTATAGTTGAGTGTTTTATATTATGTTACCATATTAATCGGTATGCGGGCTGGTATTTTAGAATTACTTTTCATCACCGAATATTACATGTCTTACTGGTGTAAGTGCATATAAAAGTATCATTCCGATAATTCCGCAAACAATTATCTCGCCAGCGCCAACAGTAACGAAGAACATTGCAAACATGCCCTCTGAGCCATAAGCGAATTTAAGTACGAATGGCACAATGATTGTGTTAGCAACAATTGGTGGAACTGGGGCAAGCCACTTATTCTTTCTTAAGAGGTATGTTCCGATTGCACCGATAAGTGTTGCAATACTTCCAAATACTACATCCCATACAATTGCGCCACCAAGAATGTTGGCGATTATACATCCAACGAATAATCCTGGGATTGCTGCAGGTGTAAAGTAAGGCAGTATTGTGAGTGCCTCTGCGATTCGAAACTGCACTGGTACGAAACTGATGTAGTTAAAGATTACTACAAGTACGACATAGATTGCTGCAATTACAGCGGCCTGTGTGATGAATTTCACACTCATTCCTTTTTTCTTCATATTCAATTATCTCCTTTAGTTTTGTTTTGCGTGTGGAAGGTCTCGAACACACGATATGCTGTATATTAACACAGCCTGTGTAGTTTAGCAGATTATCATGCGATTGGCAAGTACAAATATATATTATCATATGTCCATGTAAGCTGGATGTAAGTTTCATGTTGTATAATTATGGTAAATAAAGAAACACATTTTTAATAAGATGCATTGGAAAAGGAGGGCGGGATTTATGGATGATAAAAATGTTGTTAAGAAAAGGGTGACTCTTATTATTGCATTTGCAGTATTTCTGCTCGCAGTCATTGTTATTATAGTGCTTATTAAACCAGTGATTTTCAAGGTTAAGGATAATAACAGGGCAGAGGTTTCGGAGCAGACACAGAAGGAGGCTGAAGAGTATCTTAAGGTATATTACCGTAGTCTTGTGATTGATAAGTGCGAAATGAGTGTAGAGGAGTATGAACCTGAGACAAATTCTGAATATATCAGTTATGTAAAGGCTGGAGATGAGGCGTATTCATATGCATCTTACGTATTCTATGGTACAATGGATACACCAGATGCGAAAGGAGACA
>OGCN01004446.1_pt1 | contig 12125 bp, 9 predicted proteins | sample 1570181 | NCBI WGS metagenome assembly OGCN01 (sample SAMEA4370584, study PRJEB24528) | human gut metagenome | reverse complement strand
CAGAGGGGTGGAAACGCAGGCCGCCTTTGTAGGGACCGATGGCAGAGTTGAACTGGACGCGGTAGCCGCGGTTGACCTGGACCTTGCCAGCGTCATCGACCCAGGGCACACGGAACATGATGATGCGCTCGGGCTCGACCAGGCGCTCGATCAGGCCGGCCTTCTCGTACTCGGGGTGGGCAGCCACAACGGGCTCCAGGCTCTCGAGGACTTCCTCAACAGCCTGCAGAAACTCCTTCTGCTCGGGGTTGCGCTTTGCAAGGCCCTCATATACACCCTGCAGGTAAGCATTCTGAATTGCCATAAAACGACACTCCTTTATATAATTTCAAACACCGCCTTCATGTTACCACCACAAAAGAAATTTTTCAAGAGTTTTTTGTTTACTTTTCAAAATTTTGTTTGCGGCAGGCGTGCCGGTGTTCTTGTCTTGTGGACAAATCGGCGTTTTTGCGCATAATTATACAACCGTTCATTCTGTCGCATACATCGTGACCCACGCGGCGGGCTGCCCGTCGGCCAAAAAGTCTGCCGGGTCCCAGAGGGCGTAGAGGCTGTACTGCGGGTCATAGCTGCCGCGGGGGTTGGCGGTTGTCAGCCATTGGCCCGACGCGGTGCGGGCCAGCAGCAGCGCGGGGCGGCGCACGCCCTCCGCCGTGACCGCGGGGGCCGGGAGGACGTCGCCGGTCTCCATGTCCAGCAGGCAGTCCGCGTAGGCGTCCCCGACGTTCAGCACGCGGAGATACCGCTGCGGCACGCCCGCAAACGCCGGGCTGAAGGGTACGCACACGTCGATGACGTAGGTGTCAAGCGGGATGCCATCGAGCAGCGTTTTCTCGGTGCCGTCGGCGGTGTCAAAGTACAGCAGGGCGGCCTGTTGGCCGGGGGTGTCGGCATTGCGGAAATTGCCGGTGTAGTAGATCCTGCCGTCGTAATAGTTGTGGAAATAGCCGTCCGCGTAGGGGCGCGTGCAGATTTTCTCCCGCGCGCCGGTGGCGGGGTCGAGCCAGGCGTAGACGTAGACGGCGTGCGCCAAAATGGCTTTTTCCTGCTCGGTGCTGCCGAAATTGGGGAACGGCTCGTTCGCCTCGATGCGGATCGTCAGGAAGCGGCTGCCCTCGCAGGCGATGATCTTCTCGTCGGCCAGCATCGGGATGGTCTGCACCGTGTCATTTTGCCAGTCCCAGCGGTAGAGGGTGCCGGGCTGATGACTGGCGGCGAGGGGGCAGCCGTACAGGGCGTACTCGTCGCACCATTGCAGCTGCATGTGGTGGGGCAGGGCATCGGGCACCGCGGCCACGGGCGTTTTGCCGGCGGCGGGGTCGATGCGGTAAATCTGCGTTGGGGCGACGTTTGTCAGCTCACCGGGATAGGTGTAGACCGTGCCGTCCACGGCCATGACGCCGACGCAGAAGTCGCTGGCCAGGTAGGCCGGGCAGGCGTCGGAGTCGTGGGTGCAGCCGGGAATATCGCAGTAGACGGACTGGGTCAGGGCCGCGTAGTCGGTTTTGAGGACGAGGGCCTCGGGGGTCATATTGCTGGCGTCCCGGAGCTCATAGAGCGCGTCGCCGGTGTTCCAGACGGGGCCGCTGTTTTGGTTCTGAGGGAGGGTGAGAAGATGGCCGACGGGGAATTTGGGGGTAAGCGGCGGGGCGGAGGTTTCGGTGGCGGGCTGTGATGGGGAGGACGCTGCGGCGTCAGGTTGTGCCGGGGAGGACGCTGCGGCGTCAGGGGAGGTTGTGGCGTCGGCGGGTTGTGCCGGTACGGCGGACGCGCAGGCGGTGAGCAGGAGGGCAGCGGTCAGGATGAGCGGAAGTGTGCGGTTCATGTGTGGGAGCCTCCTTTTTGGGTGGTGTAGAGATGAGTGGGATTATTACCCGGTAGGGGCCGGGCATGCCCGGCCCGGGGGTTGGCGTGGGCGGATGTTTGCGGGTGGTTACCCGGGGGATGGCCGTTGGCGGAAGGTTTCGCGGGTAGCAGCCCGGGGAAGGGCGCCAACGCGAGCCTTCGCGGGGTGTCGGGGACGCCGCCCCCTACGGTTTGCCCGGGAATGGGCGGCAACGGGAGCCTGCCCCTCATCCGGCCCTGCGGGGCCACCTTCCCCCAAGGGGGAAGGCAAGGGTTGTTGTTGGCGGCAGCGGAAGGTCGCGGCGGGGTGGGGGCACCCCGCCCTACGGATGGGGATATGGAAACGCTGCGGGGTTTACGTAGGCATCCGTTCCCGGGCCGCCGCACGGTAGGGGCCGGGCATGCCCGGCCCGGGGGTTGGCGTGGGCACCCGTCAATGGTTCGGTCCGTAGGGAGGGGTCTTGACCCCTCCGCGGGTGACTGTCCGGGGGATGGCCGTTGGCGGAAGGTTTCGCGGGGCGTCGGGGACGCCGCCCCCTACGGTTTGCCTGGGAATGGGTGGCTCCCACGCCTCACCCCGCCCACATCTCCACCGGCGTATAGTCGGTGCTGCCGTCGGCAAAATCGTTGGGGGCGATCAGCCCATAGGCCACATGCGCGTTTTCGGCGTTGGATTCGGTCCAGAAGAGCCAGCGGCCATCGGCGGTCTGGGCCAGACGGGACGGGGGTATGTCGTAGGCGTAATTTTTCAGCCGCTGGGTGATGGGCACCAGCTCGCGGGCGGCGGCGTTCAACAAATAGCAGCGGTTGCCGCCCACTGCGCCGTCGGTGCCGTACAGCCAGAGCCAGTCCTCGGCCCGGCTGCCCCGGGCGGGCAGGACGTTCGTATAGGTGTCCTGATAATCCCACAGGTTGCCGGTCGGGGGCGCGTCCCACACCGTGGCAGTGCTGCCGTCGGCGGGGTCATACTCCTGCAAGGCACCGCGGTTGTAGCCGCCGCCCTGCAGGGCCTCGCGCTCCTCAAAGTAGAGCTTGCCGTTGTGGGTGCCCAGATACCCGGAAAGCCGCTCATCCGCGATGTTGTAGGGGCGCTCGATCAGCTTGCGGCGCTCGCCGGTGCGGGGGTCGTAGCGGTCAAATTCAACGGTGGCGCTCTGCACGGCGGCCCGGAACTGCTCAAAGTCGTCGGGCAGGGGCGCGTCGGTCACATAGCGCGCCGTCAGCAGCGCGCCGTCGTAGCAGGTCACAAAATACTCTGTGGGCTCCAGCGGCACGGACTGCAGTGCACCGGTGGTCAGGTCAACGCGGACGGCCTTTGTGTTCTGGCCGTTGTTGCCGGAGGTCGTCATCCCGTACAGGGCCGCGTCGTCACAAAAATCAAACACGTAATCCACACACTCGGCGGGCAGGTCGATGCAGGTCTTGCCGTCGTCGGTCAGCCTGTACACCTGCGGCGCGGCGCTTTGCTGCTGCCACAGGCCGTAGTAGTGGGCCTCCAGTTCCTCGGGCGTGAGGTCGGTGCTGTCCAGCTGAGGCGTGAGGTACTCCTCGCGGTATTCCTCCCAGGTTTGATCCGTGTGGAATACCGGCGCGTTGAGCACATAGACCGCGCCGTCCGCCACAAAGGGGCAGTAGTAGCGGTACCGCCCCGGGAACCAGGCCGGGCAGTCGGCGCTGTCGTGGGTGCAGCCGGGCACGGTGCAGGCGACGGTCTGTGCGGCGGTGGCGTAGTCGGTTTTGAGCAGCAGGCCGCCGTGGTTGCGGTAGACCATTTCATAGTAGGCGTCGCCGCTGTTGAAGCTGCTGTCGTGGCGGTTCAGCCAGGCGAAGTCCCCGGCGGCGGGGGTCGGGGTGGCTGTGGCGGTGGGTTCGGGGGTGGGGGTGGTCAGGGGTGTCGCATCCGTGGCGGACGCACAGGCGGTAAGCAGAAGCGCGGCGAGGGGAATGGCGGCAAGATGGTGGTTGCGCATGGCGGGAGCCTCCTTTTTAAGTAGTGTAGAGATGAGTGGGATTATTACCCGGTAGGGGCCGGGCATGCCCGGCCCGCAGGTTTGCGGGGGCGGATGTTTGCGGGTGGTTACCCGGGGATGGGTGTTGGCGGGAGGTTTCGCGGGGCGTCGGGGACGCCGCCCCCTACGGTTTGCCCGGGGAATGGGCGGCAGCGGGAGGTCGCCCCTCATCCGGCCCTGCGGGGCCACCTTCCCCCGAGGGGGAAGGCAAGGGCTGCAGGGGAGGGATTCATCCCTCCTGGGGAAGGACGGCAGCGGAAGGTCGCGGCGGGGTGGGGGCACCCCGCCCTACGTATGGGGGGATATGGAAACGCCGTGGGGTTTACGTGAGCAGTCGTTTCCGGGCCGCCGCGCGGTAGGGGCTGGGCATGCCCGGCCCGGGGGTTTGCGTAGGCAGGCGTCAATGGTTCGGTCCGTAGGGAGGGGTCTTGACCCCTCCGCGGGTGGCTGTCCGGGGGATGGCCGTTGGCGGGAGTTTTCGCGGGGCGTCGGGGACGCCGCCCCCTACGGTTTGCCCGGGGAAGGGCGGCAGCGGAAGCCTGCCCCTCATCCGGCCCTGCGGGGCCACCTTCCCCCAGGGGGGAAGGCAAGGGCTGCAGGGGAGGGATTCATCCCTCCCGGGGAAGGGCGGCAGCGGAAGGTCGCGGCGGGGTGGGGGCACCCCGCCCTACGGATGGGGATATGGAAACGCTGTGGGGTTTACGTGGGCAATCGTTTCCGGGCCGCCGCGCGGTAGGGGCCGGGCATGCCCGGCCCGGGGGTTTGCGTAGGCAGACGTCAATGGTTCGGTCCGTAGGGAGGGGTCTTGACCCCTCCGTGGAGGTTGGCGGCGGCGCAAGCCTTCGCGGGGCGTCGGGGACGCCGCCCCCTACGAGTTGCCCGGGAACGGGCGGTGACGGGAGCCTGCCCCTCATCCGGCCCTGCGGGGCCACCTTCCCCCAAGGGGGAAGGCAAGGGCTGTTGTTGGCGGCAGCGCAAGCATCCCCTACCTCGGCAGCTGGTCCTCGGTGCGGAGCTGGAGGGTCAGGCTGTAGTACCAGCGGTCTGACGAAACCGGCGCAGTACCGACGTAATCCTGGTAGGTGTAGGGGTGGGTCGAGGCGGTGATGAGCGCACCGCCGTTCGTGCTGTAGAGGGCGCAGCCGTAGGGGCTGTCGGCGGGGGCGGCCCAGTCGCCGAGGCTTTCCAGCCCGGCCTGGGCGGCAAAGCTGCGCAGGGCGGTCTCGGTGGGCAGCGGGGTGTTTTCCACGTCGGTCCCGGCCATCGAGAGCCATGCCTCGACCACTGTGCCGGTGCGGCTGTCCATAGTGACGCTGTAGCGCGTAAAAAGTGCATTGTCCGTCATGCCGAACCGCCGCACCGTCACAAAGCCGAGGCTGTCGGTGACGCAGTAGGTCGCGTCCAGCGAGTAATATTTTCCGTCCCAGTCGGTGTAGCTTTCGCCGGTCTCGGCCGTGTCCAGCGCCTCGGCAGCCCAGGCGGCGGGCACGGCGCCGGTTTCGGCCAGCTGGCGCAGGGCGTTCTCGGCGGCTTCGGCGGCGGCGGAATCCGCATACTGCATGGATTGCAGGCTGGCGGACGCACCTATGTACATTTTCGGGGCTGTCAGAACCTCGGCGGGGCGCTGCTCCCGCTCGCTCTCGGCGTTCCGACTGCGGGCGGCCAGCTGGCGCAGGATATAATAATCGTCCGCCGTGGGCGTCGGGGCAACGTAGGGGTCGGCCACGGTCTCGACGCGGCCAAGGCTGGCGGCGTCGGCTGCGGCCAGAAACACCGCGGGCGCGGCGGCGCAGCCCAGCACGGCCACGGTGCAAAGCGCGGCGGTCAGCCGCGGATGGTTCCAAAAGCTCACGGTGCATCCTCCTTCCAGACGGGCAGCGTCACACTGACCCGGGTGCCCCTGCCGGGTTCGCTTTCGATGCGCAGCGCACTGCCGTGGGCGGCGGCAATGCGTTGGCAGAGCGCCAGCCCCAGGCCGCTGCCGCCCTGACGGCGGGCGCGGGATTTATCGACCATGTAGAACGGCTCGGTCACGCGGGGGATCAGCTCGGGCGGGATGCCGCAGCCGCGGTCCGCCACGGTCAGCGTGACGGCGTCCCCGGCCTGCGCACAGAGCACCAGCACCGGCGCACCGGGCGCACTGGCCTTGGCGGCGTTCTGCACCAGATTGCAGAGCAGATCCAGCAGCAGGTCGGCGTCCCCGCGCACGGTAGGCGCGGCGGCGGGCGTGCGCAGGGTGACGTCCGGGCAGGCCGCGTGCAGCCGCGGCCAGAGCGCAGGCAGCGGCACGGCGGTCAGTTCAACCCCCTCCTCATTCAGGCCCAGCAGGGCCAGCAGCTTGCGGCTCAGCGCCTCGAGCCGCCGCCCCTCGTGTACGATGGCCGCGGCGGCCTCACGCTGCTCGTCGGGGTCGGTCTGCATGGTGTGGAGCATGTCCGCATAGCCGATGATGCTGGTCATCGGGGTTTTCAGCTCATGGGTGAACGCGCCGACGAAATCCTCCCGCCGCTGGACGTCGGCCTCGAGGTCGGCGATCTTTTCCTGCACAGCATCGGCCATTTTGTCAAAGCTGCGGCTCAGCGCCTCAATCTCATCGCCGGTGTGCAGGTCGGTGCGGCGGGCGTAGTCCCCGGCTGCGATCTGCGCCCCGGCGTCGGTCAGGACGGCCAGCGGGCGGGTCAGGCGGCGGGCCAGCAGCGCCGTGACGGCGGACGCCGCGGCCAGCACGGCGGCCTCCAGCAGCAAAAAGCGCATCAGGGCGGCGTTTCTGTCCCGGTAAAGGCCGGTCAGGTCGTAGGCTGTGACGAGCCGCAGCCCGCCCTGCAGGTCGCTGGCGTAGACGGCGTAAATGGAATTTTCGGTTCTGACGGTCACGGTGGCGGCGTCGCCAAGGGGGAGGCTTTGCAGCCCTTCCAGCGTGGCGCAGACGAGGGTGTCACCCCGCCAGAGCGCCGCGGGGACATTCTGTGCCGTCACGCGGGCCGTGAGCGCGGCATCCCCGGTGGATATGCCGCGGCGCTGCAGGTCGAGGATCTCGGTTTGCAGCAGCGTACACGCCTGGGCGTGGGCGGCGGCGTTGGCGGCGGCCATGCGGCTGCGCTGCACGGAGAAATCGCTGTACAGCAGCACGCACCCGCCCACACCGAACGACGCGGCCAGGACGAGGATCAGCAGACAGAGCAGTTTTTGGAAGTATCGCATGAGAGAGCTCCTTTGGTGGGGGGCGGGGTGTTGGTTGCCCGGGGACGGGGTGTGACGGGAGGCTGCGGGACGTCGAGGACGCCGCCCCCTACGGTGGGGGTTGGTTGTAGATCGCCCGGGGACGGGTGGTGACGGAAGGTTACGGCGGGGTGAAGGCACCCCGCCCTACGGATGGGTGGAAGGTTTGCGGTAAATGGTGTAGGGGGCGGCGTCCTCGACGCCCTGTGGAGGTGCGGGGTTGTGAGCGTGGGCCCACGGTTGAGCGGAGCGAAATCGGGGAGCGAACAATGTTTGCCCCTGCAGGACAAACAACCGCATGAGCGGGCCAGCTTTGCTGGCTGACGGCGCTCGTTGTGCGCCGTCAAGCGGTCAAGACCCCTCCCTACGATGCAAAAGATAAAGGGGCGGCAATGGCAAGGCTGCGGGCCGGGCATGCCCGGCCCCTACAGAGCTGCCGTTACTCTTTCAATCTTCCTTCTTCAACCGATACCCGATCTTGTACACCGTCTCGATCTTGTCCATCCAGCCGAGCTTTTTGCGCAGACGGGCAATGTGGGTGTCAACGGTGCGCAGACTTTCGGTGTCGGGGATGCCGCCCCAGACGCGCTCATACATCACGTCGCGGTAAAGCGCCGCGCCGCGGTTGCGCATCAAAAGCTCCAATAGATCGTATTCCAGGCGGCGTAGCTCCACAGGCTCACCGTTCCGGCGGGCGGTGTGATTGACCGTGTCCAGCACCACGTCGTAGGCGCACAGCTCCCGCCCGCCGCGCCCGGTGCGGCGCAAAACCGTCTCCATCCGGGCAACAAGCTCCTCCGCCGCGAACGGCTTGGTTATGTAATCGTCCGCGCCCAGGCGCAGCCCCTGCACGCGGTCCTTCACCGCGCTTTTGGCCGTGATAAAGATGACCGGCACGCCCTGGGGCCGCAGACATTCCAGCAGTGCATAACCGTCCAGACCGGGCAGCATAATATCCAAAAGTGCCATATCAAAATTGGTGGTTTCGATGAGATCCGCCGCCGTCCGGCCATCCTCGGCCAGCGTGCAGCGGTACCCGGCGCGGGTCAGCGTCATCTCGATCAGCCGCGCGATCAGGTGCTCATCCTCCACGATCAGTATGTTGTTCATCCGCGTTTCCTCCCTGTTTGGGGGTATTGTAACCCCGTGTTGTTACAAGGTTGTGTCCTCACAGCTATAATTTTACACTTTTTTATTTTATTTTCCACCCGCGTCGTGGTATAATGTTGAAAACTGCTTTGTCAAAGGAGAATTTTCCCATGTACGCTACCGTTCAAGAGCTTGTGGACGCGCTGACGCTGGAAGAAAAGGCCGGTCTTTGCACCGGCGCGGCGGTCCCGCGGCTGGGCCTTCCGGCGCTGCGGGTCAACGGCCTGCACAGTCAGGAATCTGCCGGGGGCGTCTGCTTTCCGTCTGCGTGCGCGGCGGCAGCGTCGTTTGACCCGGAGGCGGCCCGCCGCATGGGCGCGGCGCTCGGGCGGGAGGCGCGCAGCGGCGGCGCACAGCTGCTGGACGTGCCGGACGTGAACCTGAAGCGCGGCCCGTTGAGCGGACGCAGCGCCGATACCTGGGCCGAGGACCCCTGCCTGACGGGGGCGCTGGCCGCGGCGTTCCTGCAAGGCGTGCAGAGCGCGGGTGTGGGTGGCTGCGCGGGGCGGCTGGCCGTGGTCAACCAGGAGACAGACCGCCAGACGCTGAACCGCCGTGTTGACGAGCGCACGCTGCAGGAGCTTTACCTGCCCGCGTTTGAGACTGCCGTGCGGGACGGGCAGCCCCGGGCCGTTGTGTGCAGCGCAGGGCAGCTGAACGGCACCCGCATCTGCGAGGACACTGCTCTGCTGACCGACACGCTGCGCGGCGCGTGGGGCTTTGCCGGTGCGGTGCTGGCAGAGCCGGGCGCGGTGCAGGACCCGGCCCGGACGCTGGCCGCGGGCGTAGACTTTGCCCCTGCGGACGCGGGGCGGCTTGTGGATGCCGTGCAGTCCGGCGCACTGGACGAGTCCGTTTTAAACCGCGCTGCATCGAACATTATACGCATTCTTTTGGCCGCATCGACCCAGCCGTCCCCCGCGGACCGCACCGCAGACCGCAGTCTGGCTGTCGAGCTGGCCAAGCAGAGCGGTGTGCTCCTGCGCAATCTGGGCGCACTGCCGCTGCACAAGGGGCAGAAGGTAGCCTACATCGGCGCCTTCGCCGACCACCCGCGCTATTCCGCCGGTCATCCCCGTGCGCCGCAGGTCACAAGTGCCATCGACGCTGCGGTCCTGCATGGCCGCAAGATCCATTATATCGAGGGCTTCCCCGCGGACCGCGACCAGCGCGACGAGGCGGAGTTCCTGCGTGCCGTGGCCGCCGCCGAAGCTGCGGACGCCGCGGTCATCTTTGCCGGTCTGCCCGAATGCGCCGAGCTGGCCGCCGCGGACCGGCGGCACATGCGCCTGCCCGAATGCCAGAACAACCTGATTGCCCGCGTGGCCGCCGTGCAGAAGAACACCGTCGTGGTGCTGCACACCTCCGGCCCGGTGGAGTGCCCCTGGGCGGACGATGTATCGTCGGTTTTGTGCATGTATCTGGCGGGCGAGGGTCTGGGCGAGGCCACGGACGCCCTGCTGTGGGGCGACGCCGACCCCTGCGGGCGTCTGCCCGAGACCTGGCCCCTGCGGCTGGAGGACACGCCCTGCTATCTGGATTTCCCGGGTGACGGCGTGACCGCCGACTACCGCGAGGGCGTCTACGTGGGCTACCGCTGGTATGACGCCCGCAAAATGCCGGTGCGCTGGCCGTTCGGCCACGGGCTGAGCTACACGGGCTACGTCTACCGCGGCGCGGCGCTGGACGCCGACACGCTGACGCCGGGCGGCACCGTGAACGCGCGGGTGACGGTGAAAAACAGTGGCGCGATGCGCGGAGCCGAGGTCGTGCAGCTCTATGTGGCCGATGCCACGGGTGCGCCGGTGCCGGGCGGGCGGGTGCCCCAGGCGCTGCGCAGGTTTGCGAAGATCGACCTGCAGCCCGGCGAGGAGCGGGAGGTCGTCTTTACGCTGACGCCGCAGGATATAAGCCGTTACAGCCCCGAGCTGCACGCCTGGTGCGCCGCGCCGGGCCGGTACGAAATACGCATCGGGCATTCGAGCCGGGACATCCGCGCGGTGCTGGCCTTACAGTATACGGACGCAAAAATTTAACCTTATTATAAAAGGAGATGCAACTATGTCTATCAAGATCACCGAACAGAATTTTGACACCGAGGTTTTGCAGAGCGCCATGCCCGTCGTGGTGGATTTCTGGGCCGACTGGTGCGGCCCCTGCAAGATGATGGGCCCCGTGCTGGAGGAGCTCGCCGCGGCGCATCCCACCGTCAAGGTCGGCAAGCTGAACACCGACGAGAACCTGAAGCTGGCCATGGCCCGCAAAATCGACGCCATCCCGGCGCTGCTGCTTTTCAGGAACGGTCAGGAGGTCAGCCGGTCCGTCGGCTACAAGCCCGCCGCCGAGCTGGAGGCGTGGCTGCGGGAAAACGGGGCGATTTGATTTACGGGGGTTTTGTTCCTTCTTTACAAAGAAGGAACCGAAGAAATTCCAATAAAATATACGCAAAAAGCGCTGCTGTCGGAGAGTGACAGCAGCGCTTTTTTGGCTATGGCGTTGTCGGGGTTTTGGGACGAGTGCTCATCTGTATTACAGCCGTAGGGCGGCATGCCCCCATGCCGCCGAAGGTCCGCGTGGCCGCCTGTTTAACGGGTTGCCGCGCAAGCTCGGCGGAGGGGTCAAGACCCCTCCCTACGGACTAACGTTCACGGGTGCTTTGTAGGGAGCGGTCTTGACCGCTCCGTGCCCGTGTACGGTAACCGCGCGTTTACGGGCAGCCACCGGGCCGGGCATGCCCGGCCCCTACCGCGCGGCTTTGGGGCAGATGTTACCTGTATTACAGCCGCAGGGCGGCACGCTTACCCCATCGCCTCCGCAATTTCCGCGTCCGTCAGGGTCTTGCGGACCGGCTGCGGCTCCCCGTCACCTTCGTGCAGAACCATCACCCAGTACTCCAGATCCAGCCATTGGCCGAACTTGTACCCGGTGCGCTTCTCCGTCGCCATCTTTTTGAAGCCCATCGCGCGGTGGAAATCGTTGCTCTGGCGGTTATTCCCGGCCACAAGGGCAAAGGCGTTGTAATAGCCCTGCGCCTTCAAAAGCGCCAGCAGCGCGCGGTACAGCCGCCCGCCGACGCCCTGACCGACGCAGTCGGGCGCACAGTAGACCGTCGTCTCGACATCCCACGAGTACGCCTCGCGCTCATGCCACAGGTGCGCACAGGCAAAGCCCTGCAGCCGCCCGTCGGCGCTCTCGGCCAGGATAAACGGCGCATTCTCCCGCACATGGGCAATGTTCGCGCGGTATTCCTCCACGGTGGACGGCGCGTACTGGAAGGTCTGCGTGCCGTGGCGCACGTACCAGTTGTACAGCGCACAGACCGCGGCGGCATCGTCCGGCGTGGCCATCCGCAGGGTAATTTTGTTGTCGGCGGCCCAACGGGCGGCCAGGGCCTCCTTGTCGGCCTTCGACAGCTTTTTCAGCGCTGCTTCGCGTTTTAATGCCGCACTTTTATCGGCGCATTTCTCTGCGTAGGCCAGGCGCACGGCGTCCCTGCCATGGCTTTTTGTGTACCTGGCCCCGCCCTTGCCACTGCGGTGGGCCTTTACGCGGCGGGCCAGATCGTTCGTCCAACCGCCGTACAGGCTGCCGTCCGGGCAGCGCAGCAGGTAGGCCCAGGCGGGCGCGGGGGTCGGCTCCTGCGCCTCGGCGGGGCTGGGGGACGGGCCAAAGCGAATCGGTTCGGCTTCGCTCATTCCTCGCTGACCTTCTTCCCCGCGGCGCGCAGCGTGCGGCGGCATGCCTCGATGGCCGTCGCCTTGTCATCGGCGGTGATCAGGAACCGGCTGGGGTGGCAGAACCGCAGGCCCAGGCCGCTGACCTCGCGCAGCTTGTCCTCGGGCTTGCCGGCCCAGGCCACCGGGAACGGCTGCTTGCTGCGCTTGGTGCGGTGGTCGTTGA
>OGCN01004445.1_pt1 | contig 12125 bp, 10 predicted proteins | sample 1570181 | NCBI WGS metagenome assembly OGCN01 (sample SAMEA4370584, study PRJEB24528) | human gut metagenome | reverse complement strand
CTTTATTTTCAAGGGCTGAAGGCGGTTTCTATCAACACATTTTGTCCTATAACTCGACGTATACATAAAAAGAGACGATCTTCAGATGAAAACCGTCTCTTTCTTACTGTCTTATTCAATCTACGTGTTCTGATTACTCAGCGCTGATTGCTCCTGTAGGACATGCTGATTCGCAAGCGCCACAGTCAACACATGCAGAAGCATCGATCTGCATATGATCTGCACCCATAGAGATTGCTCCTACTGGACATTCGCTTTCGCAAGCTCCGCAGCTTACACATTCGTCTGAAATTACGTGTGCCATGATATGTATCCTCCTTATTATTATGAAAAAGTTAAAATCGATATGCCTTTCGCATAACTTTATTCTAATACAGAACTTGAAAATATACAAGAGGAATTTATGCTTAAAAATAGATACAATCGAGTTAGAAATGTCAAACTAATAGCGCGAAATGGGCATTTCTTTGGTTAGAAATATAAAACCAAAAGGTTAGTAATATAAAACTTACAAATGAAAACAAAAAGAATTTATGAAATCTTAAGAAATTTTTCTACCTTTCCCGGGCGATTTGGTGTATAGTGGGTACTGTATCATTTTATAACCAATAATGAAACTGATTTTAAGATAGAGAAAGTGGAGTGGATTTATGAAAAAACGGTGGAGTATACTTTCGGCTGTACTTTGTGTGGCACTTTTGACTGGTGGATGTGGAACTGGAAGCAAGAATGATGCAGGTACAGGAAAAGAGCAGACATTCAGTCATGAGACAAGGGAAGAGAATGAGCATCAGAGTAACCTGGATGTTTTACAGCCATCTGCATATGGCAATGTGCAGGGACTGAATCTGGAGAAAGGAAGCTCGATTTCTATTATAGGAAGAGGAAGTTCTTCCGCATACTGGAAAGCTGTTCAGGAAGGTGCAAAGCAGGCGGTAGCGGATATTAATACAAATCTGGGATATAAAGGGAATGATAAAGTAAAGCTTGTTTATTCTGCGCCGGAGACAGAGAATGATGTAGATGATCAGGTAAATATTCTGGATGAGGAGCTTGCACGGTATCCGGTTGCGGTCGGGATTGCAGCAGTTGATTCAGGGGCATGTGAGGTTCAGTTTGATCTTGCTGCAGAGAATGGGATCCCGATCGTAGCATTTGATTCCGGGACCGATTATCAGAATATTGTATCCATGATTGATACAGATAATACAACTGCCGCTGCAACAGCGGCAAGTAAGCTGTGCAACAGTATCGGTGAGAGTGGTCAGATCCTTGTAATCGCACATGACTCCAAGTCTACTTCTTCTGAAGAAAGAGAGCAGGGATTTGTACAGGAAGTGGAAAAGAATGATCCGAATGTAACGGTTGCAGAGATCTGGCATCTGGATGATCTGGATGCGATCTCGAAAGAGATCAATGCAGATTCATCTGAAAAGAATTCCCAGGAGACTGCTGATAATGTGCAAAAGGCAGAGGAAGAGAACGCAGATAGCCGGGATACCCAGACGGCACAGCAGGATGCAATCAAGTATCTTCTTGAAAAGTATCCGGATGTAAAAGGAATTTTTGCAACCAATGAAACAGTAGCAGACCTTGTGGTGAATGTCCTGGACTCTATGGACAAAACAACAGGGGAAGACCGAATCAAGGTAGTGAGCTTTGACGGCGGGGAGGATCAGATGAAGCTTCTGGAAGATGGGAAGATTGATGGGCTGATCGTTCAGAACCCATACGGAATCGGCTATGCAACGGTTGTTGCCTGCGCAAGAGCAGTGCTTGGTCAGGGAAATGAAGCAACGGTAAGTACCGGATATACCTGGGTTACAAAAGATAATATGAATAAAGATTCGATTAAGAAGATGCTTTATTAGTAAGAAGAAATGTCTGAAATCTGTGGAAAATGGGTTTCAGACATTTTTATATAAAAACGGTTGTGAGTGACATATTATTTATGTCGGCTACAACCGTTTCTTTTTATTTCATAGGAAATTCCAAAGGAACTTCCTATGAAATAAAAGGCACTGCGTGCCGGAGATGCGCACTCGCATGAAGATGAAGAATGTCGCAAGCGACCGCGCTCGGCGCGAGAATGTGCTGAGGCACATTCTTTCTTATTGCTATTTTTTCGTCAGTGGAAGGGAGAAGATAAATTCTGTTCCAACTCCCTCGGTACTGATCACATTGATATTTTCATTGTGTGCCTGAATAATTTCTTTTACGATCGAAAGCCCAAGTCCGGTTCCTTTTTTGTCTTTTCCGCGGGAGAGATCGCTTTTGTAAAAACGTTCCCATATTTTGTTGATACTTGATTTCGGAATGCCAATTCCATAATCTTTGACGGAAGTATATACTTTGTCACCGCGCGGTGTGGTTTCAATCGTGATCGTAGACTCCGGATTGCTGAATTTGATCGCGTTGTCCAGCAGATTGTATAGAACCTGTTGGATTTTGTGCTGGTCAGCATGTACATACAGGGTACGAGTTGCCAGAAGAAGTTCGATAGAAATTTTTTTGGCAGTGCAGGTACCTTCGAAAGAAGCTGCTGTGTTACGGATCACTTCGTGAATATCAAAATCTGTTTTATCAAGAAGAAGATCCTTCGTATCAAATTCATTCAATGTCAGCAGATCGCGTGTAAGGTCAGTAAGACGTTCTGTTTCAAATAAGATGATATTTAAGTATTTGCCCTGCATTTCAGGTGGGATCGTGCCATCCGCCATGGCTTCAACATAGCCTTTGATGGAAGTCAGAGGAGAACGGAAATCATGGGATACATTTGCCACAAATTTCTTCTGGTAATCCTCCATATCTTTCAGTTGGGAAGACATGTAGTTGAGGGATGCGGAAAGATATCCTATCTCATCCTGCGTATTAACCGGGATGACAACATCCAGATTGCCGGAAGCATACTGCTTTGCTGCATTCGTAATCTTGACGAGCGGGCGGTAGATCAGAAAATGTACACCCAGCAAAATAATGAATGAGAGCACATAAATGATCAGAATCACGATATACGTGTTACGCATCAGAACAGAATGTGCGTCTGTGATCTGCGAGTAAGGCTTATGTACAAGCAGATATCCGTGGGTTGAAAAATTCTCTGTGACCGGAGCAATCACGGTGATCATTTCTGAGTTGAAGTACCCGTGATAATCACCGGTCAGATAAGTGGAGCCGCCAGATTCTGCAGGATCAAAATTTTCAATCCGGGAAGGGGCATACGATACATCGCCGGATTTGGCAGATGCAAGTAAAGATCCCTCATTATCAACAAACCAGATATCTGAATTCAGATAATCGCTCATACCATTGAGCTGTGTATAAACATCTGCCAGAGCAATGGTTTTGGAAAAATAGTCCGGCAGATAATTGGATGCAAGCAGATTCGCCGACTGATACATATTGCCGGAAATGCTGCTTTCCAGATAGTGGGTTGTCAGTGTGGATGACAGGGATGCCACTGTAAAAATACTTAAAAATCCGAGAATAATATATAAGAGGATAAATTTAAGGTAAAGAGTACTTTTCATTACTTCACCTCAAATTTGTAACCGATTCCCCAGACGGTACTAAGTCCCCAGGAAGGATGATCCTTGATCTTCTCGCGCAGACGCTTAATATGAACATCAACGGTACGGGTGTCGCCGACATACTCATAGCCCCAGATCTGGTCAAGGAGCTGCTCGCGTGTGAATACCTGGTTTGGTGAAGAGGCGAGGAAATACAAAAGTTCCAGTTCTTTTGGCGGCATATCTACATTCTTACCATCAACGGTTACTGCGTAATTGGTAAGATTGATCTCGATTCCCGGATAGTCAACAACCTTTCCGCGGCTGGCGGCAGGAGTTTCTGGTTTGGCAGGCTGATAGCGTCTGAGTACCGCTTTTACTCTTGCGACAAGCTCCTTGGAATCGAATGGTTTTAAGACGTAATCATCAGCACCAAGCTCCAGACCGAGCACCTTGTCAAATACTTCTCCTTTTGCGGAAAGCATAATGATTGGGGTATTGTGCTTACTGCGGATCTCGCGACAGACCTGATAGCCATCGATGCCCGGAAGCATCAGGTCGAGCAGCATCAGGTTTGGCTGATAGGATTCAAATGCGGTAAGAGCTTCTTCCCCGTCGTGTACGATCATCGTATCGAAGCATTCCTTTGTAAGGTAGAGAGAAATCAGTTCTGCAATATTCTCGTCGTCATCTACAATTAAGATTTTCTGTTTAGTCACCATGATAGTTCCCCCTATGATTATTTGAATTCTACGATAGTTACACCGGCATCGCCCTCCCCGAAAGCTCCCAGCCGGAAGGATTTGATATGTTTCTGGCGGCGCAGATACTGATGGATCCCGTTCCTGAGTGCGCCGGTTCCTTTCCCGTGTACAATTCGTACCGGACTTAAGTGTGCGATATAGGCATCATCCAGATATTTGTCAAGTTCGGCAACTGCTTCATCGACTGTCTTGCCAAGAAGATTGATCTCCGGACTGACATGCATGGATTTGCCCATCTTCATCTTGCCACTGCTGGTTCTGCGCATCTGCTTTGCAGTAACCGTAAGCGGTTCTTCGATCAGTTCGAGATCGGAAATATTGACCTGTGACCGGAGAATACCCATCTGGACAAACAGGTTGCCTTTGGCATCCGGTAGTGAATTTACCGTTCCGGTCAGATTCATGCTCAGTACTTTTACAGAATCGCCCAGATGGAAATCGCTTGCCTTGTAAGCTTTGGAAGGTTTTTTCTTTTCCAGACGGTTTTTATTTTCAGTTTTGGAAAGCTGCTTGCGGATCCGTTCTCTTTCTTTTTCCATCTCGGAAGCGGAAATACTGGCTTTGCCGAATTTGCGGAAGTTCTTCATTGTCTCATCAGCAAAATCTTTGGCTTCCTGAACAATGTCGGTTGCTCTGGCATTTGCCTCACGAATGATCCGGTCGCGCTGTGTATCCAGCTTTTCCTGTTGGTTCTTGAGTTCGGACTTGAGACGCTCCATCTCGCGGCGGTAAGAAGCAACCTCTTCCCGTTCTTTCTCGATGGTCTTGCGGCTCTGTTCCAGATCAGTAAGGAGATCTTCAAAAGATTCATCCTCCTCGGTCAGATGCGTTTTGGCATCCTGGATGATATAATCCGGAAGGCCGAGTTTTTCGGAAATCGCGAAAGCATTACTTTTTCCAGGAATACCGATCAGAAGATGGTAAGTCGGGCTCAATGTCTCCACGTCAAATTCACAGCAGGCATTTTCTACTCCCGGAGTAGAAAGAGCAAATACCTTCAGTTCGCTGTAGTGTGTCGTTGCCATAGTGCGGATTCCACGGTTATGCAGATGTGACAGAATGGCGATAGCGAGTGCAGCACCCTCAGTCGGATCGGTTCCCGCACCAAGTTCATCGAAAAGGACTAATGAATTCTCATCCACATGATTTAGGAAAGAAACCACATTTGTCATGTGAGAAGAGAAGGTACTTAAAGACTGTTCAATACTCTGTTCGTCACCAATATCAGCATAAACCTGGTTAAATACAGCAAGTTCTGAACGGTCAAGTGCAGGAATGTGCAGACCTGCCTGACCCATCAGGGTAAAAAGCCCCACAGTCTTGAGGGAAACGGTCTTACCACCTGTGTTCGGACCGGTTATGACGAGAAGATCAAAGGTATCTCCAAGTGTCAGACTGATCGGAACAACTTTTTTACGGTCCAGAAGAGGGTGTCTTCCCTCACGGATCCGGATCCGGCCTTCGGTGTTAAAGACTGGGCGGCTGGCGTTCATATCCAGTGCCAGTGCACCTTTTGCAAAAGTAAAATCCAGTTCTACAAGTGCTTTGTAGTTCAGACGGATTTCTTCAATATATTCAGCTGCATCCACACTGAGGCGGGCAAGGATCACCTGGATTTCTTCCTGCTCCTGGGCATATAATTCTTTCAGATCATTGTTCAGTTTGACAACGGCCATCGGCTCAATGAAAAGTGTGGATCCGGTTGCTGACTGGTCATGGATCAGACCATTTACCTGGCTGCGGTATTCGGCTTTTACCGGGAGACAGTAACGGTCGCCACGCATGGTAATAATGGCATCCTGGAGATAGGTGCGCATGGAACCGTTCAAAAGTCCGGTCATGGTAGAATGGATCTTGTCATTCATGCCGTTAATACTGCGGCGGATCTGCTTTAATTTGCTGCTGGCATCATCGCTGATCTCATCTTCACCAAGAATGCAGCGGTCAATTTCGGCAGAAAGTGGTGTAAGCGGCGCAAGCTGTTCAAAATATACATCCAGACAATCTGCCTGATCGTCTGCATTTTCATGACGGCCGTAGGATTTGATCCGGGCGGTTGTCTGAAGAAGCTTGCCGATCCGGAGGAGTTCCGGTGCGCTTAAGGCACTTCCGATCTCCAGGCGCTTAAGAGAGTCGGAGACAGCATAGCAGCCGCTGAAAGAAGGAATTCCCTTCTTTACAATGCGGGTAAATGCTGCGGCAGTCTGTTCCTGTGCAGTGATGATTTTGTTAAGGTCGGTCATCGGCTTGATTCGCCTGCAGAATGAAGCTCCGCCAGGGGAAGAAGCGTGATCGGTCAGCATCTCTATAATTTTTGGAAATTCCAATTTTGTTAAAGATTTTTGATTCATAATACATTTATACCTCATATTTTGTCTGGTTCTATTCTAACTTATTTACCGTCTAAATGAAAGTGGAAAGGTGAAATTTCGTTGAACATTTGCGGGGAATCATGTATACTAAAACCAGGTGTGGCTGAAAGCACTCCGGAGGCCTAAGGAGAAGCACAATGTCTGATAATCGAGAGAATAAGCATAACGAAGAACCGCACGACAGTGAGGAAGAAAAATATTCGTTTTTGCAGGAAACAGTAAAAGATGAACAGCGAAGTAAAAAAGGAATCATGGGAAATCTGTGCAGGCTTGCAGGAAGAGGACTGATTTTTGGACTTGCAGCAGGCCTTGCGTTTTATGCCCTTCGCCCATGGGCGATGACACATCTGGGCGGAGAGAAGGTAACGATTCCGCTGGATCAGGAGGAAACTCCGGTTGAGAATGAGACGGATACCAAGGATCAGGAAGCACAGGAGGAAGAGATTCAGTATCCGGATCTGACTGTCGAAGATTATCAGGAGATGAACCATGCATTATACCAGGTGGCATTGTCAGCAGGAAAAAGTGTGGTTGAGATCTATGCCGTGCACCGGGATGAAGGCTGGGAGAATGCAGGGGAGCAGGCTGTATCGGGAGTTATTTTCTGGGATAATGGAGCAGATCTTTTGATTGCGGCACCGGCAAGAATTGTAAAAGATGCAGAAGCACTGAAAGCCACATTTTCAGACAATACTACATATAACGCAACTTTGAAAAAGCAGGACCGGAATCTTGGACTTGCGATCATTGCGATCAAGAGATCAGATCTGTCGGATAGTACGAGGAACCAGATCCAGACGGCGATGCTTGGTAATTCTAATGCAGTGAACCGTGGGGACGGCGTGATCGTTCTTGGTGAGCAGTTTGGATATGCAGGTGGTGTCGGATATGGGATCATCAGTTCCACCAGAAATTACCGGACAGTGGCGGACGGGCAGTACCGGCTGCTTGATACAGATATTGCAGGAAGTGAAAAAGGGAGCGGAATTCTGTTTAACACGGCGGGTGAAGTGATTGGAATCTGTGACCAGTCAGAACTGCAGAGAGACGGAAATCTTGTAAGTGCCTATGCGATTTCGGATATCAAGGAAGAGATCGAACTTCTGGCAAATGGACAGGGAGTTCCGTATATTGGCGTTCACGGAGTTGTAGTGACGGAGAAGCTTGCCGGCGAACAGGGAATCCCGAAAGGCATTTATGTCAGGGAAGTAGAGGCTGATTCGCCTGCGATGCAGGCTGGAATCCAGAATGGTGATGTGATCACAGAGATTAACAAGACAGATATCACCGGTATAACAGGACTTCATAAACAGATCGCAGAAGCCGGAACCGGTACACAGATCAGGATCAAAGGGCAGAGGCGTGGCGCAGATGGTTATGTCGATGTAACATTTGATGTGACAGTTGGAAGTAAAGAATAGATTTGCAGATAAAAAGCAACCATAAATTTAAAATATAAAGCAGGAAGAGGAATGACATGAGATATATTGAGACATTACACGAAGGCGAGACAATCAGAAATACGTATCTTTGCAAAGGGAAAAGAAGTGCGGAGACAAGGAACGGAAAACCATATGACAACCTGATCCTTCAGGACAAGACAGGAACTTTAGATGGAAAGATCTGGGATCCGAATTCAAATGGAATTGCAGATTACAGCGAAAAAGATTTTATTGAAGTTTACGGGGAGATCATCAGCTATAACGGCAATCTTCAGATGAACATCAAGCAGCTCCGTGTAGCAGACGAGGGAGAATACGATCCGGCGGATTATATGCCGACCAGCGAGAAAAGTGTGGATGGAATGTATGAAGAACTGATGCGTTATGGAAAGCAGGTGAAGAACCCGTATCTGCAGCAGGTGATCCGGTATTATTTTGTAAATGATGAACAGTTTATCAAGAGCTTCAAGGCACATTCTGCAGCAAAGAGTGTACATCATGGATTTGCCGGAGGACTTCTGGAGCACACATTAAGCGTAGTGAAATTCTGTGAATATATGGCAGGGGCATATCCGATCCTGAATAAGGATCTTCTGTATACAGCGGCAATGTGTCATGATATCGGAAAGACACAGGAACTTTCCCTGTTCCCGGATAATGATTATACCGATGATGGGCAGCTGCTCGGTCATATTGTGATCGGTGTGGAAATGCTGGATGATGCAATTCGTGAGATCCCGGATTTCCCAAAGAAGCTTGCCAGCGAATTAAAGCACTGTATCGTAGCGCATCACGGAGAACTCGAATACGGTTCGCCGAAGAAACCGGCGCTTGCTGAGGCAATGGCACTTAATTGTGCAGATAATGCTGATGCAAAGATGCAGACACTGACAGAGATTTTTAAGGCAAAAGATACAAAGGACTGGTTAGGTTATAACCGTCTGTTTGAATCTAACTTAAGAAAGACCAGTATCTAAGAGAAGTTCTGAAAGAAAGATGAGTATAAAAATGAAGAAAAATGACGTAGTGACGGTAGAAGTTACAGATATCGGAATCGGTGGTGAAGGAATCGGAAAGGTTGATGGATATACTCTGTTTATCAAGGATGCAGTCATCGGAGATACCGTTGAAGTAAAAGTAATGAAAGCAAAAAAGAACTACGGATATGCGAGATTAATGCGGATTGTAAAAGAATCCGCATTTCGTGTATCTGCACGCTGTCCGGAGGCAAGACGCTGTGGCGGATGCCAGATTCAGGAGATGGATTACCGGAAACAGCTGAAGTTTAAAAATACAAAAGTAAGAAATAACCTGATCCGTCTTGGCAGTGTGGAAGAAGAATTGCTGGATCAGATCATGGAGCCGATCGCAGGAATGGAGGAACCGTTCCGTTACCGGAATAAAGCACAGTTCCCGATCGGAGTGGATAAAGAAGGGAATCTGATTGCCGGATTCTATGCCGGAAGAACCCATCAGATCATCCCGGTTCCGAACAGGGACTGCGTACTTGGAGTACCGGAGAATAAAGTGATCCTGGATCAGATTCTGGACTACATGCGAGAAGAGAAGATTTCTGCATATGATGAGGAACGGCACAAAGGGCTGGTGCGCCATGTCCTGGTCCGGTATGGATTTACAACAAAAGAGATCATGGTTTGTCTGATCATTAACGGGGATAAGCTTCCCAGCAGTGAAAAATTGTTGGAAAAGCTGACAAAGATTCCGGGAATGACAAGTATTACTTATAATATCAATAAAGAAAAGACGAATGTGATCATGGGATCAAAGGTTTGTCCGCTCTGGGGACAGACGTATATCACCGATTATATCGGTAATGTCAAATACCAGATTTCACCGCTGTCTTTCTATCAGGTGAATCCGGCACAGACAGAGGTACTTTACGGAACCGCACTGGAATACGCCGGGCTTACTGGAAAAGAGACGGTTTGGGATGTGTATTGTGGTATCGGAACGATTTCCCTTTTCCTTGCGCAGAAAGCACAGAAAGTTTACGGCGTGGAAATCGTGCCGCAGGCAATTGAAGATGCAAAGCATAATGCTGAGATCAATGAGATTACAAACGCGGAGTTTTTTGTAGGAAAGGCAGAAGAAGTGCTGCCGGAGTATTATGCGGATTATGCAAAAGAGCATCCGGGAGAGCATGCGAGAGCGGATGTGATCGTAGTCGATCCACCGAGAAAAGGATGTGAGAGAAGCGTACTGGATACGATGGTTCAGATGGAGCCAGAGAGGATCGTATATGTGAGCTGCGATTCAGCGACTTTGGCTCGGGATGTGAAGTATCTGCGGGAGAATGGGTATGAGATCAGGAAGGTGAAGGCGACTGATATGTTTCCGATGAGTGTGCATGTAGAGACGGTTGTTCTTTTGTCCCAACAAAAACCAGATGACACGATAGAGATCGACTTAGACCTGGATGAGCTGGATGCCACCAGTGCTGAGTTGAAAGCAACCTATCAGGAAATCAAAGATTATGTGCTGAAAGAATTTGGCTTGAAGGTTTCAAGTTTATATATTTCTCAGGTAAAACGCAAATGTGGAATTGAAGTGGGAGAAAACTATAATCTTCCAAAATCAGAAAATGCAAGAGTTCCACAATGCCCGAAAGAGAAAGAAGATGCTATCAAGGCTGCCCTGAAATATTTTGCGATGATCTAAGGACATCGCTGATTTCAAGGAGGAATAACACATGAAAAGCACATTTGAAAAAATGGGTGGAACCTACACACTTGGCGCAGACGGAATTTACTATCCGAATCTTGTCAGTACAGATGAAGAACCGCATTATGGGAAATATGGAATGATGCGAAAAACGTATCTGAAAGAGCATCGTCCGGCAATGTATTCACTGTATATGTTGGAAGACAGATTGACAGAACATCTGAATGCTGTGGACGATGAAGCACAGGAGAGAATGGACATTCTAGTGCGTCAGATGATGGAAAAGGAAGGCATTACGGAAGAAATGAAAGCTTGTGACCAGATGGAATGGGTCAGGGCTGTAAATAATATCCGAAATGTAGCAGAAGAGATTGTGTTAAAAGAATTAGTGTATATTTAAAGCGTGGAAAGCTCCTTCGGGAGCTTTTTACCGTTTCTACAAACAATTTTTTCTCGTGCCGGAAAGCAATCTATTTACATGGAACAGATGCAGAGAGAAAAAATATTGGAAGGTTATGATTCTTGATCAGCTTTTTTGCTATTGCTCTTTTGAAGATGGTAAAAAAACAAGTGATATGGTAAAATAATACTATTAGATTGAACGGACAGAAATGAGGAAAGTTGATGAATTAAGAAATGTAATTGCAAATCAATTTGCCTGCGAATATAAGGCTTATGACTTTGGGGAAATCTGTAATGCATTCATTGATGATTTGATTAGATTAATGGAAAATAGTATTAAAAATGAACAAGGCAATTTTTAGTTGACATAAGGAGAACAGAAAAATATGAAAAAATATTACGCAGAAAGACATGGTTTACTTACAAAGCAACTACAGATAGATTTTGATGAGTTATTACAGTATTTCGGACAGGTATATAAATATTTTTGTGATAAAGAGTATTTTGAAGTGGCTACAAGAGGAGTGTGGAGGCAAATTCCTTATACGCAGGATTCGGAGCAGATTTTACCACCAAGTTTGTTGCCATCACCGGAAGTGTATTTTGCAACATGCTTACAGGATAAAGAGGTTTGGCCAATTTGGCAATATCTTGAAGAATATGATGAGCAGACATTGTTTTCAGTGATTGAGATTTTATACGACCATATTGGTGTTTATAACTATGAAACAGATCAGTTTGAAAATGAAGCACAAAAGGAAGAATTTGCTGAACAAATTAATAATATCTTACGTGCATATAAAGAGGGATATTATCTTGAACCGACAAATGGATTTATAATGCAAATACCTAACGGTGCGTTGCGTGAACAGTTAGAATATGACGGTTCTGATTTACCCGATTCAGTATATGAGCAATTAGCAACAGCCACAGAAATGTATTATCGTTTTGATG
>OGCN01004444.1_pt1 | contig 12127 bp, 8 predicted proteins | sample 1570181 | NCBI WGS metagenome assembly OGCN01 (sample SAMEA4370584, study PRJEB24528) | human gut metagenome | reverse complement strand
AGGTAGCTGAAAATCTGCCACACAGTTTCTTTATGACCAGATATAAACCAATTACTGCAATGAAGCCCATTACTACACTGGAAAAACGATACCACCACTCACTGTCATGAATCTGCAGCCAGATACACATCAACCAGTTATATAAAGGAGGCTGCTGCTGAATATACGCCATACGTTCATACATGGTCGTATATTGTGTCACGCCCTGGATAGCTCCTTTTACTGGTATGGAGCAATAATATTCCATTGATTCATCCTGCCAGATTGGTGCATTGGTCAATTTATATAATGCCATAATCCAATAATATATAAATGCAAGTCCTGCCGTTACCCATTCAGGTACTTTGAATTTTCTCAGTGTCTTCACTCTTCCATTCCTTTCGTTTAAACAAACTTCGCACTAACACAAATCATAGCACAAGATTACAAATCGGTAAACTGCTTTTAAATACCACCTTTTATTCAATACTCCTGAACCCCTGCTTCAATGTATCTCCTCTGAATTTTATCTCCACTTTCCTTGGAATTGCAGGAAATGCATCATATCCCACTCTGTCACCGCTTACCGGATAATAGAACGTAACCCCGTTGACTTCATAGGAACCCAGCTCATAGCTTCCGTAATTCTGTTGCGCCACATAATATGGCAGGTTACTCTGTGTTACAATATAGCCTCCTAATGACCATATCTTCACAAATCCTGACAGCAAAAGCAGTATACACAGGATTCTATCCATGCTTTCTGTGTCTGCAAGTTCTATTTTAATACAGATTGCAGACCACATCATGCCACCGGTCAGCGCTATCAGCAGTAATATATAGGCATACCCATATCTGAACAGTGGCGCTGATAACTGCCAGAACAGATAAGATGCTGCTATTGCCAGCCGCACCAGCCCAATGTCTTTTATCTTATCAGCTTTTCTTCTAAATAAGGCAATTATGAGCATAATGAATCCCAGAATGATGCTTATGATATCTGCGATAATAAATAATTTACCCAACATCGGCAGCATAGTCTGAAACCACTGTGGGAACCATTCTGTCATTGGCATATTTACCAGTGCCGCATTATTCAAGCCCCTTCCCCAGGTCTTAATTTCCGCAGCATCCAATGCGGCTGCCTGGGCTGGAAGCTTCCAGTCTACAGAGAATATATCCAATGCAGGAAAAGGATATAACAAATATCCTGATATCCATACCGTCCTTATAAGCCAGGGTGTTATAACTCCAATGCCCATACATAGATAAAGCATAATTTCTTTCCAGCGCTTCTGCCGTATCAGCATAATAGCCGGTTTCAGAACCAGTATCAGAATCAATCCGGCTGTCAGTTTCAGGGACACTGCATAGACCCCTGCCACGCATAGCAATGCATAGGGTGTCACATTATCTGCTTCCTGCTCATCCTCTAATTGACACAGCCATTTGATGATGATATAGAATACCGTGCACATAATCGCGTAATCGGAAGCAGGCGCCATAATATCACCATATATCAAGGTTAGGTAGAACAATGCTGCTGCCCTTGCAAAATCTGACAGAAGCAGCTTTTTCCTTTTCCAGGCATGCACGATACGCAATGCCTCTACACTGAGAATCAATGATATCAGCCCATTTACACTGTGCATGGACTGTCCAAATATATATGGCATGCTGTAAAGCGCGGACAACGCAAAAAAGGAACTGTTATAGGCAAATCTCACATGAATATTGCCCAGTCCCTTCACTATTCCATATTCCTCTATCCAGCGTATGCTTTGCGCATGATACAGGTCAGAATCGTAATGCATATATCCTCTGGATGTACAATATGCCCATATAAGGGCCACTATTGCAAAGCCAATACCTTTTAAGACTGTAGCTTTCTTTTTCTGTATCTGCATCATATATGATAGTTGTCCTCTACCATAAACAAGTGCTATTGCGCATATCATCAAAAGCGTCAGATTCGCAAGGATTCCAACCTTATAGAATAAGCTCCATATCTGTGCATAGACAGTTGCTGCAATCAGTCCCATTGCCAGAATGCTGTCTGTTTTGCTGATCTGGTAATGAAGTCTGTTCCTGGTAAATGCAGCTACGCCTATCCCAAGGCACATTGTCGTAAATGCGATATAGAGCCAGTTAATCAGAACTGTAAGCATTATGCTACCCTCTCATTGACCATCCAGCTCTGGAACATCAGAATATACCATATCTGATCCCGCCAGTTGTCATGTTCCACATAATCATTCCAGATATGCCATACCACATCCGGATTCAGGATTCCCTGCTGCTCCAGCATTTTCCTGTCTATGAGGCTCTCTGCCCATTCACGAAGCTGTGGCTCTTTGAGCCATTTCATAATGGGAATTGAGAAGCCCTTCTTTGGTCTGTCCATCATTTCCTTGGGAACATATCGGTAAAGGACATCTTTTAATACCAGCTTGCCCTCATCACCCTGCTTCTTATATTCCATCGGGATTGTCCATGCAAATTCTACTACATCCTTGTCCAGCATAGGTACTCTGGTTTCCAGTGATACTGCCATTGCTGTTCTGTCTACTTTTACCAGAATGTCATCCGGATGGTACATTTCCATATCCATGAGCATGATACAGTTCTGCGTATCCTTCAGATCTCCATACGGATTCAGATTCTGTTTATATCCATGAACCTGTCTCTCTAATGGAATCTCTTTACTCAAAGGCTCCTGAGCATTAGATAGTTCATACAGATTCTCCGGACTTTTAGCCCCCAACAGATATGCCTTAGTCTGTAGAACCTGATTGTTTTTTCCAAATGGAGCATGCAACACCAGTTCACTGCATAATTTGCGGAGTCCATACGGATAATTCTTCATTTTACCCCAGATTCGATTAATGGAAGAATAACAACCATATCCACAGAATAATTCGTCCCCTGCATCTCCACTTAAAGATACCGTAACATGCTCTCTGGTCATCTTACTTACCAGGTATGTGGGAATCTGTGAAGAATCTGCAAAAGGCTCTCCAAACATCCAAGGCAATTTGGGAATCACTGCCTTGGCATCTTCTTCTGTAATGTAAAGTTCTGTATGCTCTGTTCCCAGATGCTGTGCGATTTCTTTTGCATAAACTGCCTCATTGTATTTTGGGTCATCCATGCCTATAGTAAAGCTTCTCACCTTACGGCTTGACTGTGCCTGCATCAGAGCCACTACTGTGCTGCTGTCAATTCCAGCAGACAGGAATGCTCCTACCGGCACATCTGCTACCATCTGATCTTTGATAGATGCCTTGAGCAATCTCTCCAGCTCATCTGCTGCTTCTTCTCTGGTTCCTTTAAACGGATGTGTCTCACCATACTTGGCAGCCTCTCTGACTGACCAGTATGCACTGATTTTAGGCTCGGTATAAGGAGCATCCAGTTCCAGCATACAGCCTGCATCCAGCTTATAGATATTCTCATAAATAGAATATGGAGCTGGAATATATCCATGTACAAAATAAATCTGCAATACCTTCGTATCGATTGCATTGTGGAAATCATCTAACTGTGTAATACTGCTCAGGTCAGAAGCAAACGCAAAATGTCCATTTACAAATCCATAATAAAGAGGCTTTTCACCAATTCGGTCACGGATCAATGTCAGCTTCTTAGTCTGTCTGTCCAGCAAAGCAATGGCAAACATTCCCTTACACATGGCAATCGTTTCTCTGACACCATATGCCTCAAAAGCCTCCAGAAGCACTTCTGTATCCGAAGTTCCGCGGAACGCAGTTACCTTATGTTCTGCAAGTAATTTGTCACGTATCACTTTATAGTTGTAGATTTCTCCATTATATACACACATATATCTGCCGGAGGCTGACTGCATCGGCTGTGCACCATTCTCTGATAAGTCCACAATAGATAATCTGCGATGTCCAAATACTACACTGGCATCCTCATTTGCCCAGAAACCGCCTGCATCAGGTCCACGATGCAGCATCCTTTCATTCATTCTGTGTATATTTTCTCTCCAGTTCGTTGGATGGTTACAAAATCCTGCAATTCCACACATAGGCAATGTCCTTTCCTTTAATCCAATGTAATCCAGTCTCCCATTTTATATGCCCATTCCTTTGGTTCAATACCATTACATCCTCCACCATGGTGAAACGTTATCTCTCCAAAATAAATCTTACCATCTACATTATAGAAATCCACTCTACAGTGTTTGAATGGCTTAGACAGTATCTCTGCATATTGTATCATTTCTTCCCAATTATCCGGCTTGGGAATTTCTTTTTCCAGATAATTCTCACGCTCATCCTTAATTGGCAATAACTTAAAATCTCTGTCATATATATTACAGAACGCATCATCTGCATGCTCTCCTGTAGCTGTTGCCAATCCGATATTCAGGAACAGTAATTTTACCTGTCCATTAAAACACATAAATTTATAATCCATAGGAAGCTTACCATTCTTATCTTCCAGTATTTTTTCACAGATAATACGTGGCTTAATATCCTTATAATTCCATTCCCGGCTTCCCCAGAAATAATTACGCTTCATCCAGAAATCAAATTCGTTCTTTTGATATTTATAATCAAATGGCTTATTTCTGTCAAATATGGCATTTGCACCTGAAGTATGGGTGCATTTCATGAAAAATCTATCCGGCAGCTGATCAAAAGGTACTGCTTTAAAAGAATCATAGATTCCATAGACTTCATTCAGTATATGCCCAAGCCCGCATTCCTCCACATACTCACGTACTTCATATTTGTCCGTACATTTCGTCTGTAGCGGATCTCTTTCATGTAATTTCAGATACCAGACCTTCTCATCAAATGTTCTCGGATTCTTGAGATCCAGCCCTTCGCCCGTATGCTCTTTATACATCATTTGAGCAAACTCTTCATCGCTAAGCTTATTAAAACGGTCTCTTCGATAGTTTCGTATGATATTATACAGCTTGGCTGTCACTGTATGATGATATAAAAATACCTTTAAAGGATGTGCCACAATATTTCCTCCCGCTTTGTCTCTTAATTCTTATCATGTGCAATATGAGATAAGTATTTTCTCCACTCACCATTTACCTTATCCGGATTCAACTCTTCCACAATCTTGTACGCATTATCACCGAGCTTCTGCGCATACTGTGGATCAGATAGAATTTTGCGGAAAGCATCTGCCAACGCATAGGCATCTCCTACCGGAACCAGTAGTCCATTCACTCCATCTTCAATCAGAGTTGACGGTCCACCACACGGACAGTCTGTAGATACTACGGGTAATCCAAGAGCCATGGCTTCCATCAAGGAATTCGGCATTCCTTCCGTATTGGATGTAAGAGCAAATATCTGCGCTTTGTATATATGCTCAGCAACATTTGTAACTGTTCCCGGTAAGGAGATTCTATCTGTCAGTTCTTTCTCCTTCACCAATTGTTCTAATTGCTCTTTGCAATTACCATCTCCGTATATGCATAAATTTACATTCGGATACTCTGAAGCAATTCTGGCAAATGCATGAATCAACATAGCGTGATTTTTGTTCTCATCTGTACGCCCTACTGCCACAATCAATGGCTCTCTGGCTCCCTCGTATTTATTCTTTACAAATAATGGATTTAATGGGTTTGGTAAAATCACAGCTTTCTTTCTTACACGTTTAGGAAAGAACTGCATTGCCATCTTCGTCTGCAGTACAACTCCATCAGCATAACGAAACAGCCATTTTGCAAGAAACTGCATCAATTTCCCTTCATATTCCATAGTAGGTTCCCCTCGAACCGATACTACTGTCCTGACCGGCAGGAATCTTGAAGTAGCAATAGCCATCAGATTATTTTTGCCAAGGAAAGACAAAATGACATCCGGCTTATACTCTTGCCAGATTCGACGTAAAGTCCGAAATCTGGTCATGAAATTCTGCAGTCTATTTCCCTGAAGTTGATCCTGCAAAGGCTCAGAATATACCCTCTTAATATCTGGTATAATCTCGTATTCATCCTCCCTTTTATGCTGTGTTACCAATAATACATCATAATGATTCCGATAGAAGAACTCTGCCAGATTCACCATAACACGTTCCGAACCACCTTTTTGAAGGGAACTGATAAAAAGTGCAATTTTCTTCATTTCTACCTCTTTTCAGGTTTTTACATATATGCTTTGTACCATTGCTGGAACATCAGAAAAGCCCATACAATTCGTGAATACCTTGTTCCTGATCCAGACTTGCCATCACCACTTGTAAGATATTTCTGTACGAACTGATTCACATATTTGGAATCAAATATTCCCTGATTGCAAAGGAAACTGCTTTCTGATACATCAAGCAACTGCTCCTTGAGTGGTCCCCTCATCCATTGATCAAGCGGCACTGAGAAACCTACCTTAGGTCTGTCCAGCAATTCTCTTGGAATATATTCGTATGCTATATCTTTCAGGATACGTTTTTTCACACCGTTATAATACTTAAATTCATGAGGAAGTCTGTAGGAATATTCTACAACGTTGACATCCAGCAGAGGACATCTGGTTTCAAGAGAGTACTTCATAGACGCTCTGTCCACTTTACATAATATATCTCCCACCAGATAAGTATCCTCATCTACCAACATTCTTCTCTCCTGCCAGTTCTTCTCATGATACTTGTTTTCTATTTCATATTGATATGGTATTCCCTGTTCTGCAACCATGCGGCTGATCAGTTCCATATAACGTACGTTCCCAAGCTGTGTCTTGGTCTGTGGATTGTCATTACGTGCTATCACCTGCACCTGAAAAGGCAGTTTTGATATAAAATCAGCCTTTTTCAAAGGTGGAACCGAACATACTCCATTCACTACTCTTCCCAATACATCCAGCTTCTGCGCCTTGGCTACATAATCATAGACATTATATCCACAGAAGAACTCATCTCCACCATCCCCGGATAGCACAACCGTAACGTCCTTAGATGCAAGTTGTGACACCAGCATGGAGGGAATCTGTGAGCTGTCTGCAAAGGGTTCATCATAATACTTGGCTATATCATCCAGCATGTGGAACATTGCCTTCTCATCTACATATAGTTCTGTATGATTAGTCCCAAGATGCTTCGCCACTTCTTTTGCATATTTGGCTTCATTGTAATTCTCTTCATGAAAACCAATGGAATAAGTCTTAACCGGTTCATTGCTCAGTGATTGTGCCAGAGCTGTCACTAGGGAAGAGTCATATCCCCCACTTAAGAAAGTTCCAAGAGGTACATCTGCTATCATTCTCTTAGCCACAGCATCCTTCAAAATAGCAGTAAGTTCTTCCTTTGCCTGTTCATAAGAGTTTACTTTATCTGCCGCTTTTGCCTGATGTACCTGCGCAATATCCCAGTATTTCCAGCTTGTTACACGTTCTGAAGCTTCCTCTTCTTTTACATGAAAACAGATTACCTGTCCCGGTTCTACTTTATATACATTTTCAAAAATAGTATCAGGTTCACAGATGTACTGTTGATAAAGGTATCTTCCAATAACATCCTTTCTGATCACTCTCGGAAAACCGGGATACTCCATGATTGGTTTCAGTTCTGAAGCAAATACAATATTATCCTGATCCAGCCAATAGTAAAGAGGCTTCTTACCCACTCTGTCCCTGATCAGATACAGTTCCTCTTTCTCCCTATCATAAAGCGCGATTGCAAACATTCCACGAAATCTGTCTATGCAGGAAAGCCCCCACTTCAAGTAAGCCGCTAATATTACTTCTGTATCGCATTGAGACTTGAACGGATAATCACCCAACTCTTTCTTAATATCCTGAAAATTATAAATTTCACCATTGTATGTAATCACAATGCGCTTATCATTAGAATACATTGGCTGATGCCCCAACATGGACAGATCCATAATGGAGAGACGTCTCTGTGCAAATCCGAGATAATAACCATTCCCTACCTGGAAAATCTCTTCTCCACTGTCATTAGGGCCTCTGTGATACATGGTATCATTCATTTTTTTCAGTTGATCTATTGTTATGCATTTTCTTGAAATAAAACCACAAATGCCACACATACTGTACGCCTCCATTCCATCATGCTTTACTGTTTATCACATATTTCAAGCAGATATTTCTCCCACTCCCTAAAGACTACATCTGCACTCGCACGTTCTGATATCTTAGCTGCATTTCTGCCTAATCTGTCTGCCAGCTGTGGGTCTTCTATTAAGCGATTGATTGCTGCTGCCAGAGCATTCTCATCTCCTACAGGGACCAATAAGCCGTTCTCACCGTCTGTAATTACCATTCGGGGACCTCCCGGCGGACAATCTGTTGCAACAACAGGTAACCCCAGTGCCATTGCTTCCAACATAGCATTCGGCATACCTTCCACATCAGAAGAAAATGCCGCGACTGCCCCATTAATCACATCCTTTTGAAGCTGATTACTTCCTCCCATCAATTTCACATAATCCCACGCTTTATTTTCTGCTATCTGTGCTTCCAGCTTTTCCCAGGTTCCATCATGTGTATCCTGACCAAATATTTTAAGTACATAATCCGGATGTTTACTATGAACCTGTTCAAATGCCCTGATCAGCATAAGCTGATTTTTAAAATCCACAATTCTACCTGAGTGTACTACTGCCTTTTCTCTATGTTCAGGTATTGGATTGCCAATAAAAACCGGATTAATCGCATTTAATATAATGCGTGATCTCCTCTGAACATACTCAGGAAAGAAATCTTTCTGTTCCTGCGTCTGGAAAACGCACCCTGCTGCCCTTCTGAACAAAATAGGAATCTGTATCTTATCAGATAGAAAATCATAACATCCAACCGGTGCAATTCTAATGGATATTACCACTGGAATTTTCGTTCCTATTGTTGATGTTAATGCCCTGTAATTTGCTTTTCTTGCAAAAGCAATCACAATATCCGGCTGTGTCTGTTTTAAAAATCTTCGTAAGTTAATAATGCGGTCAAGGAATTTCTTTACTCTTCCATCGTTCTCCTGTTCAGGAGTCAGCCCTACATGGATACGATGAACCTTAGGGTCTGTTTCATACTCATTTTCTCCCTGCGACTCTGTTGCGATATATACCTCATATCCATGATTTACAAACTGTCCTGCAAGGTTGGTTACTACACGTTCTGCGCCGCCTCGTTCCAGGCATTGTATATGAAATACTATTTTCTTCATTTTCTACCCTTTCGGTAAATCTCTATCAGCATAATCCATGCAGCCTGATAAAATAATCCTGTATTGTACAACATATATCTCATCTGAGGATAAATAGCTGCAGAGGTTCCTACTACATTTACTGCAATCGCTGTTAAGACCACAATAGCCATACAAGCTGAGGATTGCCCTCTCTCTCTGCCAGACTGCATCTTAAATAAATAAATAATCATTCCTGTATAAGCAATGTACAGGAACAATGCAACCCAGTTAAGAACTGTATGAACCTTTAAAACTGTTGTAACAAATCCATGGACAATATTACTGCAGAATATTTTAAACATTCCAGGTATACAGGGAACAAGCAGCTCTTTCATCATTTCATTCATGATACGATTTGCATCAAGTTCCCGTTCCTGATCATTCATTCCCTGACTGATCTGTTCTTCACGTATAACTACATTTACAATATCAAACTTGATGCGATCATAAGAACTACTGTAATGTTCTTCTATATTATGCCATCCCTTACCTGCATATCCGGCATTATACTCTAATGCATCGGCTCTGTTCATTATCTCCAGAAAAAGTTTCTGATTCTCCTTATCTGAGATGTAAGATACCATATCCTTATCTGCCACATAGATTTCTGTTCCTAGAATAAAGCTGGAATCACCTGTATGAGGCGCGAATACTCCTCTGACGCCATAATTATATGTGCAGTCAAGTAATCTGGTTCCTGCAAATCCCAATATAACGATTACGCCTGCACTAAGAACTGCAAGATACCATTTCTTATCCTTCCACCATGAAGCAACCAGGCATAGGAACAGCAATCCGAATGCTACTATCATCTGTTTTCTTGTAGACATTAATATAATAGCCCACACAAATGCCATGATCACATTTTTCTTTTTATGATCATAGATAATTCCTAATAAATTCAGGAAAAAAAATACCCATATGGAATACGTGATAGCTTCTGTCTCAATACTATTATAATAACTATATCTTCTTTGGGCTACAAAACGGTTTAAGAGTGTAATTCCATATTGAATCACCAATACACCAATTGTTCCCAACCAGTGCAGATTAAATCGTCTGCTCAAGCCTACAGTAATTGCACTGGCAGCGACTGCCGCAAGTAAGCACTGTAGTATTACTGCCAGCTGCTGATACCCTTCCCAGCCGGCAAATACCCTACATATCCATAGGAAAAATGAATATCCAGGATCTCTGGCACTTATCATATCAATATATGACTGTGCATCTGGTGTAATAACAATTCCATCATGCCAGTACCAGAACAGATAAAATACTGCACTGACCGCAAATAGAACACTATATAAAATCATTCTTTTATTCCTGCTGTCCGACATTCTCTACCTCCGGCCATTCTAATTCCTGTACAATTAATCTGTCAATTTCCCTGACATATGCATCCACACCAAATTGATTTGCGCGATACAGTGCCTTATTCCTGTATGAAGCCATAAGTTTCTGATTGAGTAATAATTCCACCAATTCCCCTGCAAATATTTCCTCTTCTTGTGAAATCATGCTGGCATCGAGATTCTTTCCACCATAAAAAACCGGTGTTAATATACCATAATCTGCATGGTATACTTTATCCTGTGCAGCACATTGTTGATAATCATTCTGCAATATTTCCGCAGGCCCTGTCTTGCAGTTTACGCTGACACAGGGCAATCCAACTGCCATCGCTTCAATCAAAGCATTTGGAAATCCTTCGCTGTCTGAAGTCAATGCATATACATCAGCCTTCGCCAACAATGCAAATGGGTTCATCTGCACACCAGTAAACAATACCTGCTCTGCCATCCCCAGTTCCTGTGCCAGCTTCTGATACTCACTGTAGTCGCCATCACCAATTATCATAAGTTTTATATTTGGTACTTTACTTTTCACCAGCTTAACAACTTTGATTAAATGCCAAAAGCCTTTTACATCATGTGCACGTCCCATAGATACTATGGTTGGTCCTGTTTTCTGTAGAAACGCTTCTATTCTCTCATCTATCTTTTCTCTAGATAAAACATTGATTTCATCCAAATTACAAGGATTATACAAAGTTGCTGAATTTTTCACAGGATATGACCGTCCAATCTCCTGCTGCATCACCTTCGTGCAGCTCACCATTCTATCTGCCCTTTTACATACAAACTGCATCTGTCTGTGATTATCCAATGCCCCATAGCCACGGATTCCTGCCCATGTTTTATCATGGTATTTTGAAAGTACATTTACCATATTAGCAGTCTGTCCAAAGCTATAGCTGATTTGAATACCCAGCTCTTTCTTTAATTTTTTTACCTGTGCAACCCGTTTGTATACATTTATGATTTTACCAAATTTACCAGGTACTGCTCCCAGATGAAGATCTATTAAATGAACTCCACTTACATCATAAATCATGCCTTCCGTGTTAAACACAACCAAGTGCACTTCGTATTTTGTTTTCAGCAATTGCGCTGTCAATGCACAGATCCGTTCCAATCCGCCCTGATCAAGCATCGGAACAATCAGCATGATTCTGATTCGTGTGGACGTCTCCATATTAATTCACCCTTTTCATTGCTTTCATCGCCAGAACTGCAGCCTTACCTAATACAGTATTTCCTGCAAAAATATTGTAATACGTTATCTTTTCTCCACCAAATTTCAATTTAAATTCATCAATTCCGTTCGGGTTCTCAAAATCTGAGATTCCCCCCCAGTCATATCGCAGCAGCCCTTTTTGCTTAAAGTACTTAATGTCTTCCCAATGCAATCTCTTATTGGCTCTTCCTATCATTGACTGGTCTGCGCTCTCTTCTCTAAAGCAGGATGCAGAATGAAGAAGTCTTGCTTCTTCCCTATCACAGATATATGAATGAAATACCAGTACTTCGCCTTCATGTATTGCTGCCGAGAAGACAATACCATCTACTGCCAGATATCTCTCTATTGCTGTTACATTCAGCTTCGTATCTGAGCCTTT
>OGCN01004435.1_pt1 | contig 12155 bp, 10 predicted proteins | sample 1570181 | NCBI WGS metagenome assembly OGCN01 (sample SAMEA4370584, study PRJEB24528) | human gut metagenome | reverse complement strand
CATGATGGAGGAGCCGGTGGAGTAGGCGTCCGACAGCGTGATGAAGCCGAACTCCGCCGACGACCACAGCACGATCTCCTCGCACAAACGCGACAGGTGCAAACACGACACGCTACAGGCGTAGATGAGGTCGAGCAGAAAGTCGCGGTCGGACACAGCATCGAGCGAGTTCGGGATGGGATGGTCGAAGCCGAGCGCCTCTGCGGTGGCGAAGCGGTCGAGCGGGTAGGTGGTTCCGGCCAACGCGGCAGCTCCCAAGGGGCACGCGTCAGCGGCATTGCGGGCGGCGGCGAGACGATCGTAGTCGCGGGCGAGCATCTGCACGTAGGCGAGCATATGGTGCGAGAACAGCACCGGCTGGGCATGCTGCAGGTGCGTGTAGCCCGGCAGGATGACGTCGAAGTTCGCTTCGGCCTGGGCGATGAGCGCCTCGCGCAGGGCGACGTTGGCGGCCATGAGCTCGCCGGCGCGACGCTTGGCGTACAGGCGCGTGTCCGTGGCCACCTGGTCGTTGCGCGAGCGGCCCGTGTGCAGCCGAGCCCCGGCATCCCCCACGCGGCGGGTCAGCTCCGCCTCGATGGCCATGTGGATGTCCTCGCTTTCCATCACGTCGAACGTGAGCGCGCCGGAGGTGATGTCGGCCAGAATGCCCTGGAGCCCTTCTGCAATGGCTTCGGCATCGGCGGTCGCGATGATGCCCTGGGCGGCCAGCATGTTAGCATGGGCGATAGAGCCGGCGATGTCCTCGACGTAGAGTCGCTGATCCACGGGCAGCGACGCCCCGAAGCGCTGGGTAAAGGCATCGGCGCCTTCGGTGAATCTTCCAGACCACAGTGCCATAGTGTCTCCTCGGTAAATCGGTAAGCCAGGCGGGCGCCCCTCAAGACCGCCCGCTCCCCTCGTTGTCGTGCTCGTTGAGCGTCCCTAGGCCGTGACGGCGTCGGCGCCTTCCAGAATCTCCTCGGCTTCCTCCACCACGGCGCTCATCTTGCCGTAAGCGGTGTTCGCGAGGTTCACGTCGTCGTAGGAGGGCATGCGCGCGCCCGTGGCGAGCCGGTTTTTCGCCCACACCTTGCAGGACAGGCCGTGGATGTCGATGAAGCCCTTGGCGGCCTGATGGTCGAAAGCATCGTCGGCATCGTAGGTGGCCAGGCCGAAATCATACAGCGAGTAGGTGCTCTTGCGTCCCACCACGGTGCAGGAACCCTTGAAGAACTTCAGCTTCACCGTGCCGGACACGCATTGCTGGGTGTGGGCGAGGAAGGCGTCGAAGGCCTCCTTCAGCGGCGAGAACCACAGGCCGTTGTACACCTGCTCGGCCCAGGTCTGCTCGATGGCGAGTTTGTGGTGCAGCACGCCCCGCTCCAGGCACAGATCCTCCAGGGCCTTGTGAGCCTGGATGAGGGCCAGACCGCCCGGCACCTCGTAGCACTCGCGGCTCTTCACGCCCACGAGCCGGTTCTCCACCATATCGATGCGGCCGTAGCCGTTGGTGCCGGCGATATCGTTCATGGCGTAGATGATGTCGAGGAAGCTCATCGGAGTGCCGTCAAGCGCACAGGGAACGCCCTGATCGAACTCGATTTCCACATAGGTGGGCTCGTCGGGCGCGCAGGCCGGATCGCACGTCATCGTCCAAATATCCGCCGGCGGCTCGCACCAGGGATCCTCCAGCACGCCGCACTCGATGGCCCGGCCCCACAGGTTGTCGTCGATGGAGTAGGGCTTGTCGGTGGTGGCCTTAACCGGCACGCCGTGGGCCGCCGCCCATTCGATCTCGTCGGCCCGGCAGCCGAGATCCCAGTTGCGCACCGGGGCGATGATGGTGAGCGCCGGATCCAGCATGAGCACCGAGGACTCGAAGCGCACCTGGTCGTTGCCCTTGCCCGTGCAGCCATGGGCCACGTACTTGGCGCCGAACTGATGGGCCACCGCCACGAGGTGCTTGGCGATGAGCGGCCGCGAGAGCGCGCTCACGAGTGGGTACTTGTTCTCGTACATGGCGTTGGCGGCCATGGCGCAGGCGAGGTACTCGTTGGCGAAGGTCTCCCGCATGTCGATGACCGCGCAGCCGATGGCACCGGTGGCGAGCGCCTTGGCCTTGATGGCCTCGAGGCCCTCGTGCTCCTGGCCGAGGTCGCCCACGACGGCGATGACGTCGAGATCGTATTCCTCTTGCAGCCATTTGATGCACACGGAGGTGTCGAGGCCGCCGGAGTAGGCGAGCACGCACCGTTCCTTCTCGCCGGGGGCCGGCTTGGCGGAGATCTGCGGGGCGTCGTGAAGGGATGAGTTCGTCGTAGTCATGGGAGTTGCCTTTCGTGTCGGGAGCTGCTTTTGGGTTTCCTTATGGGGTGCCCGGCTCGCTTTGCGATGGAAAGGCGTGGCGTGAAGTCGCGTCTGGGACGATGCGCAGGGTTCCTGCGCGATGGTGCTTGAGGTTTCGAAGAGGAACTTCGGGAGGCCACGGCCTTTGGCGGACCCGGGCGGGGCCGCGCGGCGGTGCGCTGAGCGCGCGAAAAGATCTGCTACGCGCGTCGGCGTCGCAGAGAAGAGGTACGTCGGCGTCGGTCGACGTAAGCCGTGGCGAGGAACTGGGGGCACGGGGCAGCAGCAGCGATTCCGCTGTGCTTGGAAGCTATGAGAGCTGCTGCCTGCATCGTGACAATTCCTTTCAAGTACGCGCAGCCGTCCGAGTTATGGGGCCCTGGCGCCTTGCGCCGTAAGCCCTCGGCTGTGCGGTTGACGGCATTATGCCCTAATTTATGAGTCGTCAACCCCGAATTTCAAAATTTTTGCGGAAACGGCGCAATTTAATTGTGCACTGTGCTGTGCAGTTGCACAAAAATTTGCTTATTCTACCTGGGAAATTGTGCGCTTATATACAAGAGCGACCCAAGCTTTTTGTGCAAGGGTCGCTCGATGATGGCTCGATGTGATGGCGTTTTACAGCAACTGCTCCAGCTTCTGAACCAGCACGTCCACGTCGGCTTCCGTGCAGATGAGCGGGGGCAGGAAACGCAGCGTATGGGGGCCGGTGGCGTTCAGGACGAGGCCCGCTTCCAGGCCGGCGGCCACCACATCGGGAGCCGACGGCGCCTCATGGGTGAGGTCGATACCGTTCATAAGGCCGAAGCCGCGCACCTCCTGCACGTGGGGCAGTCGGGCCAGCCGCTCGCGCATGTAGGCGCCGACCGACTCGATCTGCGCCCCCATACCTGGGGCGAGCAGCGTGGACAGCGTCACGTGGGCCGCGGCCATGGCGATGTTCGAGCCGCCGAAGGTGGTGCCGTGATCGCCCGGCGCGAACGCCGCCGCGATGGAGCTTTTGGCCGCGCAGGCGCCGGCCACCACACCAGAGGCGATGCCCTTGGCCATGGTGACGATGTCGGGCAGCACCCCGAAGTTCTGGAACCCGTAGGGCAGCCCCGTGCGGAAGATGCCACTCTGCACCTCGTCGCAGATCATGAGCGCACCGTGCTCTTCGGTGAGGCGGCGGATGGCGCCGACGAACTCCTCGGTGCAGGGATGTACGCCGCTCTCGCCCTGGATGCACTCGATCATGACGGCGCAGATGCGGTCGCCCTGGGTCTCGAACAGGCGCTCGAGCGCTTCCACGTCGTTGATGGGCGTGGCCGTGAACCCGGCCGGCAGCGGCTGGAAAGCCTCCTGCTTGGCCGGCTGGGCCGTGGCCGCAAGCGTCGCCAAGGTGCGGCCGTGAAAGCTCTTGGCCAGCGTGACGATGAGGCGCGGGGCCAGCTCGGCATCTTTGCCGGCGGCTTCCGTGCGGCGACGGGCGTACAGGCGCGCCAGCTTGATGGCGCACTCGTTGGCCTCGGCGCCGGAGTTCGCGAAGAAGGTCTTCCACGTCTCGGGGCTCGGCTCATCGACGTAGGCGTTCAGCATGTTCGACAGCAGCTGGGCCACTTCCCCGCGGTGCTCGATGTAGTAGTAGTTGCTCACGTGGATGAGCTTGGCCGCCTGATCGCTCACGGCCTGCACGATGGAGGGGTGGCAGTGGCCGAGGCTGCAGACACCGATGCCGGAGAGGAAATCGAGGTACTCGTTGCCGGCATCGTCGATGAGCGTCATGCCGTGGCCTTCGACGAATTCCACGGGCTTGCGGGCGAAGGTGCCCATCACGTATTCGGATTCCAAAGCCATTTCGCGGGCGAGAGTCATGGGATGCTCCTAACGGTTTTCGATGAGCTTGGCGGCGAATTTGCTGACAGGGGAGACGTTCAGGAACTGGGCCGAGGCGAGGCCTCCCACCATGGTGCCCATGCCGGAGTCGGTGAGCAGCTCCAGCAGCAACGCGTGGGGCACCGTGCCGTTGATGATATGGGCGGCGCTAACGCCGGAATCCAGCGCGCGCACGCAGCTGGAAAGCTTCGGGATCATGCCCGAGGAGAGTTTGTCGCCGCGCACCATGGCCTCGGCCTCGCCGAGGGTCATCTCGGCGATGAGGGAGTCGGGGTCGGGGTAGTTCTCGTAGAGGCCGTCCACATCGGTGAGGAAGATGATCTTGTGGGCGCCGATAGCCGCAGCAATGTAGCCGGCCGCCACGTCGGCGTTCACGTTGTAACAACCGCCGTCCTCGCCGATGGCGATGGAGGCAATGATGGGGATGTAATCGTCGGCCACCAAGTCCTCGATGAGCTGGGTGTTGATGCGGGTGATCTTGCCCACGCGCCCCAACTCCGGTCGGGCCTGCTCGGCCACGATGATGCCGGCGTCGGTTCCCGAGACGCCCACGCCCATGTTGCCGTGGGCGTTCATGGCCTCCACCAGATGCTGGTTCACTTCCCCGGTGAGCACCATGCGCACGAGATCCATGGCGTCGTCGGTGGTGACGCGCTGGCCGTCGATGAATTCCACGGGCAAGTTGAAGTTGGAGAAGGCGCGGTTGATGGCCTTGCCGCCGCCGTGGACGAGCACCGGGTTCACACCCAAGATCTTCAAAAGCACGATATCGGCCATGACTTCGGCGGCCAGCTGGGGGTTTTCCATGGCCGAGCCGCCGTACTTGATGACGATGGTCTTGCCCGTCACCTGCTTGAGCCATGGCATGGCCTCGTAGAGGATCTCGCCGGTGCGTACGGGTACGCCCTCAGCGCGAGCTTCGTTAGCGTATTTCATGAGCGGTAATCTCCATTGATCGTCACGTACTCGTGCGAGAAGTCGCAGGTCCACATCGTGGCCGACTCCTCCCCCGCGTGCAGATCCACCTCGATGGTCACTTCGGGTTCTTCGAAGCGACGCAGGGCCTCTTCTTCGTCGAAATCGACCACCAGGCCGGCACGGCACACAGGCAGGCCCAGTATATCGATATCCACGTCCTCCTGGTTGAAACGAGCACCGGACCGTCCGAGGGCGGCGGCAACACGGCCCCAGTTGGCATCGTGCCCGTAGACGGCGGTCTTCACGAGTGGCGAATTCGCCACCGTACGGGCAGCCGCATCGGCGTCGTCAGCCGTAACGGCCCCGCGCACGGTAACGGTGATGAGGCGCGTGGCCCCCTCGCCGTCGGCGGCCATCTTGCGGGCGAGCGTCGTCGCAAGCTGATCGAGAGCGCGCTGGAAGGCATCGAAGGCCGGCGTCCCGGGCGTGAAAGCGGGGCCGTCGGGCGCGGCAGCGCCGGAAGCCAGGGCGAAGCAGGTGTCGTTGGTGGAGGTATCGGAGTCCACCGTCACCTTGTTGAAGCTCTTGTTCACCGCCGCCGTGAGGGCCTGGGACAGATCGGGCGCGGCGAGAGGCGCGTCGGTGGTGATGACGGCGATCATGGTAGCCATATTCGGCATGATCATACCGGCGCCCTTGCACATGCCTCCCACCGTGAAGGTGACGCCCGGATATCCGATGCCGTCGCCGGAGAAGCTGACCGAGCCGTGTTTGGGACAGGTGTCCGTGGTCATGATGGCGCGGGCCGCCGTTGCGCCTTGGGATGTGCGGCCGGCGAGATCGTCGGCCACTTTCGCCATGGCCGCAAGCGCTGCTGGCACACCCTCCGCGAAGGGCTCAAGGCGCAGGTGCTGGCCGATAACGCCCGTGGAGGCCACGATCACCTCGTCGGCCGGACAGCCCACGGCCTCGCCGACGAGCTCGGCGGTCTTACGGGCGTTTTCCAAACCGATCTCACCCGTGGCGGCGTTCGCGATGCCGGAGTTGACGACAACCGCCCGCGCGCATCCGTAGGCGGGAGCTCCCGCGCCCCCCTCGTTCAGGTGCTCGCGGGACACGCGCACGGGCGCCGCGCAGAACACATTGGTCGTGAAGGTGGCCGCCGCCGCACAGGGCTCGTCGGCCACGACGAGCGCCATGTCGAGACGCTCAGGATCGGCCCTAAAGCCCGCGTGTACGCCCACGGCGAAAAAGCCGAGCGCGCTGGCCGCGTTGCCCTCGGGATCGAAAGCGAAAGTGTCGTTCTCGGTCATAGGTCCTCTCTTTCCCACGGGACGGCGCCGAGGCGGCCCTCATCCCCTTCCACTGCTATACGGGGTTGGCGATCTCTTCCAAACCGCAAGTCTCGGGCAGGCCGAACACGATGTTGGCGCACTGCACGCCCTGACCGGCCGCGCCCTTCCCCAGGTTGTCGATGGCACCGGTGGCCACAATCATGCCGGCAGGGTGCACCGCCACGCCCACTTGGGCGCGACAGGTTCCCGCCACCGACGCCGTGCGCGGCTGCACGCCGGCGTCCATGACGGACACGAGCGGGCTTGCCGCATAGAAGTCGCGATACAACTCCACAAGCTCCTCGGTGGTAGGGGCGGCGCCCGGGGCCAGCGGCAACGTCACCGTGGACAGCAACCCGCGGTTGAGCGGAGCCAGATGCGGCGTGAACACGAGCCGGCCCTCGAGCCCCAGGATCTGCTCAATCTCGGGGGTGTGGCGATGGGTGCCCACGCCGTAAGCCTCCAGGTTCTCGTTGGCGAAGCAGTAATGGGTGCGCTCCGTGGCCTTCTTGCCCGCGCCGGTCACGCCCGAGACGGCATCGGCCACCACGGGGGCAGCAGCGTCCACGAGGCCCGCACGGATGGCGGGCGCAGCGGCAAGGGAAGTGGCCGTCGGGTAGCAGCCGGCGCAGCCCACGAGCACGGCCTCGCCGGCAGCGCGGCGCTCGGCCGCGGCGGCCAACTCATCGCCGGTCAGCTCGGGCAGTCCGAAGGCGGCCTGGGCCAAAAGGTCGGTGGCGGTGTGGGGCGCGTACCATTTCTCGTAGATAGCAGGATCCTTCAGGCGGAAGTCGGCCGACAGATCGACGACCGTGACACCGGCGGCGATAAGGTTGGGCGCCATGCCCATGGCCGCCTTATGGGGCACTGCCAAAAACACCACGTCGAAGGCAGAGAAATCAGTATCCTCGTGGGTGGAGAACGCGAGATCGGTTACCCCGGTGAAGGCGGGATAGGCCTTCGCAATGGGCGTTCCCGCCAGCGCGTCGGAAGTCGCCGCCGCCAAGTCGAACTCGGGGTGGCGCGACAGCAGGCGCACCAGCTCGATGCCGGCGAAACCGGCCGCTCCCACAACTCCCGCTCGATAGCCCATAGAAACTTCCTTCCTCTCTGCCCGTTTATATATTCGGCTCTTTCTTGAGCATGCGCACAAAGATGAGCGTTTTCATTACTGTTTTCATCATACCCCCACTGGGGCCATCCCAAAGGCAAAAAGCTCCGTTTATGACAACTTGGAGCAGGTTGCGCCCCTTCCCTGCCCCGCACGCCCCCTTCCGCTAGACTTAGGCGCACATCTTTTGGAAAGGAGCTCCCATGAGCAACAAAGGCAAGAAGGTCAAGGTGCACTACACCGGCACGCTGGACGACGGCACCAAGTTCGATTCGTCCGTGGATCGCGGCGAGCCCATCGAGTTTGTCTGCATGGCCGGCCAGATGATCCCCGGCTTCGACGCCGCCGTGGAGGACATGGCCATCGGCGAGAAGAAGACCGTGCACATCCCGGCCGCCGAGGCCTATGGCGAGCGCGATGACGCCATGGTGCAGAAGGTGCCCGTGGATCAGATTCCCAACGCCGACCAGCTGCCCGTCGGGCAGACCGTCTACATGATGGGCCCGGGCGGCCAGCCCTTCCCCGTGTTCGTGCAGTCCATCGAAGACGGCATTGTCACCTTCGACATGAATCACGAGTTGGCGGGCAAGGACTTGAACTTCGACATCGAACTTGTCGAGGTTGAGGACTAACCCCGGTTGTCCGGTCGGGAGTTGGCGGAGGGGGCACCGTGCTCAAACAGCATTGAAGTGCAGGGCTCGTCGAGGGTTCCGACATTTCCTAATGCACTTCAATGAACTGCGCGCGGCACCCCCTCCGCCAACTCCCGACCTACTCTTACTTACTTGAGCTTACTTGAGCTTATTTGAAGCGACCCCGCCGACTTTGGCGGGGTCGCTTTGCGTTTGGGGAAAACCGAGGCTGCCCTGGGTGGGAAATTGGCAGCCGGCAAGGCTTGAGAGTCGGTGACTCGGCACGCCAAGGGGCATGCGGCAGATGCAAGCGCGGCAGCACGGGGCCAACGAAAAAGTGGCACCATGCGGCGAAGCGGAGACGCCTGCCGCGACGAACCTAGGCGAGCGCTTCGGACAGAGAAGCCTCGAACGCCTCGGAGGCGGCAGGCTTCACCTCGGTTTTCTTCTGGAAAAGGCCCTTGAACGCGGAGGGCAGCGCGGCCCAGACGCCAACTTGGGGCACGGCATCGGCCTCGACGAGCGACTGCACGGCGCTGGAAGCCGCCTTTGAGTTGATGCCCATATGGGCGAAGCGCTGCTCCAGCTTGGCGCAGTAGGCGGCGTCGGCGGAATCGAGGGAAGCAACGGCGGCTGTAGCCTGGTCGTTGAACAGTTTCATGGTGGTTCTCCTTTCGACGGCGCCTAGTTTAGGCCCACGATGAAGGTCATCGTTTGGTCGATCGGATGAAGCTCGATGCCTCGCTTTGTGCAGTTGCACAACGATATGCGCATCGTGCCCTTTTCGCAGAAACGCACGCACGCCCCATTGCAGCAAGAGCGCCGAATAAAACGCTGCCCCCGGAAATCGGAGGTTACCCCAACGGCGCCTAGAGCGCGCCCGGGGCTACGTCAGATAGGCCAAGGTGAGCAGGGCAGCCAGTTCGCGATCGGTCGCGTCTTGCACGGAAAGAACTTCCTTGATCTTCTTCAGGCGGTAGCGCACAGTGTTCGGGTGCTGGAACAGGGCCTCAGCCGTGCGGCTCACCTCGCCGCAGGAAGCGGCGAAGGCCTCGGCGGTCGGCCCCAGGTCGCTACCGTGCTCGGCATCGTAGTCGAACAGAAGCGAGCGCAGAAGGTCGGCGGCACGCGCGTACAGGCGGTCGCTTCGGGCCGCGGCGCGGAAGGCGTCGAAGCGCAGGGTGGTCCAGCGCACGATGCCGGCGTCCTCCCGCTCGGCCGTGCGCAGGGCGGCCATGGCCTGGCGCACGGCTAGATCCCCCTCCCCCAGGCTCACCTCCTGGCTGATACCGCACACCAAAGGCCCGGCCATGGCGATGCACTTCGCCAGGTCGGCGTCGGAGATGGCGATAGCCTTCAGCGGGGGCCTCTTGAAGGAGACGAACCCCAGAAGCATCCCACGGTAGCGGCACACAAACGTGCGCTCGACATCGTCCCAGCGCTCGCCATAACCGGCGAGCACCCCTTCCACCACTTTCTGCAGAGCGCGCAGCGACGCCCCATCGTCGGTGATGGGGCGTATGGCCACACACTGGATAGTGGCGCCCGTAACCCCCGCGATGGTGAAGAACGTAGAGCGCACGGCCTGCTCGTCGGAAGGCGCCAGAATGAGGTCGATCAGGTGGTTGCGCTCCCACTCGGCGGCATCGTCGTCGAGCAGGTTCATGAGGTCGGCGATGACTCGCTCCATATAGCGCCCCTCATAGAAGAACACGGGCACACCCCGGGCGGTCGAGGCCTCCGCCACCGATGGCGGCAGCTCCTTCAGCACCACGGGCTTCACGGCCACCGCCGCCACGCCGTACTCGATGAGCGCGAGCAGCGCCTCTTCGGCCAGATCGGGGTGCATCCCGGCGAAACCCAAGGTGGTGAACACGAATTCGCCCGAGGTGAACACCTCATAGCCGCCCGTGAAGGGCTCGTGATCGAGGGTTCCCACGCCCGTGACCTCGCGCTCGGCCGCCCCCTCGCAAGGCGCCGCCAACCAAATGCTGTCGAAGGCCCTCATGTTCATAACGTCGCCAACGGTGATCATGAGATTCTCCTAACTGCCATGGCGGGCGGAGCGGCGGAAGGTGCGTTTGCGGAGGAAGGAACCCTCGGGCACGTGAGCGGCAGGGGCACCACCGCACGCGCCACCTTCCACGAGGATGCGGTAGAGGTTGCAGGAGCGGTTGGCCACGGCGGCGGCTTCCCAGTCAGCGGTGGTGGCGCGGGTGAGGGCCTCTTCCACCGTGGCAGGGGCGTCCTCGTCGTGGTTGTCAGGGCCGAAGGTGTTGAGCCAGTGCAGGTCGCGCACGATGAGCCGGCGACTGGGCTCGTGGGGCGCGAGGACTTCCAGCTCGTCGCCTTCCGCGAAGCGGTTGCGGCACAGGAGGTAGAGGTGGTGCGGGTCGCCGGCGACGACGTCCGCGATGTGCATGGTCTCTTGTTCGTAGCCGTCGTAGGCGGGGGCCTGCTCCGCCTCGGAGAAGTAGAAGCCCGTGCCGTAGGGGCGGTGGGAGACGGCCAGAAGCTCGTCAGCCACCTCATCGGGCGGTTCGCCGTCAAGCACGCGGCGATAGGCGCCCACGACCGTAGCCACGTAGAACGCCTTCTTGTTGCGGCCCTCGATCTTGATGGAATCGACTCCCGCATCAGCCAGCGCCTGCAGGTGCGCAAGCATGTTAAGATCTTTCGCGTTCATAATGAAGGTGCCGCGGTCGTCCTCCTCAATGGGAAAGAATTCGCCGGGCCGCTTTTCCTCTTCCAGAAGGAACTCCACGGGTCGCCCCGCCGCGAACTCCGTAGGGGCGGACTTTAGTCCGCCCTGGATACCGATGGCGTTTTCGCTTTGCGGCAACTCAACCACACTTGCGGGCGAGGGGCGACCGAGGTCGCCCCCTGCGGGTTCATCCGGCCGCGTCGCCGCAGGCGAGGCGGCGCCGAGCTGGTAGCTCCAGCGGCACGGCTGGGTGCAGTGGCCCTTGTTGCCGGAGCGGCCGGTGAGGTAGCTGCTGATGAGGCAGCGGCCCGAGACGGCCATGCACATGGCGCCGTGGGCGAAGGCCTCGATTTCCAGATCGGGCGGCGCGTCCTGGCGCAGGCGGGCGATGTCGGCCAGCGACATCTCGCGGGCGCACACCACGCGGCTCGCGCCGAGGGAATGCCACACCCGGGCGGCGGTCGCATTGGCCACCGAGGCCTGGGTGCTCACATGGCGCTCCACCCGCGGCGCCACCTCCCCGGCCACGGCGAAAGCGCCCACATCGCCGATGATGAAGGCGTCCACGCCAGCCGCGTCCAGCGCACGGAAGAACGGCGGCAGCCCGTCGATGTCGTCGGGATGCATGAGGATGTTGCAGGTGACGTGCACCTTCACGCCATGGTCGTGGGCGAAGGCCACCGCGGCGGGAATCTCGTCCATGCGGAAGTTCGCCGCCCGCGCTCGCATACCGAACCGCTCAGCTGCCAAATACACCGCATCGGCCCCAAAGGCCACCGCGGCCCGCAGCTGTTCCATGCCACCCGCCGGCGCCAGAAGCTCCATGCCGATTTTGCCCAACGAGCTACCCCTCGAACGTCACGCGGGCACCCTGGGGGGTGTCCTCGATCACGAAGCCGAGGTCGGCCAGGCCGTTGCGGACGCCGTCGGCCACGGCCCACAGTCCGGCCTGCGGCAGCTCGACGACAGCCTGAGCGATCGGTTTGTCGGTGCCCTTGACCAGCACCCGCCCCGATAGATCGTAACGCTGCGCCCAAACTACGGCCGGAATTAGCGTGAATAACAGTAGCAGAAGTTTCCTCATATGATTGACCTAACGCAACAAATATAACGAAAAAGCATTACCCATAAACCGTTTATGTTATTTTTTTAACATATAACGTAATTTTTGCCTGCAAAAATAGCGATTCGGGCCTCAGGCGGCAATCGCCATTTATGGGGATTTTCACCGGCCACCCTACCGGGATATGCGC